>APMI01017668.1_pt1 | contig 12655 bp, 9 predicted proteins | sample 667938 | NCBI WGS metagenome assembly APMI01 (sample SAMN01084076, study PRJNA167559) | wastewater metagenome | biome: Wastewater | place: Denmark: Ejby Moelle, Odense | collected 2011-11-28 | reverse complement strand
TTTATAGAATGATGACAAATAAATAATAAGTTGATAATAAATTGTATGAATTAAAATCAAATTTATATACCGGCATCACATTTTATTTTATGAACGAATGATTTTTACAAAAGAATGTTTTATATCGAGGATTTTTTGATAGCTTATTTCAAAGGTTTTCATGGGAAATAGTAAAATATTATTTTTGATGAGATTATAAATTATTAAGTATATTAAGAATATAAAATATGACTAAAATGTTGTTGATGAATCAATTATTTAATCATTAATTTTATCATTAAAATATTGTACAGAAATGTTCAGTCCTTGGTAACACCTACACGAAATCAAGCTAGTCGCAGCCTTAGCCCTTGGTTATTTTTGCTACAGGAGGGTCAAGACTGTCTACAATGAGCAGGCTAGTAGCGAAGATGAAGCTTCTGATGTTTAATGTGGTGATCAAAAAATTGAGGGATAGATTGTGTCATTAGTGGATGAAGAGAAACAATAAAATGCACAATAAGGAAGAGATGAGGCTCAGAATGCTGATAGCGAAGGTGTCAAAGCTCAACCTGATGATGCTGGTGGGCTACCCACTGAAGGGATCATCGAATACTAAGAAAAGCAAGAACAAAAGGCAACAAACAAAAAGAGACGTGGAATAAAGAAGCCAAAAAGACATCCGACTAGACCAATTCGTAGAAATTTGATCAAGAAGCGACAATCTTCAGTTGGCACGGTTGAGAATTCCCCCGAAAATACACCATTACAGTTAATGATTGATTGAGTACAGACTAATTTTTAAGTTATCCAAAGTTTGCAAATTAAGACCATTTTTAAATTTATAGCTTACAAATACTTAACTTTAATTATAAAATAACGCAAAGTTTGTTGATTTCGTTCTATCTATAAATTTAACTCAGAAATATAAATTTCAAAAAAAGGTTATTTTACTTGAATCTTAATCACAAAAAATTCGAATAAACCAGCTAAGCATATCTTCACCAATAATATTATATGAGCATAATATTAAGTGAGAAATGTATGATCTAGAAATATGTTTAAATAATATCTTGCACTAATTTAATTAATAAGTTAATTTACTTTGTAATTAAGAATATTGTAGCGCATTAGAAGTTGATGAACACGAAAGCTAAATCCATCTAAATTATGAAAGGTACCGCCCATTCGATTAGCATAGATCGTTTGTATTGGATTTCTGATACACAACCTCCGAAGAACGTGGCGAAATCGTTCTACTTCAATATTGACAATGTAAGAACTTACTGAATATATGATAGGATCTAGAATACTAGCCATTTTACCAAGATTTCGGACCTCTAAGCCTAGGCAAAACCTGGAAATACGTAACATAATTAAACAAGCTACTCAAACACCCGTAATACATTTCCAACATAATTTACCACTACACATCGACAGACTACGCAAAGATGGCCAATGCTGCATACTTAATGGGTGCATTTTCTATTATAATATTGGGCTTTACTGCAGATAAAGCTTATTAACCTTTTAAAGATTTGAAGCTTGTGCCTTTCCGGGATGCCAGTTACGGCTAATGCAGCTACAAATGCACTGTAAAAATTATATCATTATTGCTAGTTACTGGATTGTCTAAGAGGGCTCGATTACGCTATTAAGCTTGGCTGGTTTGATTATAAGAAGTTTAATCTTAAGGAGTATGAACATTACTAAAAAGTATAAAATGGGGATCTTAATTGGATCATACCTAATAAATTTGTGGCTTTTAGCTCACCTTACGACAAGACAGTCGATAAATACGGCGTATGTCTTTGCTTATATAGAATAAACTATTCAGCCCGAAGGACTATGTTCCAATATTCAAAAAATTAGGAGTCACTCTCGTAGTACGACTCAATAACAAGACTTACGAAGCATCTGGATTCACTAATAACGGAATAAAGCACCAATAATTATTCTTTACAGACGGCACCGCCCCAAGTCTCCAAATCGTGGACCAATTTCTTCAACTAGCTGAAAATGAAAAAGGAGCAATTGCTATTCACTGTAAAGCAGGACTAGGACGAACAGGCTCATTAATCGCTTGTTACGCAATGAAACATTACCATTTTAATGCTCCTGATTTTATCGGATGGATTCGTATCGCCAGACCTGGCTCGATTTTAGGTCCTCAGCAACATTTTCTTGTTGAAGTTGACAAACTTATGAAGTAAAAGGGTAAATAATCGCCAATTTGGAAGCAAGTATCAGAAACGGTTTTATAAAAATAGACTGTAAGCAAGTTGAAGGTATTTAATTATTTAATATAGATCATGTCTATCAAAGAAGTAGAAATGAACTAAAGAGATAAGCAAGTACTCGCCAACGGCGATATCGGACAAGGCGAATACTTAGTTTAAGCCAAACTTAAGGCAAAAAAATCTTCTAATATAAAATGATATTTATGTAATCTATTTGCATAATAGAAAATAGTTTCCATTTTCTAGATCAAATTTAATTATCCTATATGGTAATGATATCTTCTGATTTAATTGTACATGATGTTAATTTTTATAGTATGAATATTCTAGCTCGCATAATATATAAAATATAACATTCTCGTTACAGCAAACTTATATTAATAAATTTACTAAGATCATGTCAAAGTTCAGAACTTTCACCTAGTAATCACGAGACGAGATCCTGAAATCCCTAACAAATCAGTCTACATCTAAGCAAGCATGGAGTTTTTCCAAGCAGAAAAGATTCGCAATCCCTGCATCAAATTGTCCTTACATCTCGTACACTAATAATTCTACAATTTCTAATCGTAAGACTAGTTTCGGGCATTCAAGGCGTAAATTGTTCACGTAAGGTTCTGAAGGCCCATGCTCTTGGGTTTATCGACCTTCAAGTAAAAATAAAACATCAGCGATTAGCTTCGCACCGGGCAGAACAGTATTTTTATAATTAACGCAGGAAATTGTAGCTAATAGTTATATTTAACGAGATCCATTGAAAGTATCAGTATTTTAATAAAGAATCCAGGACCAGGAAGATATCAGCCCGGTTAAGACCACCCTCATGGCTATACAATGAGACCCAAAACTGCAAATCATCGGAACTGTAATCAACAAGTTTAATGTAGATTTCATCGACGATAAATAACACTCTAGTGTGCCAGGACCTGGAAATTACGATGCTGAGTCGAAATTGTTAGGGAAAAATTTAGTATCCAAATTCAAGTCAGCAGTCCTAGGAGGCTCGCTTATGAATAAAACCAAAAGATTTACGCTAAGTCAAAGTATTAACTATTTTACTCAGCAAAAACTCCCTCAGTTTGGGACTACAAAAAAGACGATTACATAAATATATTCGGTAAAGGTTCAGGAAGTATAATCGGTCATGAAGGAAGACCCTCATTCACGTAAAAAGCAGCTAGAAGTTCATTCACGCCAGGCCCTGGAAATTACAAAATGCCAACATAATTCGCACACTACAAAAAAATTACTCCTTACATCTGATTTAATTCTATTTATTAATAATCTATCACCTAAGTTGCAATATGTTAAAAATATAAACAATCAACATTTTATTGATATTCACTTTGCGAATTATTATAAATCACTTGTTTTGGTTGAAATAATTCTGATAGACATAAGCTTCAGCAATTACAGTCGCAAGATCTTATTCACTCCAGTCTCTGGTAGGCATATTTTGTTGATAAATCATCATTTACTCGAAATTCATTTGTTTGAATTTCTTGGAATATTTGAGAATTATCGCAGCTAAAATATACAGACTAAATGCGAAGTAGTTGTTTTCATCAGCGATATATGTATCAAATAATCGTAATCCTATTTTTACTGAGAACTGGCGAAGAAGTAGACAAGTTACCATTTTAAAGTACATATGATAAAAATCTATTTATTTTTGTTCAAAATGTTGAAGTAATTAAGGATCTACTCTATTTATTACTTATTTTAGTCGACCAAAAGATTTGGTAATTCCCGGCCACGAAGATGTATAATTATCGAGTATATGATCCAAAACTTTACATAGACACCAGTAACTATCCGCTTCCACACAGCTCAACTGCTCAGCTGTAACTTTCTAAAACCCTTGCGGAAGCACAAGCGTATCTAGATTAATACTGACATAATCCGACAAGAACACAATGAGAAAAGGTGTGACAATATCGTTAATACCCTGGACATACCCACTGGCAGGATGTCTCATATGCCATACATAAAGTACTCTACTTTTATACAAATAATGTACTTTCGCATTAGTTTCTGTATTGATTAGTGTCTGATCAATGTACTATCTGGGAGAGTTCTGTTTACGTCATCGATTATCAGTTTGAATATTTTTTGTTATTGAGCATCACGTTATAGAGTTGGATGTTCGATATATGTGTCAACCATTACGAAATAATCTTTACGTTTTCTAGCCAAAGTCTGCTATACATTATCTAAATTCGTAGGCAAATATTTCAACAAAATCTTCCAACATTGCGATCGATATTGGACAGGAATGCCATCCCATGCCAGTTTCTTTAATTTTTCGATACTAACAATATCTTCTTTGAGCATTTTTTAAAAGATAAGCATACGTTTACTTGATTAATTATATGATAAATTTGCATTATTTGATGCTTTTTGTACCTCCACATTTGAATTAAATACGGTGGTTACGTTCAATTTCTTAGGAGGCTCATTTGCTTATTTTCTACACTTTATGGCAGATAGTACTTGCGGAATATTGAGAAAAATATAGACATCGGTTATGGTAATTTATGGAGATGGGTTTTGGGATTGTTACTTTTTTTTGGGTTATGAATGTATTATATTTTATCCCGAATCAATATATACAATGCATAAATGTCAACCTATACATAGAACATGATATTAATATAAATTCGATGAAAATAAAGCCTAGGAAAAGTTTCGAACCAGCAAATAATTCAAGTTCTACACGCACGAGGTAGAAATTTTTCACAGGAGTCAATCGCAACGATTTCTAAAACTAATATATGCAACCTGGAATAGAAAAAGCTCATTAACCTATGGTATCAGATTCGATACTAACAATCAAATAGGAGGGATTTAGTCGTGAAGATTTGATACGCGTTTTTAATTATTTTTCAGGAAATAGAAATTATCTTACCAGTGATGATTTAACGTAATTTTTGAAAGACCAGAACGAATCAGACTTCAAAAAATACTAAATGATACGTATGTTGGACAGTAATAGTAAGGGCTACGTCTTGTTGAGCTAATTTTTGGATTTTTATTTAGAGAATAAAATTTACAATTAAGCAAACAAATCTTTGCCTCCTTGCTTTTTACAGAAGACAAAATGGAAAGCAGCTATTGAATAAAATTATGAGCTTTTTTAGAAATTCAAAGACAAGGAATATTGTAAGTATGTCGCGAGTGAACTAGCGAAATTAAGAGATAATTCTAACCCTAATGGAAATACTAATAAATGATTTATTAATATTGTTCATAGATTGGATATTATTTAATTTTAATAATGTTTAGTATAAATCTTATAACATGTTCCTGAGATCTCTCCGTAAAATAGCTCCACTAGCAATACCCGCAATATTCACCCTACTCTCAACATCGCCACTGTCTCCCTCAACTTCCTTCTAATAATAATCTAAATCCTTCTTATCATCTATCCGTAATATAATCGCTCCCACAAACATCGAATGCCTGGACACCACCCGTGCCAACAAACCCTAGCTAATAAAATTACTAAATTAAAGCAAAGAAGAAGTGCTTATCCTGATCTATAATCGAGAAAGTGAGAGTCAACTCAAAGATAAAATACTTAAATGTTAGTAAATTGCATAACAGGCTAAAATTGGCAAAGTTGTGCTTGTTGATCAGACTGATATCCGGCATTTATAAAGTTTCACAAGAATACTACGTGCAGATATATAGTAATAAGATAAAAAATCCCCAAAATAGCGCCAACCAGTAAACCTCCAAAACTAAATAAAAATTCTCTACATAAACCCAATATTCAATACCTACACTCCGTTCATATTATAATCAGCATAGACAATAAAATAGCAAGTGTAATAGATTAGAAATTTTATTAAAATTAATCCTTCTGATTAATAATTGAGAAAATCTATATAAACTTATAATAGAACTACTGTTATTAAGAACTGTTATAATGATACCTGTGTTGAATAGTATAAAGAGAAAATTAGGCAACTTATTGAACTGGAGTTGTTGAGGGATAAAAGTTAGAATTATGGGTTTTATGTCACTAACTCCAAAGTATAAGCTAATAAAATAGCCAATACTATTACACAATCAAATAACAAACAATAAATATACGTATTCAAAAACGACATATTAGGTAAATCAAGAGCATTATATACATAATTCATATAAAAATAAGGACAAAAATATGCAAATTAGAACAAATTCATGATGATGATCAGACCAAGAGTACATATTCTCAGTAAGAAAACACTCAACACTGATTTATTCTGGTTTATTTCAAGTTTGAGATCAAACCCTACTCCTGTATTCAGCATTAATAATACTATGGCTAATTTACCTGTTAAGATGATCACAGGTGATCTAAATTAGAAATAGAAGTAGAAATAGAAATAGAGAATTATGTGGATGAAGGGGCATGTGCAATAAGTGCAACTAATCCGTAAATTAAAATAACGATATGGTCATAAAATATAGATACTAATAGTATAAAATAATGCGCCATTTGAGCTAATCCGACATGTATTCCAACCGTAAAGATACTGCATTTTCTCGCTGTCTCCAAAAGTACCATATCCAAAATTACTAATCAAGCCAGCAACATTGAACATGGATGTTCGAGTATGGTCTAAAATTGTTAAAATTGATTTTAATGAGAATGAGCAAAATAGTAAAGGAAATCAATATGGAAAATAATGGAAATTTAATGTATAAGGCGATTCATAAGATTATGATCAGAAATGGGATAGAATTATTGATAAAGTTGATAAATTTATGAAACAACCTAAAAATTATACTCCTATCAAAATATACTCTTAAAAGGAAATATAAATTAATGCAGATAAACTTAAGACATTACTCTAAGAATCAAAAACAATGGTAAAGAATAGTAATAATAATGTAAATAAAGAACAAAAATAGAAATAAGTTGATCGTTGGGTTTTTCGAGTATGTGGTCCACAAAACAACTGTTTATACAGCGCATATGAAAAATATGGACTTGGTATTGATGTGCCTGTATACAAACTTGATGCCAATGTGCAAAATATTGACATACAATAAGCTGATTATGAAGTTTCAGGAGATACTATCAAAGTGCTTTAATGATGATATTGATATACTTTTATGTAAGATTTATCTGTTGGTAGTAATAATTTAAATATTATGTATCACTATTTATCATCTCCTTATTCCTATTTTTTGGAAGGTAATTTCTATAATTTTTAACTGTTTTCAACTTTTTCAGTCTTGTCATTTTTTCCATTTTTCTCTTTCTTCTATTTTTTCTACTTCTTTTCCCCTTTATCATTCTTCTTGTGAGCAGGTTTCTCTTCTTCTTCCTCTTTTTCATTCTTTTCCATCTTCTAGATTTCTCTCTGAAGCATATCTTCTCCTTTTCGTGAAGTAACAGCCTTGAAATACTTGGGTGGTAAAACTCCATCAATACCCTCAGTGAGTATAACATTATTGCTGGAAATGTAGAATGGAATTCCGTCTTTAATGGCCTCGAACATGTCAATTTTAATGTAAATGTCACAAGATGTTCTCATACCTGAGATAACTCCATCTTGCTTAGGCATTCCAGGTGCAAAGTGAATATGGTTTCTTGACATTCTTTTCAATCCGCCTGCTTTAATTAGATTCCAGAATTTGAAGTAAGTTCCGTGGATGACGACAGGGTATAGTGTTGGATCTGTGATTTTAGTCAACAACTCGTCGGTCTATACTTCTTTCATAGAGTGTCCTTGAGTTGCTCTGATACATAAATGATTTTTTCTCTCCTGTAACTAAAATCTTTTCTTATCATTATTATCGACAACTCTCTGAATAATATTTTCATCAACATTGAACCCTTTTTTCTTCAAGTAATCAATAATATCTCTGACTTTAATAAATCCTGCAGCGTCGATATCAAATCCAAGTGAGATTGCGTTATGTCTCAAAATGGATGCCAATTGTCTTGAGATTTTCTAATTTTCGTCTTTGTTTCGACCAAATTTCTTTTCACCGTCCATTTTTAGTAACTATATGTTATTATTATATATGTGGCTTTTGTATTATTTATTCTTTTATTAATTGTATCAACAATACTATTTTAATCAATTCCTATCAATTAAAATTTATAAAGTGACTTGTCTGCTTAACTCGATAAATCCATAATAAAATCCAATAAAAATATTCAAAGTCTTTTAAATTTTATAAAAATTACAAAGACAATCGACTCATTTTTTTTTGTTTTAATATATAAACAAAGTAACGAATACATGCATGCGAAATTATAGCAACTCAACTAAAGATTCAAGCATCAAGTCAGCAAAACACCAAAATAAGGTACATCTGGTAGCGAAGTGAGCGAGCCTTAGTCTTGGAAGAGAAGTAATTTTAATTTTCTCACTTAAGCCATGCAAAGTTTTACACCTTCCAGATCTGTAGCTGGTAAATCTATCGGAAAGTAAAATAAATAACCAGAAAGACTCACTAATTTGGATATACATACTATTAATATCGGCAAATCGATAATAGACTATAAAATGGATTAAAACAGACATCCAAACAAAATTTACAGCCAAGAGCATAGAAAAGCGTCACCCTTATGTTAGACAAATTTCTTTGTTGAATAGAACAATACTTATTCCCTTCTTTTATAGACAAGCAGAAATTTACGTCAATAAAATTATAAACTTAAATCATAATTAACATAACTACAACAAAGAGTCAAATTGATGGAATAGCAAGCATAAATATCAAAAGTAATTAAAGATAATCATGGAAATATTAACAATTTTAAAGAATAATAGGGAAGTAATTTCTATATAAATCGTATGAAAAATTTGCAGCAAGAATACTCAGTATACAAGAAGAATTTGCATGACAACTACATGAAAGAATTAAGAGAAATCAAAGAAATTCAGCAATCATTTATACGCACTGTTTGTCTCACTAAGGATAAATTCTCAGGTAAAAAGAATAAATAGTTTCAGAGCATAATTTAGCTGTTAAAAAATAAGGGCACTAAGGCACTAATCGAAGATAAAAATATCATTGAACAATTTATTTCATCGATTCCAGAACCTTAAAATTCTATGCTATTGACTAAAAATACAGTAAAACCAACTGAAAAATACTGTACTGACAACATTAAGAAAATAATTGAAACGACTTAAAATTAACATCTAAAGATAAAAATATAACAGCTATCACACATTTTAACATCAATAATTGAAATAACAAAGCGGGAGCTGATTTCAATAAAATAGTAGGCAACCGGACACAGTGAGCAAATAATTCAACAACTCAAACAATGTATAGTCAATAATTTCAATAAAAACAGTAATTTTGTTCAATTACAATGTCCTTAAGCGAAACTAAAATACATTTCAATATCAAGTTCAAGTTAAGTAGAATCAATAAAAAATCCAAGCACCAAGACAACAAAGAAGCCAAGCTTAAACACCAGCACATCTAAGTTGCCTCCCAAATAAAAGAAAAGGTTATCTCTTGGAAATTCTTTTGATATTACTCAATTATCAAGACCACCTCTGCCTGTCTCTGACTTAACTGTATCGACCAAAAATTGTAAAGTAAGAGATAATAATACTAAAAATTATTTTGATTACAGTATCCAGAATATCAGCCAAACTCCGAAGAACTACAGTCACAAGAAAATTAAGAATAATGCACAACATATCAGCTTGGATATATCTGCAAATAAAAAACCTAATTAAAGCCATAGTCAAAGTAAAAATAAAAGTACAAAGAAATATAACAATTGATGCAGTTAACAATATATAATAATCTTCTATTTTATATTTATCTCGCTTGCTATTTCAAGAATTCAATATATTTTGTTATATTTAGAATAAAAAATGTAAAATAAAAAAGCCTGTATCCGGAGTCGAACCGGAGACCTCTTGCTTACTAGGCAAGTGCTCTACCAACTAAGCTATACAGGCATCACTAATGCTTACCCGCTTGCTTGTGCTATATACCCTACATCTTCTTAATCGCCCTTATAATTTGTTTATTTTTCATATTTCTTGCTTTTATGATATAAAAATAAATTTAAATATAGTACGCATATTAATTAAATCATAATTATTCAGCTTTCTATTTATTCTTATCTTATACTATTGATTCACTATTCGACTCTTTTCTTTCCCGTTATTCTTAATTTACCTTTTTACCTCCACTTTATCCTTGATCGACCTTAACATCAATCTGCAGTTTCTCGAGCTAATCCCTCATGATCTGGCTTCGTTATGAAACATTTTTCAGAAATACAATAGCCCAGTTCTTCATAGTCAGTTGTGATTAAATTTCATGGGTCAGTGACATTACAATTCTGAAATATTTTATATTTTATTCGAAATATTTTTGAGCCTATTCATTGATATGCACTAAATTAGATAACAAGCGGATTATCGAGACGAGTTGACCTTATTCAAGAGGAAGCATATCACGGAGAGTAGCCTGATCGATTTCTTTTTATTATTCAGACACTTATATCAGCTTTATTTACATATTTTAGCCTTGAGCTTGCTTTACTTCATGTTCAATTTTGAGAATGGTCTCTAAATTTTTTACAAGCGCTTTCAAAATAGACTGTTAATTTGTTTTAATAGCAATCTTTTTTGGTTTGGTATGACAGAGCTCATAAATCAAATAAGATAGTTCCAAAAACTATAAAGCATGGGTCATCACCAATTTAGTCGTTTTCTTCTGTAGCTGGCTGCTATATCCTCCCAAAAACAGACAACAATTCATGATGGAGATAATATTCATGATGCAGTATATGTATGAGTGATCGTAAGTATGTTTACTCGTATTATTTTATTTAGTTACTAACTGATGATGATTCCATACAGCTTTAAGCTAGCTTTTATACTTCCTTAACGCTTAAACTAGTAACACTTAAATAAGCCATTAATAATCACACCAGCCAATCTTCATATTCAAAAATCCCCCACTACTCCCATTATTGTTATTATTATTATTTGCTGCATTATACATCTGACGTACATCCTAAACCTCACACCGATATCCACTAACAATCTCCGTAGTGTTGCGATCATTGACAATTTTATTAAGTAACACACTGACAAAATGCAGAAAAGATATAGCTGAATGTGTCATCAAATGTAAATTACCATTTGATAACTGGATGAATGATTAACGCAGGAATGATTAATTCTGGAGCATACAGTGCTATATTATGTATGTAAACCATTATAATTACAATTAGGTACTTGATTTTTTATGCACGGGTTTCTGCTTGGAATTGGGGGATTTTTTATGGGGTTTTTTTGTTGGAGTATTTTTGGTATCCTGTTAATGATAATTATTATTAGTGTTTAAATCAGCCATGTGATTATTTTCATGTATTGTATGATTATGATTATGGTTAGCTGATTATTTTGTTTCATATTATTTATGATACTCTTGCTTCTAAAATTATTTCTCCAAATTAACAAACTAGTGATAGTCGTTTTCTTAGTCTTCTTGAGTATCTCCAAGCACAGCTTCAATAAGACAACAAAGTGAACCATTCCGTTAAGGATGCACATCAAATATTTTATTTTTCAGCAGATTAAAGTAAGCAATTTGCATGGCCTGCATAGTAACATGTCTGAGTCCCCACTTGGAAACATAGACTCTTGATGTCGATATACAAATTCGATGGAACATGAAAACTATTTAATGAGGCAAGTTCAACAATGAACCTGATTCTGCGCTAAATATCGTTCGGATATTGATCAACTGCCAAGTGAACAGGATCATCTTGTCTATTATAATTGACAGATCGCTAAGACCGTGAGGGCAAGGCTGAGTCAATTCATGAGGCTGTGTCATTACTGATGGGCATGAAGACCGTAACTAAATCTATTATTGTTGTTATTGACACTTTGAACATTTGTTGTTGTGGGTAGTCTTTAATTCAGACTTTCTTCTGCTTCTTTGCTCTTTGATGAATTTATTATTTTCATCTATTGATCTATGGATGAGAGCTGAGTCAAAAAATTTGCAAAACTTCTATTTGATCTTTGCATCAGAGACAGGAGGCTTAACTGCAGTCCTTATTTATTTGAGAAACTAACAATATTACTAGAGCTTGATATTGGTCAAATCGCATGTCAATTTGGCAAATAAATCTTAAGCTGAATTCACGGTTGGATGCTGTTATTGACCTTTTTTAACGTCCGTGTCATGAGGCAACTTGCTATTATTTCTATTTTGAGCGGTAACATTGGAATCTTCTTGCATTGTTCTTTATGTTAAGCTTAAGTGAATAATATAAAGAAAAGTCAATCATATAAATTGGTGATTAACTTACATGCATTATTTAAAGTAGTTTTAATTAATATTTTTAATTTTTATGTTACCAAATATATTACAATCTCATAAAATATATGACTGATTTCGTGCTTTAAAATTGTTGAGTTCATATAAATTAA
>APMI01008444.1_pt1 | contig 12655 bp, 13 predicted proteins | sample 667938 | NCBI WGS metagenome assembly APMI01 (sample SAMN01084076, study PRJNA167559) | wastewater metagenome | biome: Wastewater | place: Denmark: Ejby Moelle, Odense | collected 2011-11-28 | reverse complement strand
ATCTACCCGGTGTTTGTGCTCGAAGGGGAGCAGATCACCCAGCCGGTGGCGTCTATGCCCGGTGTCAATCGTGTTTCCCTCGACAATCTGCTTTTGCTTGCCGAGGAAGCCGTATCGCTTGGCGTGCCCGCACTGGCGCTTTTTCCGGTGATCGGTGAGGACAAGAAATCCCTTGGTGCCGAAGAGGCGTGGAATCCGGATGGCTTGGTGCCGCGTGTGATCCGCGCGCTCAAGAGCCGTTTTCCGGAGCTCGGCGTGATCACCGATGTAGCTCTTGACCCCTACACAACCCACGGCCAGGATGGCCTGATCGACGCGACGGGTTATGTGCTCAACGATGAAACCCTCGAAGCACTGGCGAATCAGGCCTTGTGCCACAGCCAGGCTGGTGCCGATGTGGTGGCGCCATCCGACATGATGGACGGCCGCGTCGCCCGCATCCGTGCCAAGCTCGACCAGGCACAGCAGATCCATACGCGCATCCTGGCTTACTCGGCCAAGTACGCATCCAGCTTTTACGGACCTTTCCGCGATGCGGTGGGGTCGGCCGGCAATCTGGGCAAGGGCAACAAGTACACCTACCAGATGGATCCGGCCAATTCGGATGAGGCGATCCGCGAAGTGGCGCTGGATATCGCCGAGGGTGCCGACATGTTCATGGTCAAGCCCGGCATGCCTTACCTGGACATCGTGCGCCGGGTGAAGTCGGAGCTGAAGGTGCCAACCTACGCTTATCAGGTGAGTGGAGAGTACGCGATGCTGAAGGCGGCATCGGCCAACGGCTGGCTTGACGACAAGGCCTGCGCGCTGGAAGCACTGCTGTCTTTCAAGCGGGCCGGTGCCGACGGCATCCTGACTTACTACGCCCTCGAAGCTGCCCGCTGGCTCAAGGAAGACGCTTAACTGAGGCAAAAGGAGGGCGTCAGCCCTCCGGCTGCAGGGTCCGGGCAGCTTCAAAGCGCTCGGAATAGTAGCGGTTGTCCATGCGTTCCACGCGCACCTTGCCTTTGCTGTTGGGGGCGTGGATGAACTTTCCGTCTCCCATGTAGATGCCCATGTGCGAGTACGACCGGCCCAGAGTGTTGAAGAACACCAGGTCGCCAGGACGGATGGCGCTCGCCGGAATCGGGCGGGTGCGCTCGGCGATGCCGGCGGCGTTGTAGGGGAGCTTGCGGCCGCTCACCTGTTCAACTACGTAGCTCACCATGCCACTGCAATCGAGCCCGGCCGACGGATTCTTGCCACCGAAGCGGTAACCGGTATCGAGCAGGCCGAGGGCGTAAAGCACCATTTCCTGGGCGTGATCGTGCTCGGGCAGGGCAAACCAGCCACGCTGGGGCGGTTTCGCACTGACGGGGTCTGCTGGCGCCGGACGCTGCGGTGTCTGGCTGCAGCCGGCAAGTATCGCTACCGCGAGCAGCAGGCCGAAGCGGCGCTCAGGCCGTGAGGCGCAGGGTGACAGGGCCATGATTTACCAGTGAAACAGTCATTTCTGCGCCAAACTCGCCGGTGGCCACTATTTGATGGCGGCTGCGGGCGAGGGCGACGACTTCATGGAAAAGCTGCTCGGCTTCGTCCGGTGGAGCGGCCGGCGTGAAGCTTGGGCGCGTTCCCTTGGCTGTGTCGGCGGCCAGGGTGAATTGGGATACCAGCAGCAGGCCGCCACCCGTATCCGTTAGGGAAAGGTTCATGCGACCCTCTTCATCGCCAAAGACCCGGTAACCCAGCAGGCGTTCGACCATGCGGTGGGCGTTGGCCGACTGGTCGCCACGCTCGATGGCGACCAGCGCGAGCAGGCCGGGTCCGATCTCACCGATGGTAGCGCCCGCCACGGTAACGCGGGCTTCGAGGACGCGCTGGATCAGGGCAATCATTCGAGCAGTTCGATCTGGCCATTGACCGACACGCTGACCGGGCTGTCGCCGGCCTCGATCGGGGCCGGTGCGGCTTCTGCGGTCATCATGCTGGCACTGCGGGCATAGGCCATGACCGATTTTGGCTGAATGCCACCAGTGTTGACCGACACGTGCTTGATCTTCCACTTCTTGTGCAGGCTGCCGGCAACCAGCCTGGCGCGGGCTTCGAACGCGGCGAGCGCATCGGCAATGGCCCCGTCTTCGATTTTTTTCCAGGTTTCCGGCGAAGGGGCTGCGTTGAGGCCGCTTACCGCCATGGTTTGCTGGAGTTTGCCAAGAAGCTCGGAAAGCGGGGCCGCATCGTTGCTTTCGAGGGCAAGAGTGGAGCGCATGCGCCAGGATTCGATGCTGCGGCCGGTCTTGCCGTAGACGGGATAGGTGGAATTGCCGGCAGTGCGGACTTTTACTGCAGGGTAGGCGCGGGCGGTCTGGAGTGCCTGGGAAATGGTGCTGTTCACCTTGCGGGCCAGCTCGCCGGGATTGATGTCAGTCGCTTCGAAATAGACCTGGGCACGGAACTGGTCATTGGGCGCCGTGCGGCTGGCTTCTACCGAAATGTCGGCGGTGGGCAGGGATGGCACAGGCGCGTCGGCGCCATGGACATGGGCGGCGGCAAGGCTGAGTCCTAGGAACAGTGGCGTAAGCAGGCGGGTCTGCATGGGGCGCTTTCTATGTGGCTGGCTGATCACGGTTTTTGTATTCTCGCTATAGAAGCTGCCGGATTGCAAAGGATGGCTGAGAAAAGTGTCATCGATCGGCGATGAGTGTGGTCCGGATGCACGCTTTGTCTTGACCGAGCACGGGTCGGGCCGCACGATCTGCCACTTTTCCGCCAATGGCAACAGTTTATTGAAATGGCAAATTTACGGTGGGTCGGTGCTGGTCTTGTCGCCTTGTCGGCCGCGTCTTTCGGTGCGATGGCCATCTTCGCGCGCTTTGCGTTTGCGGGAGGCGTGGATGTGACCGCGTTGCTGTTCCTGAGGTTCCTGATTGCCGGTGGATTGATGGTGGTTTTCATGGTCATCAGCCGGCGACGCTGGCCGTCGCGTCGCAACGGGCTGGTGCTGGCCATGATGGGCGGGCTGGGCTACGTGGGACAGTCATTGTGTTTCTTTTCGGCCCTTCAGTATGCCTCGGCCGGGCTGGTTGCCTTGTTGCTCTACCTGTACCCGTTTTTGGTAATGCTGCTCGGTGTGGTTTTCCTGAAGGAAAGACTGACCGCACTGCGGGCCGCTGCTGCCCTGGCTGCGCTGGGGGGAACCGGCTTGACTCTTGGCGCGGGGCTGGGCGGCAGCTGGCAGGGTATTGCGCTGGGGCTGGCGGCGGCGCTGATTTATTCGGTGTACATCCTGGTCGGCAGCCGGGTGCTGAAGGAGGAAGACCCGCTCGCTGCGGCCACGGTGGTGATGCTTGCCGCGGCCACGGTGTTCGGCGTGGTGGCCTTGGTTGTGGAGCCTCGTTTGCCGACGACTGTGGCGGGCTGGACTGCCGTGCTGGCGATTGCCGTGATATCGACAGTTGTTGCGATGGTGAGCTTGTTTGCCGGCATCCAGCGTCTTGGTGCCGCTGACGCTGCAACCTTGTCGACGCTGGAGCCGGTGGTGACCATTGTGCTGGCTGCGCTCTTCCTGGGTGAGGCGGTGAGCCTGATCCAGGTGTCTGGCGGTGTCATCGTGCTGGGGGCGGTCATCGCCCTCGCGCGGGTGCAGAATCAGCCGGCCATCGGCGGAGTGTCGCCGAGCGGTGCGACCAGTTCCCGGTAGGCGTGCCAGGTGGCGTGACCGACGATGGGCATCAGGACGACGAGGCCCAGATGAAAGCTCAGGAAGCCGAGCAGGGTAAGCCCGACGATCAGTGCGGCCCACACCAGCAGGGGCAGCGGGTTGAGGGCCAGGGCGCGGATGCTGGCGATCATCGCGGTGACGGCGTCCTGGTTGCGGTCGAGCATCAGCGGAATCGACACGACGCTCACGGCAAACACCAGAAGGGCAAAGACGAGGCCCACCGCAAAGTAGACCATCAGGAACTCGATGTTCTCGAAAGCCAGTACCTGGCTAAGGAAGCCGCTCAGGTTGGGCATCTCCTTGGTGTAGAAGATCGCGAAGATCACCAGCGACGCCCGTGCCCAGATCAGGAAGATGACCGTGAGCACTGCTGCAAAGACCGCAATGTTGCCGGCGTTACGACGCCAAACGGTAAGTGTTGGCGCCAGCGCGCAGGGCTGACCCAGCTCCCGGCGGCGGGACAGTTCATACAGGCCCATGGCAAAGAAGGGGGCGAGGAGCAGGAAGCCTGTAGAAACCGCCGAGGTGTATTGGTAGGCGTGCTCAAAAACGAAGGTCACCAGCAGTCCCATGGCAGTGAAGCAGAAACCGTAAAAGATACTGGCAACCGGGCAGGCCTTGAGGTCGGCAAGGCCGCGGGAAATCCAGTGAAAGGGCGCTGCGATGCCGATGCTGCGGATGGTTGGAAAGGGCAGCGCGGCAGCGGCCTTTTCGTCGTCTGTGGGGGTGTTGTGCTGAGCCATGGTTTGTCTCCGTTATCGTTTTATGGATGTTGATGGCTGGCTGGGGGAATCCGGATCAGGTCATCGAGGGCCTTGTCCCTGAGTGGTGGCAGACTTCAGGAAGTTCCACATGGCGTCGAGCACCGCACCGGGCGCTTCGGACATCATGGCGTGGCCGGCGCCGGGCAGGATGCACTTGCTGACTGACGCACCACCCGTGAAGGCGGCAGCCAAGGGGGCAATGGCCTTTGGCGGAGTCATGCGGTCGAGGGCGGAGCTGAGCAGCAGCGTCGGGCAGCGCACCGTGGCGGCTGCGTCGAAGCCAGCTGTGTAGGCGTTGCAGGCAGACATGTCACGGTGCAGTACGCCAGCGGCCTGGCGTTGCATCAGGCGTTCGTTCATTGCAGTCAGGTTGAGCCCGGGGATACTGCTGGCGCCGAGTTGGGATCCAGGGGCGTAGGACCACTGGTTGATCATCGCGTGAGCCTTGTCCCGGTTGCTGAGCGTGGCGTCGAGCAGCGGCGCAGCAACCGGCATCGGGGCGACGGAGCCGATCAGCACCAGATGGCTGACCACTTCGGGGGCGCTGGCGGCGGCCTGCATGGCGATCAGGGAGCCCATGCTGTGGCCAATGAGGGCGACCTTGGCGGTGCCAAGCCCGGTTACAAGAGTGAGGATCCAGTCGGCCAGGGCTTCGATGCTGTCCAGTGCCGGGCCGTCGGAGCGGCCATGGCCGGGGAGGTCGGGCGCCACGACGTTCCACCCGTGGGTGGCGAAGTAGCGGGCCTGCAGGATCCACACGCTGTGGTCGTGGCCAGCGCCGTGAATGAAGACGGCGGTGGGACGATCCGATTCAGGGCGGCGACCGCCGGTGTAGCAGAAGGTGGCATGCTCGGGGGCGTGAGCGGACAGGTTCAGTTTCATTGCGGGCGGCTCAGGCGGTGGCTTTCTGGGCGGCATACAGGCCGCGGTCCAGGTCTTCGATCAGGTCAGTGGCGGTTTCGAGGCCGGCAGACAGGCGGATCGTGCCTTCGGTGATGCCTGCCGCAAGCAGGGCTTGCGGTGACATGCGGAAATGGGTGGTGCTGGCCGGATGAATGGCCAGCGACTTGGCATCGCCCACGTTGGCCAGGTGCGAGAACAGGCGCAGGCCTTCAATGAAGGCGGTGCCGGCCGGGCGTCCGCCCTTGAGGCTGAAACTGAAGACGCCACCGCAGCCTTTGGGCAGCAGGCGCGCAGCCAGGGCCTTGTCGGGATGGCTGTCGAGTTCTGGCCACGAGACCGACGCGACCAGCGGATGCCTGAGCAGGTGTTCGACCAGCGCGCGGGCATTGGCCACGTGGCGTTCCATGCGCAGGCCAAGGGTCTCCATGCCCTGCAGGATCTGGAAGGCGTTCATGGGCGACAGGCAGGCGCCAAAGTCGCGCAGGCCTTCGCGGCGGGCACGCAGCAGGAAGGCTGCGATGGGTGACTCCTCGGCAAAGTCCATGCCATGGAAGCCGTCGTAGGGCTCGGTGAGGGTCGGGAAGTTTCCCCCGGATGTCTCCCAGTCGAAGCTGCCGCCGTCCACCAGAAGCCCGCCGATGGCTACGCCGTGACCGCCGAGGAACTTGGTGGCCGAGTGCATGACAAGGTCGGCACCGAGATCAAGCGGGCTTTGCAGGATGGGGGTGGTGAGGGTGGCATCCACCAACAGGGGGACACGGGCCGCGTGGGCGATGTCGGCGATGGCGGGGATGTCGAGTACTTCAAGCCCTGGATTGCCGATGGATTCGCCAAACAGCAGCCGGGTTTCGGGGCGGATGGCGGCGCGCCAGGCGTCGTGGTCACGCGGAGAGACGAAGGTGGTTTCAATGCCGAAGCGGGGCAGTGTGTAGCCCAGCAGGTTGTGTGATCCGCCGTAAAGCGAGCGGGAGGCGACGATATGCCCGCCAGTGCCCATCAGCGTGGTGATGGCCAGCATGAGCGCCGCCTGACCGCTGGCGCAGGCAAGGGCACCGACGCCGCCATCCAGGGCGGCGATGCGCTCTTCCAGCACCGCGTTGGTCGGGTTCGAGATGCGTGAATAGACGTGGCCGGCGCGTTCCTGGTTGAACAGGGAGGCTGCGTGGTCGCTGTCTTCGAAGACGAAGCTGGTGGTGAAGTGGATCGGGGTGGCGCGGGAGTGATGAACCGGATCGGGCGTCTGGCCGGCGTGCAGGGCGAGCGTGTCGGCCCCGGCGTTTCGGTGAATGGGCATGCGGTCTGTTTTCTCGGGCAGCAGGAAGGAGAGGACGATCAGGCCGGAACGTCCGGGTCGAGCAGGCGCTCGATGATGGAGATCCGGTCTTTGAGCAGCAGTTTGCGTTTCTTGAGGCGGCGCAGCAGGAGTTCGTCTCCGGGTGGTGGTGCGGAGGAAATCTGCGCGATGACGGCGTCAAGATCCCGGTGTTCGGTGGCGAGGGTTGCCAGCCTCGATGAGAGGCTGGTGACGTCGGCGCTGGGTTCGTTGCTGTCGTTCATGCCTGGTCGGACTCGAAGTTTGGGCATGGCTGCCGGTGGGTTGTGTGAATCTTAGGCGCGAGGCCGACGAAATACAACGGCGTCGGGGAACTTGAAGTGCTCCCCGGGGTTCCCATCTGCAGTGGCACCAATGCCCAAAAGGCAAAACCCCGCTTTCAAGGAGACCTGTCATGAACGTGGTACTCAATAATCCGGTGCTTTACGTGGTCGATTATCCCAATGTCGATGCGGTGGAGGTGATCGACAAGCGGCGTGGGGTCGGGGTGCTCTTCCGCGATGAGGCAGCTCAGCGCTTTCTCCGGGAGTTGCGTGACGTGGCTTCGGCGGCCACCGAAATGGACGATTTCGAAATCTGGATCGAAGACTACGGCACGCTGATGACGCAGCCGGCGGTCTATCACTGATGTGTTTGCGGAGCCGCTTGCCAGTCTGGCAGGCGGCTCCTACCATTCGCCTCCCGTTTTTCGTTTCCGGAGTGTGTCAGGGTGAATAAGGCCTTCGTCAAGGAAAGTGACCAGGATGAGGACGAAGAGTTGGCGGCCAGCGTGCCGGGCTTGCCGCCGGGTTCGCACAACTACATGACCCGCAAGGGTTACGAGAAGCTCAAGGCCGAACTCGATCAACTGGTGCGCGAGGAGCGTCCGGTGTTGGTGGAAACCATTCGCTGGGCCGCGTCCAATGGTGACCGCTCGGAAAATGGCGACTACATCTACGGCAAGAAACGTCTGCGCGAGATCGACCGGCGCATTCGCTTCCTGCTCAAGCGCCTGGAGAGTTCAACCGTGGTCGCGCCCGCCGAGCAGGAGAATATCGAGCAGGTTTTCTTTGGTGCGACGGTAACGGTTTGCGATGTTGACGGAGAGCACGAGCAGACCTACCAGATTGTCGGCGTCGACGAGGCCAATGCGTCGGAAGGCCGGATCAGCTGGATCGCTCCGCTGTCACGGGCGCTTCTGAAGGCGCGCGAGGGCGACGTGGTGCGTTTTGCCAGCCCGGCCGGAATGCGTGAAATTGAAGTGCTTGAAATCCGCTACGAGTGAATCGTCGGCTTCAGCCCTGCAGCCGTTCGCGCGGCCGGCGAACCATGGCCGGACTGCGCGGCAGTGTGAAGAACACCGTCGTCCCGGCACCCGGTGACGACTCGGCCCACACTGAACCACCGTGACGCTCAATGATGCGGCGCACGCTGGCAAGGCCTATGCCCGACCCTTCGAAGCCGTTCCGCTTGTGCAGTTGCTGGAAGGGCTGGAAGAGTTTGCCGGCGTGGGCCATGTCGAAGCCCACCCCGTTGTCGGCGACGAAGAACAGTTTCTCGTCGCCGTGCGGGCGCCCGCCCACCTGGATGATCGCCGGGTGGCTGTCGCGGGAAAACTTCCAGGCGTTACCGAGTAGATTCTCCAGGGCGTTGCGGATCAGGGTCGTGTCGGCGTCGGCGCACAGCCCGGCATCGACGTGGCTCTGAACGCTTCGCTCGGGTGAGGTTGCGGCCAGGTCGTCGAGAATTTCCCGGGCAATGACGCTGACGTCGGTCACTTCGATGCGCAGGGTGTGGCGCGACACGCCGGCCAGTTTTTGCAGTTCGTCGATTAGCTCGCCCATGCGCAGGCTCGCCTTGCGCAAGCGCTCCAGATAGTTGCGTCCAGTCGCGTCCAGAAGCTCGCCGTAGTCTTCGGCGAGGGCATGAGAGAAGCCATTGATCGCCCGCAGTGGCGCACGCAGGTCATGGGAGACCGAGTAGCTGAAGCTCAGCAATTCGCGGTTTGACTGTTCGAGCTCCTCGGTGCGCAGATGGACCCGGTCTTCAAGGGTGGCATTCAGTTCGGCAAGGGCCAGGCGTTCTTCGTCGCGGCGGGTGGCGTCCCGGTGGAGGAGAAGGGCCAGTGCACCAACCAGGGTGAGCATCAAGGCGGCACCGGCGGCGATGCGCCGCCGGTGTTCGTAGAAATCGGCCAGGGCGTCCTCGACCGGGCGGCTGGTGCCGACGATCAGCGGGCGATCGGCCAGGCGCCGGTAGGCCGTGATGCGTTCGGCCAGATCGCTTTTCGATGCGCCGGTGACAACCATGTTGCGGTGTTCGTTGGCAGCCCCGATGGCTGGTGAGATGGCTACGCTGAGACCGATCAAGCTGTCGGCCTGCGGGTGGTGAATCAGGGTGATGGCGCGTGTGGCGTGGAGAATCAGGATGGTGTCCCGGGCCGCAAGTTGCAGGTCGCGGTAAACACCTTCGAAGTAGGAGTGGCTCATGGCCGCACCGGCGGTGCCCAGGTACTTTCCGCTTGGGTCGAAGATCTGGCGGGTCAGTGGCGTGATCCATAGCCCGCTGACGGGGCTGCGGATCGGGCTGCCGATCTCGATGTCGTCCTTCAAAAGATGGGGAATGGCGCGTCTCGGGTGCTGCGCGATGCTCTTCTCGGCGGTGGCGGGATCGCTGGAGTCGGCGGCCAGGCTGCCGTCTTCGCGTTCGACGAAAAGGTATTCGGCTTCGGGCAGATGGGCGACGCGCTGGCGCAGCAGGCCCTGCAACTCACGTTCGTCAAAGGCGTCGATGCTGGCGCGGGCGGCGAGCAAGCCGGCGACTTCGGCGACGGCGCCTTCGGTTTCGCCGAAGCTGCGCGCCACGTGTTCTTCAAGGACACGGGTCAGGCTCAGGAGTTCGGACTCGGCGCGCTGCAGGGCTTGATCCCGGTCGAAGCGGATCAGGGAAATGGCAACACCGACTATCAGCGAGGCGAGCAGGGTGAAGCCAATCCATATGGCCACGCGGAAACGGCGCATGGACGGAGTGGCGTCGGTGGCGGATGCGGGGGCTGCGGCGGATGACGCCTGTGCGGCAGGGGCGGGCTGCGGTTGTCGAAGTCGTTCCATCTGTTGGAGGGGTGGGGCTTGAAAGTCGGACAGACGCACCCATATGGGAAGCGTTAACGGTTCTTATGGAGCAAGCTTTATGACTGTCGAGCAAATGTCGTCTGCACAAACCTTGAACTTTCAGGCTGAGGTCAAGCAACTGCTGCACCTCATGATTCACTCGTTGTATTCGAATCGCGAGATATTCCTGCGGGAACTCGTTTCGAATGCGTCCGACGCCTGCGACAAGCTGCGTTTCGAAGCCCTTGAGAACGGCGGGCTGTTCGAGGACGACGCCGAGTTGAAGATCCGCGTGGCCTACGACAAGGCTGCCCGGACGCTGACGATTGCAGACAACGGCATCGGCATGAACCGCGACGAAGTGGTGACCAACCTAGGCACCATCGCCAAATCGGGCACCAAGGAATTCTTCGGCAAGCTGACCGGCGACCAGAAGAAGGACGCCCACCTGATCGGCCAGTTCGGCGTCGGTTTCTACTCGGCCTTCATCGTTGCCGACAAGGTCACGGTGCGCACCCGTCGCGCCGGCCTGACGGCGGCAGAGGGTGTGAAGTGGGAATGTTCGATGACCGGCGAATCCGCTGGCGAATATACCGTCGAGGCCATCGACAAGGCTGGTCGCGGTACCGAGATCACACTGCACCTGCGCGAGGACCAGGACGACCTGCTGGCCAGCTGGAAGCTGCGTTCGATCATCCAGAAGTACTCCGACCACATTCTTCAGCCCATCGTGATGAAGAAGGAACAGTGGGACGAAGAGAAGCAAGCGCAGGTCGTCAGCGACGAGGACGAAACCATCAACAAGGCCAACGCCTTGTGGGCGCGTGCCAAGTCGGACATCAGCGACGAGGAATACACCGAGTTCTACAAGCACGTCGGCCACGACTACGAAGAGCCGCTGGCATGGACCCACTCCAAGGTGGAGGGGCGCCACGAATACACCCAGTTGCTCTACGTGCCGGGCCACGCCCCCTTCGACATGTGGGACCGTCAGGCCCGTCACGGCGTGAAGCTCTACGTGCGCCGCGTGTTCATCATGGACGACGCCGAGAAGCTGATGCCGCTGTACCTGCGCTTCGTGCGCGGGATCGTCGATTCAAGCGATCTGCCGCTCAACGTGTCGCGTGAAATCCTGCAGGAATCCAAGGACATCGACACCCTCCGGGCCGGTTGCACGAAGAAGGTGCTGGGCCTGCTGGAAGATCTGGCCGAGAACCAGAAGGACAAGTACGCGACCTTCTGGAAGGAATTCGGCCAGGTTCTGAAGGAAGGCGTCGGAGAGGATCACTCCAACAAGGACAAGATCGCCGGCCTGCTGCGCTTTGCTTCGACACTTGCCGACACCACCGAGGAGACCGTGTCGCTGGCCGACTACATCGGCCGCATGAAGGAAGGCCAGGACAAGATCTACTACGTCACGGCCGACACTTTCAATGCTGCGAAGAACAGTCCGCACCTGGAAATCTTCCGCAAGAAGGGCATCGAGGTGCTGCTGCTCTCCAACCGCGTGGATGAGTGGGTGGTGGGCAACCTGACCGAGTTCGATGGCAAGCAGCTGGCCTCCGTGGCCAAGGGCGGCCTGGATCTGGGTACGCTGGAAGATGAGGCCGAGAAGGCTTCCATCGAGAAGGAAACCGGCGAGCTGAAGGATCTGCTCGACAAGATGAAGGGTAGCCTCGGCGACAAGGTGAAGGATGTTCGCGTCACCCACCGTCTGACCGACTCGCCTGCCTGCCTGGTGGCCGACGAGCACGACATGGGGATGAATCTGGCGCGCATGATGAAGGCTGCCGGCCAGAACATGCCCTTGTCCAAGCCGATTCTCGAGATCAACCCGGCTCACCCGGTGGTGCTGCGCCTCAAATACGAGGACAAGCATTTCGACGACTGGGCTGCGGTGCTTTTTGATCAGTCCCTGCTGGCCGAAGGCGGTACGCTGGACGATCCGGCGAGCTTCGTGAAGCGTATCAACCAGTTGATGCTGGTGATGAACGGGAATTGACGATTTTGATCGCTGGGGCCGGGCGGCCCTTGCGAAAGGAACAAGACGGGGACGAACTTTCGGGTTCGTCCCCGTTTCTGTTTAGCGCTGGTATATCTGGTAGGGGTTGAGGCTCTTTGAGGGTTTCAGGACACCAGTGACCGGATCGTACATCGAGGGGGCTTTTTTCGGCATCAGGGCACTGCTTGCCGAGCGGTTCACATAGCCGTCAGTGGCTGCCTTCAGGGTGTTGGTGCGCGCGTTGTAGGCGGATGTTGGCGGGCGTATGCCCGTGCCCATTCCCATTCCGTTGTCCATTTTTACACCCGTGCCGCGGATGAGCCCGGATCCCGTGCCGCCTCCGCTGCCACAATTGCCGTAGATGTTGCCGTTGCGGCTCTTGAGCGAGCTCGGGTCGTTGAACAGGTGCAATTTTCCCGAGGCGTCCTGGCGCGTGGTGGACGTCGCGCTGAGTGTCTTGCCTTGCAGGGCACACATGGTGGAACTCGGGCGGCGGAGATCACCAGGGCGCTTGCCGTTCTGGGTGGGTGAATAAGCACCGCCGAAGAGTGGAGCCGGACTTCCGTTGCGTTGCATGTAGGCGTTTGCGGGGCCACCGGTATTGAGGGCAAGGACATTCGCCGATTGCGCCATCAGGAGGCTCGTCAGCATTGACAGGAACAGGAGGGGCTTTCTCAAGGCTGAATCTCTTTCAGGCAAGGCAATAAAGGCAACATACCCCAAAAGACGGGTGTCTGACGAGGCAATAGTTTGACTATGGTCAATGCTAATCACGGTCATCTGTTCGACATGTGGCGATGTCGGCTACAGTGGCGGTCCGACTGATTTCCCGCACACGACCTCCATGGCTGTCGAACTCTTCAA
>APMI01024561.1_pt1 | contig 12658 bp, 15 predicted proteins | sample 667938 | NCBI WGS metagenome assembly APMI01 (sample SAMN01084076, study PRJNA167559) | wastewater metagenome | biome: Wastewater | place: Denmark: Ejby Moelle, Odense | collected 2011-11-28 | reverse complement strand
AAATTATTTAAAGATGCAAAACGTATACAAAACTAAAGTTCAAAAGATTTCGCATTCATTGAGCTTGATTAGACTGATGGACACAAAGCATAAATTAAAAATGGAACAAAGTAATCTTTGGATTTATAGCACGTAATTAAAGAGATTCAAATGCAGAAATATGAATCGCAAACATTCTCAGATATTGATTCAAACAAATAGAATAATATACTTCTGGGTGAGGAGAATAGTAACAGTGGTAGTTTAACTGACATGAATTTGAAAGCAATATAATGTTTGCAAAATAAGGAGCGTCGTAAATTTGAGACTTTAAAGAAAGTAATAAAAACATATAGTTCTCCCTGCAAACAAAAATAATAGAACTAGGAAATGAATGATTCTAGTCAAGCTTTAATTTCCTAACTATTGTTCTACCTTGATGACCACTCTGCTGCCAAATAATAGTGCGTCTCAGGGGATAGGACATCTTTAAGTGAGAGAAGCAAAAACAAAACGAAAAGAATTTCAAGAATATCGTAAGAGAGAAGCTACTCATTTTCATAAGCGAGGCCGCACAGCAGATCCAATACCTGATTTTTATATGTTCACTTTATGATTATAATTTGCCATAGTCGTTATGATTTCTGCAAATTGCTTTGTATTCCCAAAGCCGAAACTCGCAGACCCCAAACTAATTTAAGTAAATTTGATAAAATGCAGAATTACTTAGTATACATACCGAAGGATGTGAAGCACAAACATTTCTATGGCAACCATAAGGCACATGATGATCTTAGTTGCGCGAGTTCTCCAACTGCTCGATCTCAATCTCAACCCAAATCAACAACATTTAGATTTCATTCAATTTCATCAGCCAAAGAGAGAAAGCACAACTTGCCAGTTTCTGCATATATACCCTGTGTATATATGAAGGGTTCCTGCTATGACAATAAACTAATTGTATATTTTCACTGCAACGGAGAAGACTTAATTTCAGCCTTCAATTTTGTATACGCTCTCAATGTGAACTCTGGTCGATCTGTACTGATGATGGAATACCCTGGCTATTCAGTATATAAGCGAAAACAAATTAAAAATAATAAAAGCATAGGAGGTGAAATAGATTACCATTATTACACTTAGAAGTAAACAACGGCTGAATAAATATAGCAAGATGCCGCCAAAGTTATACAATACATGAAATAATCAGTAGGATATCAACTTAAAGATATTACAGTACTTGGAAGATCGATAGGGTCAGGACCTGCTATTTATGTAGCATCAATATATCCAGTCGGCTCATTAGTTCTACTCAGTCCTTTCTTATCTTTAAAGTAGGCAGTCAAGGATTTATATGGATCGTTCCTTGCAGCTTTATTAGTGGAAAGATTTAACAATAAATAACGCGCAAAACTTATTCAAAGTCCTTGTTTATTAATACATGGAGTGTAAGATACAATAATACCGTTCAATCACTCAATTGAGCTCAATAAAGAGTTCAAAAGCTTCACTACATTAAAATTAGTATAAAAAATGAAGCACAATTCTTTCCATTTTCATAAATAATTTCTTGATCATGTCAAGGAATTTTTAAATAAAGTGGAAGCTATTCACGATAATTCGTGAATTTAATACAAATTAGTATGTTGATATTTGATGAGAGTATGATTGCAAAAGTATAAACATATTTATAAATCAGTATAAATTTTATGACATTTAGATTTGCTTGAAGCTCGCACTTTCGTCATCGTCTTATTATTAAGGCAGCTATTGTGGATCATTAACTCCCAACAACCTGCCGTATAATAGTTCGTAATTTTGATCGATGTACGATCTCTCGTGCTCACTCGCATAGCTGAGATCGTACCAGGGCTGGAAGAAAGTCCAAATTGGTGGAATATTTCTATGCCAGTCCAAGTCATAGCCGAAGTAGAACAGCAGTCGAGGCTTTTATAAAGAGGGGCGGTGGCCTGACTCAAATTATTACTCTCTAATGCATTTTTCAATAAACAAGAAACATATAACGAGTAATAAGTTAACTAAAAAGTATGCGTTGAGCAAGTATGAAGTCACAAAGTGAGGGTTGTACGAAATAATCAAGAGTGTCATTAGGCTTGAAAGCAATGAAAATTTGGAGAAAAATGAGAGACTCGTCCTAGTTCTGAAAAATATGTAATGACTTATTTCGATTAGCAAAAGGGTGCGGAACAGGCTGTCCAAATAGTTTTAGCACATAGGAACAATATCGAATGAGACTAGTACCATTTGGAATGTTTATGATAGATAATATGCCATAACAGCATAGAGACAATACATTCCAATAAAAGAAAGCCCAACCTGCAGTACAATAATTTTCTGTTGTTTCTTGCGAGTTTAATCAACATTTTTATACAAATCTAAATATCGTTGCATCCATGCGACATGCTTGCCTATGCTATTCCTACAAATAATCGACAACAGTGAAGTGGTAACAATATAGGCATACCTCACAAAGAGACCAACTAGAAAGAATCCAAATATAAGTAATTGTGCAATTATGAAACAGAATACAGTCTTAGTAATTGCCCGCCATATAATAGACTTCTGTGCAAATGCCGACTACGAGGACAATGTTTTAGAGTACCATTTACCCGAATCATCCATGCGGTACATTATCCTGTGTTTGGCATATGATGATGATATGGAGGATAGGTTTATCAGAGATTTCAGTTATATGTATTTTTGCTTGCTTTACTATGATTAGGCTATTAGTTTTTATAACTATGTAGCATTTGTGCTGTTGTTTTATTGCAAACTACGGATTGTAGAGGGTTATTTTATTTATGATTTTGATATCAGTTATAGCTTTGGCTGAGACGTTGCATTTGAAGGCTATTACACAGGTTTATGAGCTTATGTTGTGTTGCCCTATGATGATATGTTAGTTGATGTTTTATTTTATGTACTCGATGTATTACTGACTTATGTACTATTTTGCTTAGCTTTTAATTACACTATTTTTAACTACAAGTTAATGACATTAAGTTTGATATCAAGCAGCTATTTCTCCCATTTCTCTACATTGTACTTCTAAAAAGATACAAAATCTCGATCAACCGCAAGTAGTAGATCCTCGATTTAACTGGCCCTAAAATCCATGCCTAGATACCGATAGCCAGCATAATATTCCGGCAGTACAATCCTATTCAATCGAATACTATGTTTCTTGAGTAGTTCAGTATCTGATAAATTCAAATTGAAGAGTGGGTAGTTGGAGACCATGAATCCCAAGGTATGCAGTCTTGAACTTGAAGCTTGTTACTATTATTTTGGTTGCAGGTCGATATTGCGGTCGTAGTTTAGCTATACTAAGCAATATGATGAGGCAGAGTCTGGCTACAGGTCCCCTGATACTTGGAACTATATTATTTATGAGTAGTTCAGGAATCTCTGGAACTAATTCAGCTATTACTATGATGGCTACATGCCCGTCTTATTTGGACTTGGACGGTTAAGAAAGTCATTAAGATTCATGTGAGCAGTTTCGTAGTACTTAGATATGCAGTTATGCAGAGACAGCTTGGGTTTGGCACCCAGCATAAGTATAGCATTAGTGAGAAGAATGCTGAGCACTACCAAAGCCGCCACGATAAAGGCAGGTTTAGGGATGGGCGACAAGATAGCCCTTGACAGCAGGAAGCCAGACTGCTCTAGTTGCATAAAGTTGTTATCGTGCTCGGAGTTGGAATATTTCAAACGTATTACCTTATTACAAGAGGAGCACGCATTATAATCAGCATGGAACCCACATTAATTTAGTGTTTTATTTTCACTTATTTTGTGCACAAGATTTTTATAACATATTATATGAGCAAGAGTGGCACCATTGACGACTTCAACTTCAACACCCTGATCGGCAAGGGCACTTATGCTAAGGTATTCCTAGTAACTCGAAAAAGCGACGGCGAGTTGTTTGCTCTCAAGGTGCTCAAAAAGAAGTACATCGTGGAGAAGAACCAGGAAGAGCACATTATGACAGAAAGGCAAATTCTCGCAGGCATCACTCACCCATTCCTAGTAAGAATGTTTTCCTGCTTCCAAGACGATAAGAAACTATATTTCGTCCTTTAATATTGCCCTGGTGGTGAACTTTTCTAGCTCCTTTCTGCACAGGACAAGCTCGATGAAGAACAGTACTCAGCCTATAAAATTTAGGACTCGATTTTTCTCAGCCCAGATTTTGTTGGCTCTCGACGAGCTCCACAAGCATAAAATTGTGTACCGAGAGTAATAGTGATTTTATTGCAGTTTGAAGCCAGAGAATCTTATAATCGACCAGACAGGATATATAAAACTCACTGACTTTGGTCTATCCAAAATCCTAGAAAGTAACGAGCAAAAAGCTCAAACTGTTTGTGGAACTCCCGAGTATCTAGCTCCTGAAATCATCAGAAAAGAGGGACACAACATTGAGGTCGACTGGTGGTGCTTAGGCTGTCTCATTCATGAAATGCTCACTGGCTTTCCTCCATTCAAAAACGATAATCGCATGAAACTCTTTGAATATATTATCTATAACGAACCAAACCTAAAGCATGTATCTTTTTTACTATATAGTTTAATCCTCAACTGCAAGATTTACTTAAGAGACTCTTATGCAAGGACCCAAAGAAAAGATTGGGTCATGGAGGAGGTAAATAAGTCATGAGTCATCCTTGGTTTGCAAACTTGAACTTTAAGATGCTGTTAGAGAAGAAATTAAAAGCCCCTTTCATTCCCAAGCTTACATCTAAAACAGACACTAAAAATTTCAGCAAAGAGTTTACAACATGCAAAATTGATTCCTTGGAGTAGTCACCTATTGATAAAGCAATTGAAGACAAATTCAAGGATTTCTGAATGATTCTCACAAAATATATTTCAATCAATGTTTATTATAATAATATAGAGCATAAGCATCGATTAGACAATCAGAATAGACTGCAGCAACCTCCTCCTTATTCGCTGTCGCTGTCGTCAATGTTCACATGCTTTTCGACTTCTTTCTTAATGTAATCCCATGTAATTTTGTCTTCAGAAACCTTGGAGTCCGGGTTAACGTGATCCTTATCTTTCAAGAGGTACACACTGTTCCATCCGAATATAACTCGATCCAAATGCTTCAAGGTGGTTTTGGTTGTGACTGGAGTTCCGTTAACGTACAAATGGCAACCTGTAGTCACAGGGGACAAATGGATACCTTTCTCATCTATATCAATTCGAGCATGTTTAGGTTTCATGTCTCTCCCACCGAATATAATTTAATTGGGTGGAGTGCAGCCATCCTTTCCAATTGTTATTGTTTCTAGATTAATGCAAAATTACTGTTCTACAACAAAATTTTAAGCTTTTTGTTGATTATTATGTCTCGAGAAATATTTTCGAAAAATGGAGGAACTTTAGCTCCTTACTTTGCCATTTTTTGAAGTTCATAGTCATTTAGAAGCTTCTCTTGACCTTGTCGGTTGTCATTAATCTTCTTAAGAGTATCCTGCTTATCTTTTAACTCATCATTTCTCTTTTGATCGACAGTTTTTGTTTGATCGTCAAGCTTTCGATTCAGTGCGTGAAAGTTTGCTTCAAGCTCATCAAGCTAATCTTGATTCTCTTCCTTTTTATCTGAGTTCGATGGAGTTTTGGTTGGACCTTATTTATTCTTCATTTCAAGCTCCTTCTTTAATTTTTCATTCTAAGCTTTTAACTCTCGAATCAATTTATCAGTCTCACTTTCGTTGACAACGGGTTTATTTTTGATCTTCTTGGCTTGGTCAGCATACTTGAGTGTAGAGAGAGTTTCTTCATAATTATCAGCTGCTGGGGAAATTGCGCAAATCATAATAGTTTGAGAGTTACCTCCCAAAGCATTTTGTAAAATTCTTGTCAATGATGAGTTTCTGTATGGAACAAATTCGTTTCCTCCATCAGCATTTTTAGCTAGAATTGAAATAACTTGACCTAAAGTCGTTAAACTGAGATTGATTCCAACTGCTTATTTAAATCTCTGCCCAGTTGCTCCAGTTTTGCTTTGTCTTTAACTTCCTGCTAAGTCAACCAAATTGATCACTGAAATTTTCTCAGTTTTTGTGGTACCAGCTGTCTTTCTCTGCTTGAACTCAACTGAGATAATTGTATGGGCTCTCGAGCTTGTAGCATTCATTTGAGTTGCAGCAATAGTTCTATTTTTTGTTCCTAGATCCATAATTTTCTGAATATGCTCGTAGGTTTCAACGAAGTGCTTTTTGACACCATCAACATAGACTCCCAACAGTGGACTTTCTCTCACTTTCAATCCTCCTGCGGGTCTTTGAGTTGTATCAATAGTCAAATCTTGGATTTATTCATTGTAGATTTCAAGCATTGAGGCATTTACCTCGAATTATTCACCTTATTTCTTATCCTTGATTCTCTTGAAAAGTTCCTCGCATGTAATAGGAACAATGCCTTTGTTTTACCCAAAGCCGATCATAGAATAAGATTTGCCTGAACCCGTCTGCCCATATGCGAAGAGACAGCAATGATAACCTTGGAAGGCATTTTCCAAAACTTTTTGCCCGACCTGGTTAAAAACATACTTTTGATCAGCATATTTTGATCCCTTTGGCTTAAAATAGCCATTGGCTTCTTTGTCAAACTCATCGAAAGACCAGAAGGAGTAATCAAAGGTGAATTTCTTCTCAGGCTATTTGTCATTGGCCTTGAGAACAGTCGTGGGATTCTGCATGTCCACAACGCAAGTGGATTTCAAGCTCTGTTCTCTTTAATTGAACGGTCTGACTCTTACTGCTACCTTGATACTCATTCGTTTCACAAATTATATTAGATATTAAATCGAGCTTCAAATAAAGATAAATAGTCAGTTGTATTATTTACCAAATGTGGTTAATCTAAATATGACCTGTTCAATTTTACTGAAGCCTTATTTTGTTAACTACTCTCTATTTTATGTCGACCTTAATAAGGATAATTCAAATACATAAAGGGGAGCGAAAGAAAAATGAAAAGCTTATATATAAAATCTATTTAAAATTTAAATTAATTTATTTAGTAAGTGTGAGTGCACATTGTAAATATATATAGTATCATTGGTATCTTCCTGTTCCAGCCTTGCCGATATAGTCGAGTACTTTTGGATCTTTCTGCTTACCTGACATCTGCAGATACTTTTCATAGTTCTCAACTCCCTTTTTCTCCTTCACTTCCCATTTTCCACCTGAACCATACCGCCCGGCTTCGAGGATGGATTTAATAAGCAACTCAGCCTTTTCACGTACGATCAGGTCTTAATGAGCTTGCAGTGGGAGGACTCGTTCCCATACACTGTCTATGTCTTCTTGCTTCCAGTTTTTACCGTTGATGCGCATGAGTTATTGGAAAATTTAAAGTGAGTGCTCAAGTAAAAGGTCTTGACCATTCGCCAAGTTACCTGTCAATATTTTATAATTCTGAACGAACACTTTATTAACCCACTCAGAAGTATTTCCATTTGAAACTGGTTATACTGTGAGATACTTATGCATGAGTTTGAGCACGTTGGAGTTTGCTCCTTCTTGGAAGTACCCATTAGCCAAAATCACTTCTATTTTACGTAATTAGTGAAATCTTTTTACAAACTGCACGTGAATGTCAAATAGTACGACTAATAATTTTATGGCCATTGTAGGAACTGCCTCGCTTTGGGTTTTACTTAAAAGACTATCGATTTATGGTAATAAATGCGAGTTTATTAGAGAAGAAATCTTATTGGATGTTGCGTTGAGGATAGTGCTATCATAGAGGTAGTCCTCATTCATGAAGAATGATATCAGATATAGTACAAACTTAATGCAACTAAATTTTATGTCTTGCTGTTGTGATTTTAGTATACGTCCCACTAAAAATGGCAAACCCTTGTTCGCATAATACTCCTGCAGTTTTTCAGAAATACTAGTGTTGCTTGTCAGCTTCTCTAGCATTTGCATATAAACTCCTTTAATTTGCTCTAGGGTATTAGCATAAGAGTTGACTTGCTCGGATCCTGAATAGATTTTTACCGGTATTGAGTCGAAAGCACTAAGCACACTGAATAATAGCTAAATGTTGGCTTCCACTGTAAAGAGTTATTAAAACAATGAACAATTAACCATATGCCATACAATACCACAATAGCCAATACTTTTCTTACTGTTGGGCTCGTACCCACCTTATATTTTAGCGACGATCTGCTTGATGTCTTAATGCACCAATTTAATTAGACTTTGATAATTCTCCTGAAGCCATACTAATACATAATGTAGACATTGTACTTCGTATTTGTTCTGTTTTTCTTCGCCCGAGTGTTGTTTTTCTAAAATACTGAACAGTTTATTATTATTCAACGAGATCACGCTGTTGCTGTTCTACAATAAGATTAGGCTCTTCTTTGGATCATGCTACAAGTAATGGTATATATACAGGTAAATGCGACCTTTTGCTACTGAAGATGTTACTCTATCCAACTTATGTAGGATACTTCTGAAAAGCATTTCATCTTATAAGTACATTCGCGATATTTTTGATACTTTTGTCTTTGCTAACTGTCCCAGAATAATCCAAAGTAATATCTGCAAACTTTTTGACGATATATCATTTTGTTTTAGTGCTTCAATCATATTTGCTGGTCCTAATTTTTCAAGCAGTACCTCTCTTAATGAAGCATTCAGTTGAATAATGTGATGAAACGAGGCGCATATTGAAGTACGAAAACCTTCATTATGGCAGCTAGTAAAACAAGAGACTAAAGTCATTAGAGTATCAACTTGTGCAAATTTAGTACCGACTATTTTGGCTTGTGCTGTAATGTTCTCGATTGATTTACAACAATATATTCGAACAATTTAATCTTAGTTTGAATTTTTAACTATTTTCTGTAAAGTGTGGATCAAGCTGAGGCTTATATCCCATTAGCTAACATCTTCGTCCACTTGAGTAGCTCCGTAAAATAAGATTTATCCTAAAGCGGCCATCGCTTTTCTTCTTACCTTTTCTGATTTGTCTTTTGTAACCCCTTCGACAAAAATATTAATGATGCCTTGTTTAATAACTCCTGGTTAGATAACTGTAGCATGTCTCACAAGAAAACCCATAATTTAAAACATCTTAGCTCTAAGCTCCGGCTTTTTACAATTCTTGATGATTTGAAGGTAGTACTTGATAAAATTTTATTTAAACAAATAGTTTGCAATATCCGAGTTCTGAATAATGCTTTCAAAGTATCCCATGACATTTTCTTTATTTTCACCATACATGCCATCGAATATTTTCTTGAGTTATTCATCCATATTGCCATTCACAATTCCTTCCGCAAGTGCCTCTGGCTATATATATGTAAACCCTAACGTCTTTTTGTTAAAATTAAGTGATTAGACAACTTCTACATCTTTATTACCAATAATTGGCTTGACTGCACTATCAGACTGATGGTTTATAAGATCTGCCAAAGGTACTAGATTTTTGCGTGAAATTACTTATAAAAATAGATTCACATTGGTAGAATCATCTAAAGCAGATTTCTATTTTTGGCCTTTCTAAACTCGTCCATCAAACTTATCCTTTTTCTTCATGAAAGCATTCTGTTTAATTTATTATTCTTCATTATCAGATTAAAATTGATCATTATAAGAATCCTCATACTGTTCCTATTTTTGATACTAATTTTCATCAGTTTAAAAGACAAGTTGACTTCTTCTATCTTGTGCATTCAGCGACTGATTATTAGCAGAATATGACTATTTATACATTTACTGTGATGCTCGAAGAAATTTCATATTACCGTTGTTTTGTTTTTGCTTCTTTATTAAAAATTATTTAAAATGAGGCTGATCCGGCATATCCACAGGCTTTAATTAATTTACAAGCCAAGGATGCAAACATATTGAGTTCCATGTTATTCTTTTTTCTGGCTATTTCATTAGTAAACCCTAAAGCAGATTATTGAAGTCAGCGCTGAATTATGATACTTGAGGAGTCTTAGCAGTTGAAGCCAGAGTTGCTATCTATTGGTATGATGTCGATACAAATGGTGGATTTCCTTGAGACAATTCGTACATAATGCAGCCAATCGACCACAAATCGCTTTGCATCGAATAAACACCAGTACTAATGAAAAGCTATGGCGCCATATAGCTTGGAGTTCCTTTTTTTGTTTATTTCTAACTATGCATTAGGTCAATTAAATTACGAGCTGAACCGAAATCTCCAATTTTGGCACATCCATACTCGTTTATGAGGATAGAAGCAGGCTTTAAGTCGGAAACAATCACTCCTTTAGAATGACAATATTGCAAACCTTTAAGGATGTCTACTATAAACCCTTTAACTGTGCTTTCGGGGAGTGCTTTATCTTGTTCGACTAATTTTAATAAATCACCTCCAGGACAGTACTCAGTGACAGCCCACATATGATTTTTAGACTCAATGTACTCGTGAAATTTAATGATGTTGGGGTGGTTAAGATCATTCAAGATCTGTGCTTCGTTAAGTATTTTATTCTTCCTTGTTTTTTACATTCGCTTGATGGCAACGAAGTCCAGTCTTCTCTTTTTGCGCGCCTTGAAAATTACTGAAAACTTACCCTTTGCTTCTTCTTCGTAAAAATGATAATTATTCATTTTCAAATTTGTATAAGTTATTATTAACACCTTAGCAGTATAGCTATGACAATAATTAATTTGCCACAAAAATGGTTAAATCATTAACGTATAAAATAACTTCATGTATCAATTGTCAAAAAATTAGAAGAATTATGTTTTTTTCTAAGTAAAAGATCGATGATATATGTTTGATTGCGTTTGGGCAATATAATAATAGTGTAATATTATGAGTCAATAAATATTATATTTGCAACAGCATCATATCATATATCTTGGCACATTTATAAATCGACATTTAAATATTCTATAAACAATAAGATATTATGCTTGGCATCAACGGATTAGGCCGTATTGGGAGACTTGTTATCAGAGCCGCCTTTGAGAATCCTCGAGGAGTTGAAATCACCGCTGTCAATGACCCCATGATGAAGCCTGATGACCTCAGATATCTCTTAACTTATGATTCAGCCCATCTTAGATTCCCCTTCAAAGTTGAAAAGTACGACCAAGGTGTCACCGTCAACGGAAAGAAGATCAGACTTTACTCTGAGATGGACCCAGCCAAAGTTCCATGGGGAGAGCACAATATTGGCTCAGTCTTGGAATGCACTGGCAAATTCCTCACTACTGAAAAAGCTTTGGGTCACTTGAAAGGTGGAGCTAAGAAGATCATCATCTCTGCTCCTCCTAAAGACAACACCCCACTGTTTGTCTACGGAGTCAATCACAATGACTATAAGGCTGATGTCCATGTCGTTTCCAACGCATCTTGCACAACCAACTGCTTAGCTCCAGTAGCCAAAGTTTTACACGATAACTTCGTCATTACAGAAGGTAACTTGTGATTTAAATTTAGGTCTAATGACAACTATCCATGCTGCTACTGCTTCTCAAGCCGTTGTTGATCAGGCTGTAAAACCTGGAAGCAGCTACAGAGGAGGTAGAGCTACTGGAAACAACATCGTTCCTTATTCAACTGGTGCTGCTAAAGCCTTAGGCAAAGTTATTCCCAGCTTGAACGGAAAAGTTACCGGCATGTCATTCAGAGTGCCACCAATCAATGTCTCAGTTGTTGATTTCACATTCAAAACCCAGAAGGATACTACCTACGATGATATCTGCCATGCAGTTAAGAAGGCATCAGAGGGAGAACTAAAAGGCGTCCTTGGCTACACTGAAGACGAGATTGTCTCATCAGATATTCTCCATGACCCACACTCATCAGTGTTCGATAAAAAAGCCGGTCTGTCATTGAACAAGAACTTCCACAAAATTGTGTCCTGGTATGACAATGAATGGGGTTACTCCAACAGAATGCTCGATTTGGCCAAACATATCCACACTGTTGCTAAAATCTGATGATAGTCTATAATTTAAGTACGGTAATATAAATATGATCATACAATTTAGTTGATAAGTAATCATAACTTATAGAATTGTTGGAATGCTTATCAGAATGATCCGCAATAATCTTTTATTATTTCGCATGCAGAAGGAACTAACTTTCGAGAGAGCCTTAGGGATTTCGATGATTGTCTGTCGTAATTCAGTCACTAAGAAGTATCTAGTTATTCAGGAAAGAGATGGCACTTGGTGGATTCCCGGTGGAAGAGTCGATGCTCCATAGGGGTTCATTGAAGCTGGAATCAGGGAGTGCAAGGAATAGGCTGGGGTTGACGTCCAAATTAAAGGCGTACTCAGGATGGAACACAACATCAATGCCTCATATGTGAGATTAAAAAGCATACTTTACGCATAGCCCATTGATCCAAATCAGGTTCCTAAAACAGTAGCTGATGAGTAGTCGATTCAAGCAGATTATCTTACTATACCTTAAATTTTAAACTTGCGAAGAAAATGGAGAGAAGAGAGCATTTATGTATGGCCAAATTACCTTGAGAATGGAGGCAAAATTTATCCAGTTTCCATTTTAAAATAAACTTTTACTGAGAAATGATTCTCTGATTTTAGACACTCACTGACAATCAATATAAATTATCATATTGTAAATATGAAATGATTTTTGTCTCATAAATTACCTTAATATTTATAAC
>APMI01009493.1_pt1 | contig 12660 bp, 11 predicted proteins | sample 667938 | NCBI WGS metagenome assembly APMI01 (sample SAMN01084076, study PRJNA167559) | wastewater metagenome | biome: Wastewater | place: Denmark: Ejby Moelle, Odense | collected 2011-11-28 | reverse complement strand
AAATTTCAATCGTATTATAACTTTCGTCAAATATAAAAAAAATGCCCGGTGTAGAACAACCAGGCATTTCGGCGGATTAAAATTGTGGTTACAAATTTGAAATGTCAGCAAAAGCTACATTTTTGTAATCTCCATTTTCGAGTTTAGCATTTATTTCTTTGAATGCTTCAATGGTGTATTTAACATCTTCGAGGGTATGCACCGCGGTAGGTATAAGCCTGAGCATAATAATACCTTTGGGAACAACAGGGTATGTAACAATAGAACAGAAGATGTTGTATTTTTCGCGCATTTCAACGGTAATATTTGTTGCTTCAGGAATTGTTCCGTTGAGCAGTACCGGGGTTACAGGCGATTCGGTATTCCCGATATTAAACCCTGCTTCGCGAAGTCCTTTCTGTAAAGCCTCAACAATTGTCCAGAGTTTTGTTCGCAGTTCTGGTTGTGTACGTACCAGGTCGAGACGCTTTAATGCTCCCATAACCATAGGCATAGGCAGTGATTTGGCAAAAATCTGCGAACGCATATTGTGTTTCAGGTAGTCAATAATAGGCTCAGTAGAAGCAATAAATCCACCGATACCTGCCATTGATTTTGCAAAAGTCCCAAAATACATATCAACTCCGTCCTGAACGCCAAAATGCTCGTCGGTACCAGCACCGGTCGGACCCATAGTACCAAAACCATGTGCATCGTCAATTAACAGCCTGAAATTGAATTCTTTTTTAAGCTCAACAATCTCTTTGATTTTTCCGAGATCGCCTGACATCCCATAAACGCCTTCGGTAATTACCAGGATTCCACCGCCGGTTTGTTCAGTGAGTTTTGTTGCCCTTTCCAACCCTTTGCGAAGGTTTTCCATGTTATTATGCGGGTAAACAAATCGTTTACCGATATGAAGACGCATTCCATCAATAATGCAGGCATGGGCTTCGCTGTCGTAAACAATTACATCGTTACGGTCGACCATTGAATCGATAACCGAAATCATTCCCTGGTATCCAAAATTGAACAGGTAAGCAGCGGGTTTATTCACAAATGCGGCAAGCTCGCGCTCAAGCTGTTCGTGATACAAAGTTTGTCCACTCATCATACGGGCTCCCATGGGAGCAGCCATACCAAAGCGCGCAGCTGCTTCAGCATCAGCTTTACGAACTTCGGGATGATTTGCCAGACCAAGGTAGTTATTCAGACTCCATACAAGGCGTTCTTTACCCCTGAAAATCATCTTATTCCCAATTTCACCTTCAAGTTTGGGAAACATGAAATATCCATCAGCTTGTTTTGCATACATGCCTAATGGGCCTAAATTACGAACACGTTTTTCAAAAAGATCCACAATTTCAGTGTTTTAAGTTAATATATTTATTTTCGTGCTGCAAAACTACTAAACTTTATAAGAAGGAAGATTGTTTCTTGACAACTATTTAGCAAAAGCCTTTAAAAAAGCTGAAAATTATATCTTTGCCTTTATGAAACAAAATGACCCTATAGTAGTATTCTGGTTCAGGCGCGATCTTCGTATTCACGACAATACGGCATTGTTTCATGCCCTTACATCAGGCTTAAAGGTTCTGCCAGTTTTTATTTTCGATACCGAAATCCTGAGAAGCCTTCCCTGCGATGATAAACGAGTAAGCTTTATTTCCCAATCACTACAGAATATTAACAACCAATTGGCTGCTCAAAATACGGGTATACGAATTTATAGTGGTGCGCCTGTTGATGTTTTCAGGCAAATATCTGATTCATATAACATTCAGATGGTTTTTGCCAACCACGATTACGAACCTTATGCTATTGAACGCGACCAGAAGGTGCAAGCGTTACTTTCAGAAAAAGGGATATCTTTTCGCACTTTCAAGGACCAGGTTATCTTTGAGAAAAGCGATGTTGTCAAGCCCGGCGGCGATCCCTACACTGTTTTTACACCATATAGCCATCGTTGGCTCGAAAAACTCAATAACTCCGCTGAATCCCTGAATCGAATGGAATCAGTGAATTTCCTGTACAACCTGCTTCCAGTAGAAAATGACAATTCATTTCACCTGGATGATATTGGGTTTAATGAAACTAAAAACATTTTTGAACCTTTTCAACTTAATAAAACACAGCTTAAATCCTACGATAAAACACGCAATTACCCGGCGCTTGATTCAACAAGCAGGGCAGGAGTGCATCTTCGGTTTGGAACTATAAGTATCAGGGAAATGGTTTCAGAAGCCCGTAACCTGAATGAAGCCTGGCTGAATGAACTGATCTGGCGCGAATTTTTCATGCAGATACTCTGGCATTTCCCGTATGTAGTTCATGAGCCATTCAAACCAAAGTACAGGTTTATACGCTGGCAAAATGATGAAAAACTTTTCGAATGCTGGTGCAAGGGAATGACCGGGTTTCCGCTGGTGGATGCCGGAATGCGCGAATTAAATGCTACCGGTTTTATGCATAACCGGGTGCGGATGGTTACTGCCAGTTTCCTTGTAAAGCATTTGCTGGTGACCTGGCAATGGGGCGAGGCATATTTTGCAGCAAAACTTCTTGATTTTGATTTGTCGGCAAACAATGGCAACTGGCAGTGGGTGGCCGGAACAGGATGCGATGCAGCTCCCTATTTCAGGATATTTAATCCTGCCTCACAGGCTTCAAAATTTGATGAGCAGGGCATGTATACCAGAAATTGGGTGCCCGAACTGGGCACAGCATCGTACCCGAAGCCGGTGGTCGATCACGAAACAGCCCGTACGCGATGCCACGAAACCTATAAAACAGCCCTACAACATGGCTTTTAATAACTTTTAACTAAATAGCAAGGATGTACTATATGTATAAATGTTTCATAATTTCGGTTAAAATGTTTACTTTTGCGGCATGATCAGAAAACCGGTTATCTTTCTAGTTTTGATGTTATCAGTTACGATGATATCATGCAGCTCATTTCAAAAACTTTTGAAAAGCTCGGATAATGAACTCAAGTACACAAAAGCTGTTGAGTATTATGAAAAAGGGAAATATTCGCCCGCCCAGCAACTGTTCGAGCAAATTCAATCATTTTATAAAGGAACTGATAAGGCTGAAAAAATAGCATTTTATACCGCCAACTGTTATTACAAACAAAAAGATTATATACTTGGCGGTTATTACTTCAAATCATTTTCAACCAATTTCTCGACCAGCCAATACGCCGAAGAAGCGCTCTATATGAGTGCCTATTGCAATTACCTGGAATCGCCACGTTCATCGCTTGATCAAACTTCGACAAACGAAGCGATATCCTCATTGCAGTTGTTTATCAGCCAGTACCCCAAAAGCAGCCGGATTCCAGAATGCAATAAACTGATTGATGAACTTCGTTCGAAACTTGAAAAGAAGGATATTGACATTGCGATGCTTTATTATAAAATGGCGGATTATAAGGCATCGATTGTATCGCTTAACAATGTGCTGAAGGACTATCCCGATACCAAATCGAAAGAACTGATTCTGTACTCTATACTTGACGCCAAATATCAATATGCGGTAAACAGTATCTCCGAAAAAAGACAGGAGCGCATGCAGGCAGCTTCCGATGCGTATGACGAACTGGCTGCCGGATTCCCGGTAGGTGAATACAGCGAAAAAGCCCTCAGTATTAAAAAGAATATTTCAGAAGAATTAGGAAATTAATTTACGAAACATACAAATAACCATATGGATATCAAAAAGTTAAAAATTGAGTCTACCACGATAACCCGAAACATGTCGGAGCTTAATGATCCTACAGAAAACATATACGAAACTGTAGCCATTATTGCAAAACGAGCAAACCAGATTTCGCAGGAAATCAAAGAAGAACTGAACTCTAAAATTGAAGAGTTTGCTACTCCCAGCGATAACCTGGAAGAAGTATTCGAAAACCGCGAACAGATAGAACTGGCTAAATATTACGAGAATCTTCCAAAGCCAACCTTAATCGCAACCAACGAATTTCTGAAAGATCAGATTTTCTCGCGCAACCCGCTTAAGGAAAAAGAAAATAACTGGTAGTATTTGCTGCTATTGACGGATGTTACAAGGTAAAAAAATACTGGTTGGAATTACCGGTGGAATTGCTGCATATAAAATTCCATTTCTGATCCGTCTTCTTATAAAGGAGGGGGCTTCGGTTAAGGTTGTTATGACAGCCGAGGCCTGTAATTTTGTTACCCCGCTTACGCTTTCAGCGCTTTCGCAGAACCCTGTTGCTATTGAGCCCTTCAGCCCTGCCGACGGTACATGGCATAGCCATATCGAGTTGGGAAGCTGGGCCGATGCTTTTGTTATTGCACCCTTAACGGCAAATACAATGGCTAAAATGGCCAATGGTATTACCGATAGTTTGTTGCTGGCTACATACCTGGCTGCGCGTTGCCCTGTATTCTATGCGCCATCAATGGATGTTGATATGTATCACCACCATACCACTCAGCAAAATATAAATACACTGAAGGCTCATGGCAACATCCTCATTGCCCCGCATTCTGGTGAACTTGCAAGTGGATTAACAGGCATGGGGCGCCTGGAAGAACCACAGAAAATTGTTGAAATACTGGCCGCTTTTTTTGGAAAACAGCTTTCACTATCCGGTAAAAACGTACTGATTTCGAGTGGACCGACTGTTGAGCCAATTGATCCGGTGAGATATATCAGCAACCACTCTTCCGGCCAGATGGGAAATGCCCTGGCACTCGAAGCTGCCAGGCGCGGAGCAAAAGTAACGCTCGTGTCGGGACCTGTTGCAGAATACCCTCAACACCCTTCTATTCAGGTAGTTCACGTTATAACTGCCGCCGAAATGTATAAGGCTTGTACCGATAATTTTTCATCGGCTCATATCGCCATTATGGCTGCAGCCGTTGCTGATTTTACTCCTGAACAACCCGAAAAAGAAAAGATTAAAAAAACAGGAGATGATTTCCGGCTCGCACTGGTGAAAACCCTTGATATTCTTGCTGAACTGGGCAAATGCAAAACAAAAGGACAATTCCTGGTTGGTTTTGCCCTGGAGACCAACAATGAAGTTGAAAATGCAATGCATAAGCTGCATACGAAAAACCTTGATTTCATCGTTCTTAATTCACTGAAAGATGAAGGATCCGGTTTCGGAGTTGCTACCAATAAAATCAGAATTATCGACAAGGATCATTCGATTACCGAATTTAGCTTAAAATCAAAACCTGAAGTAGCTGCCGATATTCTGGATGCTGTTCAGAACAGATTAGTTTAGTTCAATCACATAAGCCCATACATGTTCCGTAAACTGACTGTTTTACTTTTTACCTGCCTGCCTGCCCTGGTTTCGGCTCAGGAATTTATGTGCCAGGTTTCGGTTAATGCGGCGCAGGTAGAAGGATCGGAGAAAAAAGTTTTTCAAACACTGCAAACAGCTGTTTACGAATTTATAAACAACCGCAAATGGACCAATTACGTTTACAGGCCCGAAGAACGGATTGAATGTTCAATGCTTATTACCATTACCGAACGCGTATCGAGCGACCAGTTCAAAGGCAGAATAAATGTAGTACTTCAGCGGCCTGTTTATAAAACATCGTACAATACCAACCTGTTAAACCTGGTTGATAAGGATTTCGATTTCAAATATGTTGAACTTGAGCCGCTGGAATATAACGATGATGTTTATACTTCGAACCTGACCTCGATGGTGGCTTATTATCTGTATATCATGTTGGGTCTTGATGCCGACTCATTTACAAAATTTGGCGGAACACCTTATTATGAAAAAGCAAGAGGAGTGGTGAATGCCGCCCAAAATTCACCCGAGCGAGGCTGGAAAAGTTTTGAAAGCCAGAAAAACCGGTTCTGGCTTGTTGAGAACCTGATGAATAATACGTATAGTGCTTACCGCGAAGGTTTATATTCGTACCACAGGCTTGGGCTCGACCTGATGTCGGAAAATATGGACTTGGGCCGATCGGGAATAAATGATTGCCTGGAGGATGTTCAGAAAGTGAACCGCGAAAAAACCGGGCTGTATATTACCCAGGTGTTTATTGATGCCAAAAACGAAGAAATAATCAATATTTATTCGCAGGCCGCACCCATGGATAAAACCAAGACTGTGAATATCATGAAGGAAATTGATCCTGCTAACGGATCAAAGTATCAGCAGATCATGCAATCACCCAGGTAAGTTTTTTCTCTGCATTTTTATTATATTTGCTTCACCTAAGTTAAAAATTCAGGCATGCTACTGCATCTGTCAGTCGAAAATTTCATTCTTATCCCGCAACTCGAAATAAGCTTGCACAAAGGATTTACCTGTATTACAGGCGAAACCGGTGCCGGAAAATCAATTCTGGTAGGTGCCTTGGGGCTCATTCTTGGCCAAAGGGCTGATACTTCGGTATTGCGAAATAAGAATCAGAAATGTATCGTCGAAGGCACTTTTGCTATCGGTGATTACCAACTGAATGATATTTTTGAAACACATGACCTAGATTTCGAATCAACATCGGTATTCAGGCGCGAAATTAATCCACAAGGTAAATCGAGGGCGTTTATCAACGATACACCGGTAACACTGAATGTTTTGAAAGAAATAGGGGACCGGCTGGTTGATATACATTCGCAGCATCAAACCCTTGAACTCAACAATGCTGCATTTCAGCTTGGTATGGTCGATTCCTTTGCCGGCCATGGTAAAACCCTGGCTGATTACCGCAGTTTGTATACCCGGTATAACCAGGTAAAGGCTGAACTTAAGGAATGTATAATAAAGGAACAGCAAAGCGCTAACGAAAAAGAATTTCTGAGCTTCCAGTTCGATGAACTTGAAAAAGCAAACCTGAACCTGAATGAACAACAGGAAGCCGAAGAAGAACTTGAAATACTCACCCATGCCGAAGAAATCAAAACCCGAACATTTTCGGCAATCGGGATATTGGCCGATGATGAAATAAATGTAACTGACCGGCTTTCGGAAACCAAACAACTCCTCGACCAGGCAACCCGTTTCAGCAGCCACCTTTTACCAATTGCCGAACGCATCAGCGGAAGCCTGATTGAAATTAAGGACCTGGTTAACGAGCTGAGGAACTTTTCTGAACAGGTTCATTACGATGCCGAAAGAATTGAAAAATTATCGCTCAGGCTCGACCTTATTTACCATTTACAGCAAAAACACAGGGTAAATTCGGTAGCAGAACTTATCGATATCATGAATACCCTTTCAGAAAAACTGTATTCCATTGGCTCATTGGAAAACCGTATCGGGGAATTGAAGTCAGCTTTGTTAAAGCAGGAAAATGAACTTTTAGCGGTTTCTGCTGTTCTCTCAAAGCAACGGATTTCGGTTATTCATGAAATTGAGGCCGAAATGCATAAAGTACTTGAAAATCTGGGAATGCCTTCTGCGAAATTTAAAATCCAAATCGACACATTGCCTTATTTTTCTTCAACAGGAACTGATAAAATTAATTTTCTTTTTTTTGCCAATAAAGGAGGCGAACTGCGTGAAATTCAAAAAGTAGCCTCAGGCGGCGAATTATCAAGGCTTATGCTTGCTTTAAAATCATTGGTACATAATCGCAGTTTGCTGCCTACCATTCTGTTCGACGAAATTGATTCGGGGGTGTCGGGTGATATTGCAGGCAAAGTTGGAACCATCATGCGAAACATGTCGGCCAATATGCAGGTAATAGCTATTACACACCTGCCTCAGATTGCCGGAAAAGCTGATAGTCATTTACTTGCGTACAAACACGATGGAGAAACAGCCACCGTTTCCAGCCTTAAAATTCTTTCCGACGACGATCGCATTGACGAAATTGCCCGTATGCTTAGTGATGAAACAATTACTGAATCGGCCAAAGTAACAGCCCGTGAATTGTTGAATTACAAGAACTGATAACATTTTATAAAAAAGCTGGTTAGCAATTTTTTAAAAGCTGTATTGTCAGCTTTTTCTTGTAATACCAGGAATCTGCACCAGCTTAACAATTTGTTTCAATACAATTATTAATTAAAACCAATACAATGGCTTACAATTTACTTAAAGGCAAAAAAGGCATCATTTTCGGTGCATTGAACGACTTGTCAATTGCATGGAAAGTTGCTGAAAAAGCGCATGAAGAAGGCGCTCAGTTTGTCCTTACCAATACCCCCATGGCACTTCGCCTTGGCGATACTCATCATCTTGCCAAAGCAACCGGTGCCATCATTGTACCCGCCGATGCCACAAGCATTCCAGACCTGGAGAATGTTTTTGCCAAAACGCTGGAACACTTTGGAGGTAAAATTGATTTTATCCTGCATTCAATCGGTATGTCGCCTAATGTTCGAAAGAAGATTCCCTATGATTCGCTAAGTTACGAAAACTACCTCAAAACCATGGATATCTCCGCAATTTCGTTTCACAAGGTAATACAGACCGCCAAAAAGTTTGATGCATTAAACGAATGGGGATCGATAGTTGCATTATCGTATGTTGCTGCTCAGCGTACACTTTTCGAATATAACGATATGGCCGATGCCAAAGCAGCGCTCGAGAGTATTGCCCGTAGTTTCGGTTATATTTATGGCAGGGAGAAACATATCCGGATAAATACAGTTTCGCAATCGCCGACACTTACTACTGCCGGTAGTGGTGTAAAGGGAATTGGTGGACTCATGGATTTCACAGAGCGTATGTCGCCACTTGGAAATGCTACTGCCGACGAATGCGCCGATTATTGCCTGACTCTTTTCAGCGACCTGACCCGCAAGGTTACCATGCAAAATTTATTTAACGACGGAGGATTTTCGAGCATGGGTATGAGCGCCAGGGCCATGGAAATGTACAATAAAAGCCTCGATTGCCGCGATTGCCACGATCATCCTGATTTCTGCAATACGGATGCCGACGATTCAACTGCAGGCAAATAATAAGGCCGTAATCACAGGCCAGGTACATCATATTCATAAAGGAAAGCACACATAGCCGGGAATTTGGTTTCCCGGCTTTTTAATTGTTAAAAAGTTTAGGTGATTGATCTGTTCATCAGATATAATTCTCAAATTCTAATAAATTAATTGATAATATTTTAGGTCGAATTTGTTTTACAAAATCAAAAATTCCAAAAATTTAATCAACCTTTATGCTTATATTCTGTTCATAAAGAGTGGCCTTTCAGGAAAAAAAATAATAAATATTCACATAATTCAATTTATGCGTTAAATATGCAAATAATATTAAATTTGTGAAATAAGAATTCGCCTGAAGAATACCGCTGTACCGACAGATTAATGTTGGCTTATACACATCAGAACTGATTTTTAGCCAGTAATTTCTAGTAAAATACAAAAATCCTGAACATGAAAATACTCGTTTGCATGAGCAATGTGCCTGACACAACCACCAAGGTTAAGTTTGTTGATGATTTCAAAAAACTCGACAACAATGGGATACAATGGGTTATTAATCCGTGGGACGAACTGGCTTTAACGCGCGCACTTGAACTAAAAGATGATCTGGGCAGTGGAGTACAAACTGTTACAGTAGCCCACGTTGGCCTTGCAGGTTCTGAGCCTACCATTCGGAAAGCGCTTGCCATTGGTGCCGACGACGCAATCAGGATAAATGCTGATGCACCAGATGCTTATGTTGTAGCAGCACAGTTGGCCGAAGCTATTCGCAACGAAAACTTTGATATGATATTTTGCGGAATCGAATCAAGCGATCATAACGGCTCAACAGTAGGAGGGATGCTCGCCGAATTTTTAGGTTGTGCCTCTGTTAGCTGTGTTTCGAACGTTAAATTAGATGCCGGTGGTGTTGTGATAACCCGCGAGCTGGGTGGCAGTAAGGAGGTTGTATCGGTACCTTACCCATTTGTAGCCATTGTTCAGAAAGGAATTGCCAATGAACCCCGTATTGCTGCCATGCGTGGAATAATGATGGCTCGCACCAAACCCATCAAAGTAGTTGAACCTCGGCCGCTCGACAGCCTTACCGAAGTGATTAGTTACGAAATGCCCGTTCCCAGGGCTGCATGCAAGTTTGTGGAAGCTGAAAATGCAGCTGACCTCATCTCATTGCTTCATAATCAGGATAAAGTCATTTAAATTAATTCACCTCAAATCTGAATGTAAATTATGGCCGTATTAATATACCTCGAAAACTGGGATGGAAAGTTTAAAAAACTCTCCTTCGAACTGGTTTCGTATGCTTCGAAAATAGCTGAAATGCTTGGCAGTCAATCACTGGCACTCACCATAGGAAATGTGGAAGAACAGGAACTCGAGAAACTGTCAGTGCATGGTGCTGATAAAGTATTACATCTTAAAAATGAAAAACTTGATACACTCGACGATCAGGCATTTTCGAACCTGGTAGCAGATGTTGCCCGGAAATACAACGCTACAGTTTTGGTGTTATCAAACAACAATTCGGGTAAAGCATTGGCGCCCAGGCTTTCGGTGCAATTAAAGGCCGGTCTTGTTTCGGGTGTAAGCAAACTTCCGGTTAGTGTAAGTCCATTTGTGGTTTATAAAAAAGTTTACTCGGGCAAAGCATATGCCAATGTGCAGATAAAGACCGATCTGAAAATCCTGACATTAGCACAGAACTCCTTTGAATTGATTCATAATCCAAAGCCTTATGTAGTCGAACATTTAAATATTCAGCCCAGCGATAACCTGCTGAATACAAAGGTGAAAGAGGTTCAGAAACTTACAGGTAAAGTACTGCTTTCGGATGCGGATATCGTGGTTTCCGGTGGAAGGGGCATGAAATCGGCCGACAACTGGGGACCATTGGTTGAGTTAGCTGATTTGCTTGGAGCTGCGACAGCTTGCTCACGACCTGTTTCCGACGAAGGATGGCGCCCGCACGAAGAACATACCGGGCAAACCGGGAAAATTATTGCTCCCAACCTGTATTTTGCCATTGGTATTTCCGGGGCTACGCAACACCTGGCCGGAATAAGTTCCTCCAAAATAATTGTTGCTGTAAATTCGGATAAAGATGCCCCGATTTTTGAAGCCGCACAGTATGGTATAGTTGGAGATGCAATGAAAGTTCTCCCCAAACTGGTAGATGCAGTTAAAGAATTAAAATTAAGGTAGTTGCATCATCAATACCACATTTTGTATCATTTCGCTGTAAAGGCCCCTCTTATAAAATCTGGTTTTCATAAAAAATGCTGACATGATTAAGCAAATCATTTTTACGTTCACCATTTTGCTCACATTGGGCGCTTTTGCATTTACAATCACCCGGTTGATCCGTTTTTTCAGGTTCACCAAAGCAAATTTTCCCATCCGCAATTTCCGCAAGCGGATCATGATTACACTCGAAGTTGCTATTGGACAGACAAAAATTTTCAGGCGTCCTGTGATCGGTTTTTTTCATGCTATTGTTTTCTGGGGATTTTGTGTGATTACATTTGGAAGTTTCGAAATGGTTGTCGACGGGCTTTCAGGAAGAGAAAAATCATTCAGCAATCTGGGGTGGTTACATAGTATAATAATGGCCTCGGGCGATATTTTTGCACTGCTCGTCACCGTTTCAATTATTATTTTCATAATCCGGAGAGTGTTTTTGCATATCAGCCGTTTCGAAGGCATTGAGATGAAGAAAAAATCGCACCAGGATGCCAATATTGCCCTGAGCATGATATTGTTGCTGATGTTGTCGCTGATGGGTATGAATACAAGCTATGTGCAGTTACTAATGATTTCGGGCGAACCCATCCTCGGCGTTTATCCTGTTGCGGGTTTACTCAGGCCAATATTGAGCGGATTCTCAGTACAATCACTGCATCTGTTTTATGAATTTACCTGGTGGACGCACATCCTGCTTATCTTTATTTTTGCCAATATCCTTCCGTATTCTAAACATTTTCATGTTTTCCTGTCGGTACCCAATGTTTTTCTTACCAGGCTTGAGCCACTCGGAAAACTGACCAATATGGACGATATAACCCGTGAAGTTAAGCTGATGCTCGATCCCGGAGCGAGCTTCGAAGCCCCGGCTACTGATGCGCCCATAAATCGGTTTGGGGTAAAGGATGTAGAAGATGTATCGTGGAAAAACTATTTCGATTCGTTATCCTGCACCGAATGCGGGCGATGCACTTCGGTTTGTCCGGCCAATACCACCGGCAAAATGTTATCACCCCGTAAAATTTTTATGGATATTAGGGCACGCATGAAAGAAAAAGGCCCGGGGCTTGTAAAAATGGGCAGAGAATTCACTGATAATAAGTCCCTCCTCAGGGACTATATTTCTGTGGAGGAACTCTGGGCATGCACAACATGCAATGCCTGTGCTCAGGAATGCCCTGTAAATATTAATCATCCGACACTTATCGTAGATATGCGGCGCTACCTGGTAATGGAGGAAAGCAGTGCGCCCGGCGGATTGAAAACTATGTTCAGCAATATAGAAAACAATGGTGCACCATGGCAATACTCAGCTGAAGATCGTTTGTTATGGGCTGAAAACCTGGAATTGAAAATTACCTGATCGGTCATTTCCCAAATGATTGGAATACAACCGGCCTGGTAATAAAATTCAGGGTTAGTTCTATAAAATTAATGAATTACAGCAGTTTAACCTTTCTTTTGTATAGCTCCTGATGAATTGAAGAAAAGCATAAGAATTTAAAAACGCATGGAAACAAAAAAAATAGTAGTCCCGGT
>APMI01054753.1_pt1 | contig 12665 bp, 8 predicted proteins | sample 667938 | NCBI WGS metagenome assembly APMI01 (sample SAMN01084076, study PRJNA167559) | wastewater metagenome | biome: Wastewater | place: Denmark: Ejby Moelle, Odense | collected 2011-11-28 | reverse complement strand
CTCGCTCGACGGGGCCGCGGTGAACGCGATGAAGGGCGCACTCGCGATCGCGCTGCGCTACGCGAGCGAGCGGCGCCAGTTTCCCGGCCCCGACGGCCGCGACACGACGCTGCTCGACTACGGCCACTACCAGCGCAGGCTGCTGCCGCTTCTGGCCGAGACCTACGCGATGCAGTTCGCGAGCCACCGCCTGCTCGAGACGTTCGACGAGGTGTTCTCGGGTGTGAACGACACCGATGAGAACCGCGAAGACCTCGAGACGCTGGCCGCGGCGCTGAAGCCGCTCTCGACCTGGGCGGCACTCGATACTCTGCAGGAGGTGCGCGAGGCAACCGGTGGGGCGGGATTCATCGCCAAGAACCGTGTCACCGGCTGGCGCCAAGACCTCGATATCTACGTCACCTTCGAAGGCGACAACAACATTTTGCTGCAGCTCGTCGGCAAGCGTCTGCTGACCGACTACGCGGCGAAGTTCAAAGACGGCGATGTCGCCGCGATCGCGAAGGTGGTCGCGGGGCAGATCGGCGAGGGGGCAGTGCGCTTCGGTCTGCGCCAGATGGGCCAGAGTATCGCCGACCTGGGTCAGCGTTCGCGTTCGGTCGAGGGCATTCGTGACCCCGAGTCGCAGCGCGCGCTGCTCACCGACCGAGTCGAGACGATGGTTGCGCAGATCGCGATGTCGCTTCGCGAAGCGACCAAGGGCGTCGCACGCGAGGATCGCCCGGCCGCAAACGCCGCCGCCTTCAATACGCAGCAGGCCAAGCTGATCGAGGCCGCCCGCGCGCACGGCGAACTGCTGCAGTGGGAGGCGTTCACGGAGGCGCTCGCGGGCTTCGAGGGTGAGACGCTCACGGTGATGACCTGGCTGCGCGATCTCTTCGGGTTCCGCCTGATCGAGAAGCATCTCGAGTGGTACCTCATCAACGGCCGACTCTCTGGCGCGCGCGCCGAGGCGGTGACTGCATACATCGACCGTCTGATTGGGCGCATTCGCGAGCAGGCGCTCGATCTCGTCGATGCCTTCGAACTGACACCCGAGCTGCTGCGCGCCGAGATCGCGACTGGCATCGAGGCCGAACGCCAGGAAGAGGCGCAGGCATACGTTGATGCCCAGATCGCAGCGGGTACCTGGCCGGTGCACGAGAAGGAGTTGCGCAAGCGTCAGAGGGCCGAAGCGAAGGTCGGCGCGTAGCGCACTGCAGGTAGCGACACTCTAGGCTTGGAGCATGAGCACCGAGCTGCGAGAACTGTACCCGCCGATCGAACCGCACGCCCACGGCATGCTGCCGGTCGGCGACGGGCACGAGATCTACTGGGAAGTGTGCGGCAACCCCGATGGCAAGCCCGCCGTGTTGGGCCGGGCGGGGGCTGCGGCCCCGACCAGCGGCGTTTCTTCGACCCTGAGAAGTACCGCATCGTGCTGTTCGATCAGCGCGGCTGCGGTCGCAGTACGCCGCACGCGAGCGCGCCCGATGCTGACCTGTCGGCGAACACCACTTGGCACCTCGTCGCCGACATTGAACGCTTGCGTGAGCACCTCGGCATCGAGCGCTGGCAGGTGTTCGGCGGTTCCTGGGGTTCGACGCTCTCGCTCTCGTATGCGCAGACGCATCCGGAGCGCGTGACCGAGCTAGTGCTGCGCGGCATCTTCACGCTGCGCAAGACGGAGATCGACTGGTTCTATCAAGAGGGTGCATCGCAGCTCTACCCCGACGCGTGGCAGAAGTACCTCTCGGTGATTCCCGAGGCCGAGCGGGGCGATCTCGTCGCAGCGTATCATCGCAGGCTTTTCGATGCTGACCCGGCCGTGCACGTACCGGCTGGCGTCGAGTGGACGGTATGGGAGAACTCGACCGTGAGGCTGATTCCGAACGAGGCGGCGCTTGCCGAGGCTCGCGCAGACGAGGCCGCCGCGGTGGCGTTCGCTCGCATCGAGAACCACTACTTCACGAACGGTGGCTTCTTTGAAGACGGCCAGCTGATTCGCGATGCTGCGGCGAAGCTCGCAGGCATTCCCGGCGTGATCGTGCAGGGCCGCTACGACGTGTGCACGCCTCCGCAGACCGCGTGGGATCTGCACCGGGCCTGGCCCGAGGCCGAGTTTCACATGATCGCAGACGCGGGCCACGCCGCCACCGAACCCGGCATCGTTGACGCGCTCGTTCGCGCAACCGACGCCTTCGCCGACAGGAGTGCCGCATGACCACTATTCTTCGTGCCGACCGCATGCTCACACCCGATGGTGAGGTGCAGAACGCCGAGCTCGAGATCGACGAGCGCGGGCGCATCGCTTACGCGGGCCCGGCCCGCGCCGAGTCGGTCGTCACCCACGATCTGGCTGGCCACGCGCTGATGCCAGGCCTCGTGAACGGTCACACGCACAGCGCCATGACGCTGCAGCGCGCGGTGAGCGACGATGAGGGGTTCATGCCGTGGCTCGCGGCGGTGCAGGCGGTCGAGCAGGGGCTCACCCGCGACGACGTGGTGGCCGGCCTCGAGCTTGCGATGCTCGAGATGATCGCGAACGGCACCACCGCTTTCGCCGACATGTATCACTGGGACGAGGGGTTGCTCGAGACCGTGCAGCGAGCCGGCATGCGCGTGCTCGCCGCCCCGGCGATGTTCACCGCCGAGAGCGTCGGGTTTCCGGGTGTGAGCCCGCTCGACGGCGCGCAGACGCTCGACTACACCGAGCAGCTAGCCGAGCGCTTCGCCGGAGACGAGCAGATCAGGCTCGCTTACGGACCGCACGCGCCCTACACCTGCTCGCCCGAGCTGCTTCGCGAGATCGCCGAGCGCTCGCAGCGCACGGGCATCAAGATTCACATGCACGTCGCCGAGTCGCGTGCCGAGGTCGAACAGATCACCGAGCAGTACGGCAACACCCCCGCCAAGCACCTCGACGCGCTCGGCTTCTTCGAGGCTGACGTGCTCGCGGCCCACTGCGTGCACCTGACGCTCGAAGAGATCGAGATCTTCGCCCGCACGGGCACCGCCGCCAGCCACAATCCCGTCTCGAACCTGAAGCTCGGCTGCGGTGTGGCAAAGCTGCCCGAGATGCTCGAGGCAGGGGTGCGGCTCACCCTCGGCACCGACTCGGTCGCGAGCAACAACTCGCTCGACCAGTTCGAAGAGATCAAGCTCGCAACCATTCTGCACCGCGGGGTCAGGCACGACGCGGCCGCTGTCAAGGCCGCTGACGTGCTCGATATCGCTACCCGGCGCGGCGCCGAGGCGATCGGGTTTCCCGAGACCGGAGCGCTCGAGGCGGGGCGCCTCGCAGACGTGATTGCGATCGACCTCGGCACCACCCGGGCCACCCCGATGGGATCGCTCGTGTCGCACCTGGCGTTCTCGGCCTCGGGCGAAGACGTGCGTCATGTCTTCATCGGCGGAAGGCACGTCTATGCGAACGGCGAGCACCTCACCCTCGACGCGCCTGACATTCTGGCGCGAGCAGGCGCTGCTGCAGCCCGCCTGCGCGACTGAGAAGCCAGGGTGAAGCGGGGCGATCCCGCGCCACGAATTCACAAAACCCTGGTGCTCGTGGCAAGGTTAGAGACAGAAGGGCGGCAACGGCGCCGCCCGCGTCTGGAGGAACCATGGCTTCGCATCCGCTCGACTCGCTGACCGCCGAAGAGATCTCTGCGACCTCGCGCCTGCTCGCAGCCGAGAAACAGATCGATGGGGCGTGGCGATACGCCTCGATTATTCTGCGAGAGCCGCCAAAAACTGAGGTGAAATCCTGGCGAAGCGGCGACGCGATCGTGCGCCGTTCGCTCTCGGTGCTCTGGAACAAGCAGAGCAATGAAGTGTACGAAGCGGTCGTGAACCTCAGCGACGGCGCGCTCGAGAGCTGGGAGCACAAGCCGGGTGTGACCCCGAACTTCACCGTCGACGAGTATCACGACTGTGATGTGGCACTGCGAAAGAACGCCGAGGTGCGTGCCGCGCTCGAGAAGCGTGGCATCAACCCCGATCTCGTGCTCTTCGACCTCTGGACCTACGGCAACGAGGTGATGCCCGAGCAGTGGCGTGACAGGCGCCTGGGCTGGGTAGACATCTGGGCGCGAGCCAGCGCGAAGGGCAACCCATACGCGCACCCGGTGAGCGGCCTCAAAGTGATCGTCGACGTGAACAGCATGGAGGTGCTCGAACTCGACGAGGGTCACGATCGCGGCATGCCAGAGGTCGATGCGGAGTACGTGCCCGAGGTTCGTGGCCTTGCAGAGCGCACCGATCTGAAGCCGCTCGATATCGTGCAGCCCGAAGGTGTCTCGTTCGGTCTCGACGGCTCGCTGTTGCGCTGGCAAGACTGGGAGTTCAGGCTCGGCTTCAACTACCGCGAGGGGCCGGTGCTCTACCAGGTCAGGTTCAAGGACGGCGACGAGTACCGCGACATTGCGTACCGCATGTCGCTTGCCGAGATGATCGTGCCCTACCGCGACTCGAGCTTCGACCACTACCGTCGCACCGCATTCGATATCGGCGAGTGGGGCTTCGGCTACATGTGCACTTCGCTTGAGCTGGGCTGCGACTGCCTCGGCGAGATCACTTACCTCGACGGGGTGCTGCCGAACTCCGCGGGCGAGCCGCAGATGACGAAGAACGCGATCTGTCTGCACGAAGAAGACGACGCCGTGCTCTGGAAGCACGTCGACCCCGACCAGGGTGCAGAGGTGCGCCGTATGCGCCGCTTCGTCGTGTCGGTGCACGCGACCGTCGCGAACTACGAGTACCTCGTGTACTGGCGCTTCTACCCGGACGGCAACATCGAGTGCGAGATTCGCGCGACGGGCATCATGGTGTCGACTCCGATGGAAGACGAGACGCCCGGCTTCGCCACAGGCACGGTCATCGACCGTCGCACCTACGCCCCGCACCACCAGCACTTTCTCGTGGCGCGCCTCGACCTCGATGTCGACGGCGAAGAGAACACGGTCGTCGAGACCGAGTCGTTCGCGGCCCCCATCAGCGACACCAACCCGTATGGGCTCGATCTGCACACCCGCGGCACCGTCATCAAGTCTGAGAGCGAGGCTGGCCGCAGCTACGACTGGCAGGCGCAGCGAGGCTGGAAGGTGCAGAACCCGAACCGGCTGAACGCCTGGGGCAACCCGACGGCGTACAAGCTGGCACCCACTGGGCACTTTCCGGCGATGTTCGACGAGTCCTCGCCCATTCTGAAGCGCAACCCGGTGATCGGCAATACGCTCTGGGTGACCAGGCATCACGACACCGAGATGTGGCCCGCGGGCGACTACCCGACGCAGTCGAAGAACGACCTCGGCAACGGCATGAGCGCCTGGATCGCCGACGATGAGAACCTCGTGAACGACGACGTCGTGCTCTGGTACGTGTTCGGCATTCACCACATCACTCGCGTCGAAGACTGGCCGATCATGCCTGTCGATAAGGTCTCGTTCACGTTGAAGCCGTTCGGCTTCTTCGATCGCAACCCGTCGATGGATGCGCCGCGCTCACCCGCAAAGGGTTCGTGCTGCGCTGGTGGAGAGTGCCACTGCGAGCACTGATCCTTTTCGCTGCATAGCCACGAAAGCCGTGGGGCACCCGATCGCATCGAACGGGTGCCCCAACGCTTTGCCAATCGTTCACCGATTCTGTGCGTGTCGTCACGGCAAACTCGCGATCTGCGGGCGTAGCGTTACCCGTATCAGGCAGCGCGCCTGGTCGGGGTGGCGGTCCACTTCTTCGAAAGCGAAACGGTCACCCCGCTGAACCGGAACACCCGGGCAGAAGGAGTCACCGTGGCCACCACCCAGCACTCGTCATTCGAACGTCACAGCGAGATCGATAGCAGTATCGTTTCGAACAGTGATCAGACGGGAAGCGAGGATCGCGCGCACGCGCAAGATCCCCGCGAGCATGAGGCGCTGCCTCAGCAGGAGCGCACCTACGTGCTCGACACTTCGGTGCTGCTGAGCGATCCTCGCGCTCTCTTCCGTTTCGCCGAGCACTCCGTGGTGCTGCCCGTCGTGGTGATTACCGAGCTCGAGAAGAAGCGGCACGACCCGGAGATCGGCTACTTCGCGAGGCGCGCGCTGCGACTGCTCGACGAGTTGCGCGAGAAGCACCTGCGCCTCGACTTTCCGGTGCCCGTCGGCGACGAGGGCGGCACGCTGCGGGTTGAGCTGAACCACACGAGCCCTGACCTCTTGCCGAGCGGCATGAGGCTGGGGGACAACGACACGCGAATTCTCGCGGTGGCGCAGAACCTGGCGGCCGAGGGCCTCGACGTTTCTGTGGTCTCAAAGGACCTGCCGATGCGCGTGAAGGCCGCGGCACTCGGCCTCGGCGCCGAGGAGTACCGCGCCGAGCTCGCCGGCGACGACAGCTACACCGGTGTTGCCGAGATCGAGGTCGATGAAGATGCGATGAGTGTGCTCTGGGATGACGAACGCCTCGATGGCATCGAGAGCGTTGCAGGTCTGCCGCTCGGCACCGGGCTGATCTTGAACTCGGCGAGAGGATCGGCGCTTGCGCGGGTTGACGGCGACTCGTCGTTGCGCCTCGTGCGAGGCGACCGCGAGGTCTTCGGAGTGCACGGCCGCAGTGCGGAGCAACGGCTCGCTATCGATCTGCTGCTCGACCCGCAGGTGGGCATCGTCTCGCTCGGTGGGCGAGCGGGCACAGGTAAATCGGCGCTTGCGCTCGCCGCAGGCCTCGAAGCGGTGCTCGAGCGCCAGCAGCACCGCAAGGTGATGGTGTTTCGCCCGCTCTACGCGGTGGGTGGGCAGGAGCTCGGCTATCTGCCGGGGGACCAGCAAGAGAAGATGAACCCCTGGGGGCAGGCGGTGTTCGACACGCTCGGCTCGATCGTCTCGGCGAACGTGCTCGATGAGGTCGAGGCGCGGGGGCTCGTCGAGGTGTTGCCGCTCACGCATATTCGCGGGCGATCGCTGCACGACGCCTACGCGATCGTCGACGAGGCGCAGTCGCTCGAGCGCAACGTGCTGCTGACGATGCTGAGCCGCATCGGTCAGCACTCGAAAGTGGTGCTGACGCACGACGTCGCACAGCGCGACAATCTGCGCGTCGGTCGGCACGACGGCATCGCCGCGGTGATCGAGAAGCTGAAGGGGCACCCGCTCTTCGGCCACGTGACCCTGCAGAGGAGCGAGCGCAGCGAGATCGCCGACCTCGTGACGAGCCTGCTCGAGAATTGATCGCATAGCCGAGGCTGCGACCCGGGGCCGGGGGACTCCGCGGTTCGCAGCCCCGGCGATGGGCGAGAGCCAGCGGGTTGATTGCTGGGGAAGCACCGCTGGCCCTCGGGAGAGGGAAAGAATCTCTTTCCACATAGAGAGTGGCGAACTCCACCCGAAAGTGACGCGTCGGAGGCTTCTATGCTTGAGGTATGTCTGCGCACACGATCGAAAATCTGCTTCCGGACGACTCGCTGTTGCGTTTCAGGGATCGGGCCCCCCATTTCGACGACGCAAACGTGTTCTTTGCCGAAGACTTCGCTGAGCTGCGCGAGCTCGGCTATCTCTCGGCGCCGGTGCCCGAGGCATTCGGCGGGGCGGGGCTGGGGCTCGTACAACTCGTGCTCGCCCAGCGACGCCTTGCCGCCCACGCCCCTGCGACCGCGCTCGGGGTGAACATGCACCTCGTCTGGGTGCAGGTGGCGCGCTTCTTGCACGATCGTGCGGAGGGGCAGGCGATCGGTGACGGCGACGACCAGGGCGGCTCGGCGCTTGAATGGGTGCTGCGCGAGGCAGCGGCCGGTGAGGTCTTCGCCTTCGGCATCAGCGAGGCGGGCAACGACGCGGTGCTGATGGATGCTTCGTCACTCGCCGAGCCCAGCGACGACGGGGGCTATGCAGTCAGCGGCACCAAGATCTTCACGACCCTTTCGCCTGTGTGGACGCGACTGGGGGTGCACGCGAAGACCCCAAGCGGTCAGCTGGTGTTCGGCTTTGTACGTCGAGACGAGGCCGACAACGCGAATCTCGCGCAGGGCAGCATCGCGCACCCGGGTGTCTGGAACCCGCTCGGCATGCGGGCAACGCAGAGCTACACCACGCAGCTCGATGGGGTGCGCATCGACGCCGGTGACGTGGCCGCTCGCATCGAGCCGTTCGATGGCAGCGACCCCCTAGTGCTCGCGATCTTCTCTTCGTTCTCGATTCTGACCGCCGCGGTCTATGCGGGTATCGCCGACCGCGCGCTCGAAATGTCGGCCGAGGCAGCAGCGAGGGCGGTGCCTGGCGGCGCTGATGGGGCGACACGACTCGACGACCCAGACGTGGCCGCCAGGCTCACCTCGGCAGTGCTCTCGCATCGCGAAAGCCTCGACACGCTCACCCTGCTCGCCCGCGACATCGACGAGCAGCGCGCACGGGGCGACTGGTTTCTTGCGCTTGCCGCAGCACGTAATAGGGTCACCGATGAGGCTAGATCTGCGGTCGACACCGCCATGCGCCTCGTCGGTGCGCGCGGCTTTCAGGCCGACAGCGAGCTCGCGAGGCTCTACCGCGACGTGCTCGCGGGCATGTTTCACCCATCGTCTTCACGGGCGCTCGCGAGCACGGTGCGGGCGACGCTCAGATAAGTTCGCGTCTATTCGACCGGCGTTTCTGAGTCGAGCCGTGGTCGAAGCGCCGCAGCGTAGTTCGTGAGCGAGCGCTGATACTTGCCCAGGTGCGGGATCAGCGCCTCGACCGCGGTCGCGACGGCCTCGTCTGCGCGGCCAGCCGAGTGCAACGCGAGTGCGAGAAAGGCCCGGCGCTCGTCGGCTAGTTCGGCATCGGCGGGAGTGTGCTGCAGCAGGAGGATTGCTTCGTCGGTACGACCAAGATTGCGCAGCGTCGAAGCGTACTGAATGTCGAGCTGCTCGCGAGAGTTGCCCGCAAGTCCGAGCCCGATGGCGCGCTCGTAGTGCGCGGCGGCCTCGGCCTCGAACCCTGCTGAGTCGTAGGCTCCGCCGAGTTCGAATGGCCCTCGCGGGTCGGTGTCGGGCAGCCGAGACGCGAGTTCGGCGATGGCCGCGGGCGATGGCCGCGATCCTCGCCAAATCTGACAACGACTCGTCGCCCCAGACCTGATCGACGCCTTGCTGCCAGTCGTGATCGTTCGCTTCATGCATAAGCCCAGCCTATTCGCGACTCGAACCCGGATACGCAACAGGGGTTCGGCTCATGCGAACCGAACCCCTGCAGGTGCCCTGGGCTACTTCGTGGCGCCCTCGCTGCTGCGCGAGGCGTTGACCCTGCTGCGCGCTATCAGGGCGATCGCGCCGGCCAACAGCAGTGCCGCACCCAGCGCCGCGAACGGGAGGGCGGCGGGTGCGCCGGTGTTCGATAGCGACTCACCCTTGCCGGTGCCGCCTGCGGCGGTGCCGTTGCCGTCAGCGCTGCCGCTACCGCCTGCGGTACCGCCGCCGATGTCTGCTGCAAGCACCGTGATCGGGGTTGAAACGGTAGCCCCGCTGGGTAGCACGACGACGAGCGAGTGCGGTTCGTTTGCTGGCGTATTCGCCGGAATGGTGACCTGTCGCGAGAACGTGCGATCCTCGCCGACAACGGCGCTGCCAAGCACTACCGGCTCGGAGTGCAGCTCGATCTTTATCTCGCTCCCCGGCGCGAAGCCGGTGCCCGATATGGTCAGCGCCTCGCCCTGCTTCACCTCGGTGGCACTCAGCTCGACGGCTGGGCCTGCAGGAACCTCGGCGCCCGCCTCAGTGACCCACTTCTCGCCCGAAGCGTACTTCGTGACAGTGAACTCGTCGAAGAGCTCGCCGGCCTTCGGTGCCTCGCGCGGCACGTATGCCGGTCGCTCGCCGCTCGCGGCGCGGTCGAGCGCGAAGCTCTTCGCGCCGCTCGGTGCCTCGGCGACGTACGAGCGATACACCAGCTGATCCTGGCTCACATCGATCACCTGGTATGTGGTGACGTTCTCACCGCGCACGACCTGGGTGGCGCCGTTGTTGGTCCAGACGTTCTTCGCCTCGGTCTCGAGGGCGTAGTGTTTCGCGCCCGAGTTCGATACCGCGTAGACCGGGCCGTTCGTGACGCCAGCGGTGTCGGTGACGTCGGCATTGTTGTAGCCGCGCGCGTAGGTGTGGTCATGGCCCATCAGCACCAGGTCGATGTTGTTCTCTTCGAACACCGGCACCCAGTACTTGCGCAGCACCGGCTCGTTGCGCCCCGATGAGGTCGAGTAGACCGGCTGATGGAACGTCACGACGTTCCACTTCGACGGGCTGTTCTTCAGCACGTAGTCGAGCCAGGCTGCCTGGTACTCAGTCCAGAGATCGGCGACACGGGTGCTCGGGCAGGCAGTGCTCGTGCAACCCGGCAAGTTGGCCGGCTTGAGAAAGGTGGTGTCGCGGGTCGCGTTCAGCGTGATGAAGCGCACGTTCTGGTAGTCGGTGTAATAGACGGTCTCGGCCGCGAACTGCCCCCAGTGCTCGAAGTAGGCCGCGTACTGCTGTGCCTCCGGGGTGTCGCCCTGCGCGAGCTTCGCGAGCTCGCCAATGCTTTCGGTGCCCGGCTGGTTCAGCGGGTACTCGAAGTGCGCCTTCCACGACTTCAGCAGGCTGTCACCCGAGTACTCGTGGTTGCCGGGGGCAGCCATCACATTCGTGTTGGTTGCCGAGTTCTGCATGCCCTTGAACCAGTTGCGCCACTGCGTATCGTCGCCGCCGGTGTTGATGAGGTCACCCGCGTGCACCGAACCGATCGAGTTCGTGGCGCGCGCTTCTGCCTGCTCCACCACCATTGGCCATGTGGTGTCGAGGCCGATCTGCGCGTCACCGTAGTAGACGAACTGAAAATCGGTGACGTTTGGGTCGGCGGTGGTGAACGTGAACCACTCGCTCCAACTGCCGGGCAGGCCGACACGATAGCGGTACTCGGTGCCGGGGGTGAGACCCTCGGCCGTCGCCGAGAAGTGGTGGCTCTGGTTGCCGTTCACCTGACCGGCTTGGTACGCGTCGACCGCACTGGTATCGCCGCCAGAAGCGAGGCCGATCTCGACCTGGCCGCTCTGGTGCGAGACGTCGCCGGCGAGCCAAGAGAACGACTGCGAGGTCTCGGGTGTTTCGGTGGGGGTGAGGATCACCCGGGTCGGTGCGGCGACCACAACCTCCTCGGGGGTACCCGGCTGGTTCTTCGCGGTCAGTGTGAGCTGAGGCATGTCGAAGTAGGCGTCCGATGAGCTGTCGCGGTCCTGATGCAGGGCGACCGAGATCGTGTTTGTTCCGTCGTGCAGCAGCGCCGCGTCAACGCTGAAGTTGCCGGTGACGGGGTCGCCTCCCGAATTGCCTGCGTACTGCAGATTCGTGGGCAGCGAGTCGTCGACACGGGCGTCGTTCAAGCCTGCGACGCGCTGGCCATTCACGTAGATGCGCACCGCGTCGTCGTAGATCACGGTGCCGCTCGCCGATGCGAGCTGCGCTGCGACCCCCTCGGCGAGCTCGAAGGTTGTGCGGAAGAAGTATGCGGGAATCGTCGGTTTGGCGGTTCCATCAATGTAGTGCTCGAGCTTTGTCGCGGGCGTGAACGGGCCGACTGCAGCGAGCTGATTGTTCTTCACGCCGAAGCCGCTCGGGGCGCTCTTCCACCCCGAGTCGTTGAAGCTCTCGGCAGTCCAAGCGTTCTTGTCGCCTGCGCCTACTGCCGGGTCGGTGTTGTCGTCCAGGTACTTCCAGGTGGTGCCAGTGCCGATGAGCGAGGTTGTGGGAACCTCGGCTTCTGCGGCTGAGGCCGGAGTGGAGAGGGGAGCGGCGAGGCCGCCTCCGACGAGGGCGGCAAGAGCGAGGGCAAGAGTGCCCCGCCTCACCCGCTGCGTGCGGGCAGAGTTCATCTGTATCGATCCTTCAGCATCTGTGTGTACTTGATATCCGTAGGGCCGCTGCGAGGCAGTCGGCCTTGTCCATCTCAGCTGAGGCGGATGACGGGATCTTCACCGCATGGTTTCGGGGCGACCGCTTTGCGGTGACGAACAGGTGAACCGGCGTGTCAGTTTCGACCCAAGCGGATGCTCTCGGCGCTTTGAAAAGTTCTGTAAGTCGGCTGATAATCCGCGTCACCTTTCGCGGTATCTCTCCTCTCATTACTTGATGGGGTTTGCCAGAGGCAGATTCCATCGCGCTAAAAGGGGAAGTAGCAACCGCACCCCGCGGGGGCAGAGATGCTCTAAATTTCGAACACTCGGTTGATACCAAGGAGAATGAATGACTCACACGACAAAGGGTGCGATGAAGTACCGGGCGGGGGCGATTCTTACGACCTCGGCTCTCATCGGCGCATCGTTCTTTGCCAGCGCAGGCGCGGCAAATGCCGATCCGGCTCCCGATGCACCCGTTACTACGGTAGGCGCCGGTCAGAACCAGATACGGTGAACTTTGCGATCGGTGGCGGCTATGGCGGCCTCGCAGTTGGTGAAACCATCACAGTTCCCAACCCTGATGACCCAGACAACCCCTCTGAAGAGGTTCCTGAACCAGACGGAGCTCGCGGCTCGGGTGCACTCATCAGCGGTCACCTCGACCTGCGTGGGCCCGGTGTTGCGTTCGGGGATTGGATCAACGAGATCGACGTGTCGACCGGCGGCAACGGCGTCAACAGCGGCGCAGGCGGCCTGAATGGCGGCGGCAACGGCGGCATCGGCGGCCACCAGGGCGGTGGGGGGGGTGGGTA
>APMI01006525.1_pt1 | contig 12665 bp, 11 predicted proteins | sample 667938 | NCBI WGS metagenome assembly APMI01 (sample SAMN01084076, study PRJNA167559) | wastewater metagenome | biome: Wastewater | place: Denmark: Ejby Moelle, Odense | collected 2011-11-28 | reverse complement strand
AAGCTGGAACAGGCCCAGCGGTTCGGCCAGGATCAGCCAGCCCAGGAAGAGCGTGACCACCGGGCCGAGGGTGCCGATCAGCGACACCGGGCCAGCCCCCAGCCGACGCATGGCTTCCGACACCAGCCACACCGGCAGCACCGTCGAAAAGATCGCCATGGCGGCCGCCAGCAGCAGCACCGGCGCCGGCTGGGCGAGCATACCCAGCGGCCGCGTGGCGGCAAACTGGATCAGGCACAGCAGACAGGCTGCCGTACTGGCCCAGGCGGTCACCCGCGCCGCGCCCAGGCGGGCAACGGCCTGACCGTTACCCATCAGGTACAGGGCGTAGGACACCGCGCTGGCAAACACCAGGCTGCCGCCGATCCACACGTCGCGGGCAGTGCCGGCGATGGTCAGGTCGTGGGCCAGCGCCAGGGCGATGCCGGCGTAGCACAGCACGATGCAGCCCACCGCCCGGCGGGTGATGCGCTTGCCCAGGAAGATCGCCGAGAACACCACCACCAGGGTCGGGTAGGCGAACAGGATCAGGCGTTCCAGCCCGGCCGAGATGTATTGCAGGCCCAGAAAGTCCAGGTAGCTGGCCAGGTAGTAGCCGGAAATGCCCAGCGCCAGCATCAGGCCCAGATCCCGTCCGGTCAGCGGCAAGGGCTGGCGACGGCGGGAATCGAGCCAGCCGAGGGCGATGAAGAAGGGCAAGGCCATGCCCATGCGCAGGGCCAGCAGGGTCACCGCATCCACGCCGTAGGGATAGGCCAGCTTGATCAGGATGGCCTTGAAGGAAAAGCCGACCGCGCCAAGCACGGCGAAGATAAGCCCGAGACGGTTGCCAGGATGGTTCATGAAGAATGTTGCCGGAATGCTTCGGACCGCCATTAGGCCACCGGATCGGCGTGCCGGGAATTGGTAAGATCCGAGGTGAGCCTTCGCCGGAAACGAAACCTTGCAATACGACCTGATCGATCTGCGCCTCTTTGCGGCGATCGCCGAAGAGGCCAACCTGACCCGTGGTGCAGCCCGTGCACATCTTGCCGCGTCCTCGGCCAGCCATCGCCTTGCCAAGCTGGAGGAGAGCCTCGGGGTGGCCCTTTTCGAGCGCCATGCCCGCGGCCTGCGCCCCACCCGGGCCGGCGAATCGCTGCTCGGCCATGCCCGCCAGGTTTTCGCGCAGCTCGAACAGATGCACGCCGATCTGTCGCCCTTCGCTCATGGCGTGCGGGCCCAGGTCAGCCTCTACGCCAACACCAATGCCATCAATTGTCTTCTGCCCGACGACCTCGGCGAGTTCCTGCGCGCGGCGCCTCATATCCGGGTCACGATGAAGGAGATGACCAGCCCGGAAATCCTCCGCTGCGTAAGCAGCGGGGAGGCCGAGATCGGCGTGGTGGCCGGCGAGGTGCCGGCGGACACGCTGATCGCCCACCCTTACCGCAGCGACCGCATCGTACTGGTCGCCCCGCCCTGCCACCCGATGTCGGCACGGGCCCGGGTGCGTATCGCCGAGGCACTCGACCAACCCTTCGTGATGCTGCACGCCGGCAGCGCGTTTCATACCGGGCTGATGAACTACGTGGCCGAAACCGGCGGCCGGCTGGATGTGCGCATCGAGGTGCGCAGTTTCGAGGCGGTACTGCGCATGGCCGGCGCCGGGGTCGGGCTGGGCCTTGTGCCACGCTCGGCAGCCGAACGTTTCGGCCGCCAGCGCCCCTTTGCGATCATCGATGTAGACGAACCCTGGGCCAGCCGCGACCTGAGTATCGTGGTGCGTCGCGATGCGGCCTTGTCGCCCCACGCCCAGGCCCTGGTGGACACGCTGATTGGCGGCCAATGACGACGCAAACCGCGGATTTTGTCGCGTTCCGGACATTTCCCGCCCCCGGGAAGTAAACCGGGATGTCCGCAGCCACGGGGTTTCCGCCCCGCTCAGCGCATCGGCGCGAAATTTGCGTTATGCCTCCGGACCCGTCCGGAGGAATCCCCATGAAGTTGCAGATCGAGCGTCCGTTTGTCGAAGCCCTGGTACAGGCCCACCCCCGTCTGGCCTGGCTGAAGGAGCAGATGCGCTTCGGCAGCCGCGCCGAAGTGAGCTTCATGCAGCTCGAAAACGAAGAGCTGCACTTCCTGGAAGTCCTCTTTGAAGGTGCCGGGCCGGAGTTGCGCGCCCGCGCCGCACAGATCTCCACGCTACGCAAGGCGCTCTCGGGCGACGGCATGCGCTTCGAGTCGGAAGACCTGGAGCTGCTGGTGCCGGCCATCGCCCGCTACCTGGCCGAAGGCGCCATCCGCGGCTGGCTGTTCAGCGCCGGCACCGCCGGCAAGCCCACCGCCTGGGTGGTGACGCGGCTTGATTACACCCCCTCGACCACCGACGAAACCGGCAAGGTGCTCATCGAGATGAAGGCCAACACCCGCGGCAAGGTGGTGACCGCCAACATCCGCCTGGTAGCCAGTGACATCGCCAACCGCACGGTGGCGGGCATCTTCGCCGCCAAGGGCTACCTCAAGGAAACGCCGGAACTGATCACCGCTTACGACGACATGGCCGAGCGCTATTTCGACTGGCGCGGCCGCTACGGCGAGCAGTTCTCGGGGCGCGGCACCGGCATCTACGCAGAGAACCCGACCGCCTCCCACCGGGAAAGCGACTGGTCCCGCAAGGAGCTGGTGATCCTCTCGTCGAGCGGCGGCGAGGCCCGCCTGGTGAACGACGAGAGCATCCTCGCCGACCGGGTGCTGAGCCTCGACTCGCCCGGCGACATCCTCGGCCCCTATCTGCGCAAGGCCGCCAAGAGCCTCGCCTACAAGGCCGACAAGGCCGTCGAGGAATCCCGCGATGCGCTGCCCAAGGGCTTGTTCACCAGCCTGCCGGTGCACTTCTACATCCTGATGTTCCACCTCGACCTGCACCACTACCTGTGGGTGCACGTGGGCGACATCCACCCCTACGAATACAAGCCGGCCTTGAAGCAGAAGCTGATCCTGCCCGAGGAGCAGACCGACCTGATCGACATCCTGACGGCCGAGATGGACCTGCTGATGGACGACATCGTGGCCGGCAAGTCGGGCGGCACCACGGTGCTGTGCGCCGGCCCGGCCGGCGTGGGCAAGACGCTGACCGCCGAGGTCTATTCAGAGATCATCCGCCGCCCGCTGTACCGGGTGCATTCCGGCCAGCTTGGCCTTAACGTGGCCGCCATGGAAACGGCACTGAAAGACGTGCTGACCCGCGCCCAGCGCTGGGGCGCAGTGATGCTCATCGACGAGGCCGACGTTTACATCAAGCGCCGCGACGACAACATCACCATGAATGCGGTGGTCGGCGTCTTCCTGCGCGTGCTGGAGTATTTCAACGGCCTGCTGTTCCTGACCACCAACCGGGTGGACGACATCGACGAAGCCATCGTGTCGCGCTGCATCGCCCTCATCAAGTATTCGCCGCCGGATGCCGAGGCGCGCAAAAAAATCTGGCAAGTCATGTGCGAACAGTTCGGGCTGACGGTGGATGAAGCGCTTACGGACCGGTTGGTCGCCCTCTTCCCCGATGCCACCGGACGCGACATCAAGGGGCTCTCCAAGCTGGTGGCCAAGTACTGCAAGCAGAAAAACTGCGCGCCCGGCCTCGACGCCTTCAAACGCTGCTCGACTTTCCGCGGTCTGGAGGTAGCGCATGTCGGCTGAGCACCCGGCGACCACGTGGGCACGGACTGCGCCGCTGACACGCTCCGACGTCGACTGCACGACGACGCTGATGCTCAAGATTCTCGACGGCAAGTGCAAGATGAACCCGCGCGAGAAAGACATCATCACCCTGCTCTACGACGTGCTGAAGACCCAAGCCGGCGGCATTTTCGACGATGCCGACCATGCCCTCATTGCCCGCGCTCGCGCAGGCATGGACGATGGTCTGATCGAGCGCATTTATGAACAGCGCCTGATCGCCGAGACGATGATCTCTCGACCGGTCATGAAGGCCTACAAGGCCATGCTGCGCCGCTCGGGCATTTTTGACGAGAAGCCGGAAGAGGACGAATAGCCGGGCGGCCGGAACCTCAGCCAGCCTCGCGAATCCATTCCGCCACCGTGCCAGCGGCCGGAATGCGGCCGGACGACACAAGCTTCCCGTTGATGACGAGGCCCGGCGTCTTCAGAACGTCGAAGGCCATGATCGCCTGCAGGTCCGTCACTTTCTCGATCTCCGCCGGCACGCCAGCCTGTGCAACCGCCTCGCGCGCAACCTCCTCCAGCTTGCGGCAGTTGGCACAGCCGGGGCCGAGCACCTTGATGTTCAACATGATCAGATTCCTTTCAGGGAATGCGGGCGCCGGCTCAGCACGGCAATCAGCACCGCCAGCGCTCCGATGAAGGCGGCCAGCCCGAAGGCCAGCAGCACCTGCGATACACCATCCACCCAGGCCCCGTAAGTCAGCCCGGCAACGGCACTGAACAAGGCCACCAATCCCACATAGGCAGCCGTCTTGGCGCGCCCGATGATGGCGGAGATGATGAGAATGCTCTGCAGGGACAATTCCGGATCCGACATCAGGTAAGCCAGCAGCGGCCCCCGGTGCATGCCCAGATCGAGAAACATGTGCGCAATGGGTACCTCGACGAGGGTCGGGAAGTACATGAAGACGCCGAAGGCCACCCCCGCCAGATTGCCGACGACCGAATTGCTGCCGGCCACCGCCTCGATCCATTCGGGACGAATCACCACCCGCATCATGCCGACCAGAAAAACCCCGAGCACCAGCAGCGGGAAAATCTGCTTCACGAAACGCCACGACTCCCATAGCCAGTCCTGCAGCGCCTCCGCGGCGAGGCGCCGCCAGGCGATGAAGTGGATCACCGCCAGGCACGCCGCCACGCCGAAGAACTTGCCGGTCAGACCGATACGCAGCCCGCCGTCCATGGGCTGTACCGAGAGGGCCGCAAACAGCAAGGTCGCCCAAGTGAGCGTGAGGGTCGCCCGCGTCCAGCCATTCACGCCTTCCTGAATGTTCTCCAGGCCCTGCCAGGCACACACGCCGATGGCCGGCAGCAGCAGGATCAGCACCATGCCCTGCAGCGAAACACCCTCTTCACCTTTCGCCACATCGTAAGGCACCAGCCAGTCGAGGGTGGCCTGCCAGTCACGCGCCGCCTCGAGGGGGAGGGCCACATGTACATAGGCGCCGGTCAGCGCGCCGACTTTAAGCGTACCGGCCAACAGCAGGGCAACCCATGCGCCCAGAAAGAGCAGCACCACGTGCTGCAGCCCCTCGCCAGCCGCGGCCGCAAACAGGGTATCGCTCGCCTGGTCGTGTGCCTCGTCGTCGGCCCGGAACAGCAGCGCCATGATCAGGCCGATGCCGACGCCGAAGACCATCGACAGGAAGAAGCGCGCCAGCGCCAGGTCGGCCCCGAGCACCCCGCCGGTATAAACCAGCGCCAGAATGTTGGCCGCCGGTGCGAAGAACAGAAAGGTGATGGCCGGCCCAAGCCCTGCGCCTTTCTTGTAGATGCCGGCAAAGAGCGGAACGATGGTGCACGAACATACCGCCAGCAAGGACCCCGCGGCTACGGCCGCCGGATAGGACACGGCCTTGCTCGAATTGCGCCCGAGAAAACGGGTCACGGTTTGCCGGGGAATCAGTGCCGACATGGCTCCGGCAATGAAAAAGGCCGGCAGCAGGCACAGCAGGACGTGGGCGGCGAGATAAGCCGCCAGATTTCCGATCCCCCCGTAAAGGCCAGGGAAACAGAGCATCCACGACACACCGCCTTTCGAACGGTAAGAATCCGTCCGTTTCACTCTACGCCGCTCGGCGGCCGCTGCCTTGACCTGATGCAGCAGTCAGTGAATCAGCAAGCCATCTCAGTGGGAATGTTTGTGGTCATGCTCCATCATCGGCGCAGCCGCGGTCAGGTCACGCACCTCGGCCTTCACTTCGACCATCTCAACCTTCTTGTCCTTGCCTTCCACCTTCAGGGTGATCGGCACGATCTCGCCCTTGGCGAGGGGCTTCTTCAAGTCGATCAGCATCACGTGATAGCTGCCCGGCTTGAGCTCCACGGTCTTGCCGGCCTGCAGGTCGAGGCGCGGAATCGGGCGCATCCTCATCACGTTGTTGTCCATCACCATTTCGTGGACCTCGACCACGCTGGCGGCCGGGCTGGCCACGCCAACCAGCGTCACGCCGGCCTTGCTGGTGAGTTGCATGAAGGCGCCAGTGGACTTTTGCGCCGGCACGGTGCCGCGCACCCAGGGGGCTGTCACTTCGAGGTCGGCGGCCAGTGCGCTACCAGCAAACAAGCCAGCCAGCGCCAGCCCTGCAATCTTGTACGAAACGCTCACGGAACACTCCTTTGGTTGAATGGACGGAGCTTAACGCGGGCGGGCCGCCAGACGTTACCGGCAAAGGCAGCTTGCGACCATTTGCCGCATGTAACCGCCCGCGACACCCGCCCGCGCCGGTAATGTCTGCTTACAAGCCCGACCGCACATCGTGCCCCGGCACGGCTCCAACGCACTGACACCCACCGGCCAGGAGGCCTCATTCCATGTTCAAGAAACTTGCCGCCCTCTACGCCCTCGTTCGCAAGGACGCCGGCATTCTGTGGTACGCCCTGCGCCACCCCGCGCGCCCCGTCTGGTTGCGCCCGGCTCTAGGGCTGCTGGCCTTTTACCTGGTTTCCCCCATGGATCTGATTCCCGATGTGTTGCCGGTAATCGGCCTGATCGACGATCTGGTGCTGATTCCGCTACTGATGGCGTGGCTGGTGCGGATGTTGCCGGACGCGCTCAAGGGCGACTACGCCGATGCGGCGCGGACCATCGAGGCGGTGCCGGTCAGGACCAGGTGACCGTCGCCGCCAGCAGGTAACCGGCGCCGTACACCGTCTTGATCAGCCGGGCGTGCTGAGGATCTTCCTCGAAACGCCGCCGCAGGCGCGAGACGCGCAGGTCGATGCTGCGGTCCAGCGCCGACACGTCGCGCCCCCCGAGCAGTTGCTCCCGGGTGAGGATGTGGTTGGGGTGAGCCAGCAGCACCGACAGCAGCTGGGCCTCGGCTGTACTGAGTGTTTCCGGCTGGCCGCCAGGGCTGGTCAACGTGTTGCTGCCCGGCTCGAAGCGCCAGCCGGCAAATTCGGCCACCCGCTGTGAGGGGTCGGGCGGCAGCAGCATCTGGCCCGGGTAGCGGCGCAGGATGCTGCGTACCCGGGCGATCAGCTCGCGCGGCTCGAAAGGTTTGACCACGTAATCGTCGGCCCCCAGTTCCAGGCCCATGACCCGGTCGTAGATGTCGCTGCGGCCGGTAACGACAAGCAAGCCGCAGGTGTGCTTGCCGCGCAATTGCTGGAGCACCGCCATGCCGTCCATGTCAGGCAGGCCCAGATCGAGGATGACCAGATCGGGCACCTTGTGGCGCAGACCGTGGAAGAACGCCTCGGCAGTGCGGAAAAGCTCGGCACGATAGCCGAATTTTTCCAGCGTGCCGGCGATCAGACGGGCAATGTCAGCCTCGTCCTCGACGACGTAGATGAGTTCGGGAGTCCGGGAATGCACCATGATGATGCTAGGTTGGCTCATGCGGCGAATGGACGCAAGGCTGCCAGCAGCTTGTCCCGTGAGAAAGGCTTTGCCAGCAGCGGCAGGTGAAGATCTGTATCCATGCTGGAATGGAATTCGGCAAAGCCGCTCATCAGCACCACCGGCAGTTCAGGCCGGAAACGCCGCACGAAGCGGGCCAGGGCCCGACCGTCCATGCTGCCTGGCATCACCACATCGGTGATCACCAGCGCAATGGCCGGAATGTTCTCGACCATGTCGGCCGCCTCGGCGCCATTCTCGGCCTCGACCACCACGCACCCCAGCTCGGCCAGCTGCATGCGCACCACGGTGCGCACGTCGGCATCGTCCTCGGCCAGCAGCACCAGCTTGCCGGCCAGCTCGACGTCGGTCAGCGCCGCCGACAGCACTTGCAGTTGGGCCGACTCCTCCACGCTGGGCAGCAACAGCGCCACCGTGGTACCGCGTGCCTGCCGGCTGCGAATGCGCACGCCGCCCCCGGACTGCTTGGTAAAGCCATACACCATCGACATGCCCAGGCCGCTGCCCATACCGAACTGCTTGGTCGTGAAGAAGGGCTCGAAAACCCGTGCCAGGGTGCTGCCATCCATGCCCATGCCGTTGTCGCTGACAGCGATCTGCACGTAATCGCCGGGTGGCACTTCAAGGTCGGCCGCAGCATGGACGCCCAGCTGCTCGAGGGACGACTCGATGCGCAGTTCGCCGCCATTCGGCATCGCATCGCGGGCATTGAGGGCCAGATTGAGCAGCGCGTTTTCGAGCTGGTGGGCGTCCACCATGGCCACCAGACAGGGCTCGCGGCTGGCCGTGCTGACGGCGATGGTCGAAGGGAGGGAGCGGCGGATCAGTTTGGACATGCCGAGGATCAGCTCATTGACCTCCAGCGGCTTCGGCTCAAGCGGCTGGCGGCGGGCAAAGCCAAGCAGGCGGCGGATCAGCTCCGCCCCCCGGTTGGCGGCGTGCATGGCCGGCTCGACGAAGTTCTCGGTCAGCGGGTCATCCGGGTGGTTTTCCTTGAGGGCCACCAGGTTGCCGATCACCACCGTCAGCATGTTGTTGAAATCGTGGGCGAGGCCGCCGGTGAGCTGGCCGATGGCTTCCATCTTCTGCGCCTGAGCCAGGGCGGCCTGGGTGTGACGCTGCTCGGTGACGTCCACCGAGTGGACGTAGCAGCCATGCACCTCGCCGTCCGGCCCGACATCCGGCACCAGCGTACTGCAGGCGCGGGCCGGGGCGCCATCGCGGCCGGTCAGGGTGTATTCGTACGACACCTTTTCGCCGGCCAGCGCGCGTGACACGTAAGGCGACACGATGGCGAAAACCTCCTGCCCGGTCACTTCGCTGATCTGCTTGCCCTCGATTTCGGGGGCCGACCAGCCGAACCACTCGGCATAACCCTTGTTCGCATAGCGATAAGTCCAGTCCTGGTCAAAGTAGGCAACCGCGGCGGGAATGGCGTCGGTAATTTCGCGCAGGCGCTGCTCGCTGCGCCGCAGGGCCTCGGTGCGGGAGCGGATGTGCGCCTCCAGCTCGGCCTGGTGCCGGGCAATCTGCTCCTGGCCGCGGCGCTGTTCGGTGATATCGCTATAGACGGTGATGAAGCCCTGATGAGGAAGCGGAAAGCCGCGGATTGACAGCACCTGTCCATTAGGCCGGATGCGCTCGGTAACGTGAGGCTGGAAGCTCCTCGCCCTGGCCACGCGTTCGGCCACCTGCACCTCCGGCTCACCCGGCCCATAGTCGCCACGCTCGGCGTTGTAGCGGATGAAATCCTCGAAGGACATGCCCTGCCGGGCCAGCGACGCCGGAAAATCAAGCAGGCGCAGGAAGGCTCCGTTCCACGCCACCATGCGCAGATCGGCATCGAAAACCGTGACCCCCTGGTCGAGCAGATCGAGCCCCGCCCCCAGCATCTCCCGGTAGCGCCGGTCGAAGGACAGGCTTGTTTCGTCTGCTGCCGGCGTTCCCTGCATGTCCTGTCCGTCCTGCCCACTCATCGTCACTGCGCACCCTCCATTTCCGGTGATTCTAGCCAGCCTCCGGCTCCGGCAAGGGCTCCGACAAAATTCAGTACATTTCCGCGCAAGTTCCGACAACTTTGTTTGCGAACCTTCGCCTCGATCCCCGGCACTCCGTCACGGACGCCACAAAGGGGAAGGCCCCAGAGCCACCGCCTCATCAAGTAGTGGCGATCAAGACCAGGAGGAGATAAAAGTGTCGAACACCCCCTACGAGCACGGGCTGGACAAGTGCGCAGCCAACCACGTTGCGCTCTCACCGCTGTCCTTTATCGAGCGCACCGCGCAGATCTACCCCGACCGCCCGTCAGTCATCCATGGCGCCCGCCGCTTCACTTGGAGCCAGACCTACGCGCGCTGCCGCCGCCTGGCCAGCGCCCTGGCGGCCAGAGGCATCGGCCGTGGCGACACCGTGGCGGTGATGCTGCCCAACGTGCCGGCGATGGTCGAAGCCCACTTCGGCGTGCCGATGACCGGCGCCGTGCTCAACACACTCAACACCCGCCTCGATCCGGAAGCCATTGCCTTCATGCTCACCCACGGTGAAGCCAAGGTACTGATCACCGATCCGGAGTTCGCCGCCATCATCGCCCCGGCGCTCGAGCTGCTCGAAGGCCCCAAGCCGCTGATCATCGATGCGCTGGACGACGAATTCCCGGGCAAGACCCGCCTTGGCGACATTGAATACGAAGACTTCATCGCCGATGCAGACCCCTTCTTCGCCTGGAAGCTGCCGGCCGACGAGTGGGACGCCATTGCGCTGAACTACACCTCGGGCACCACCGGCAACCCCAAGGGCGTGGTCTTCCACCACCGCGGCGCCTACCTCAACGCGGCGTCGAACATCATCAGCTGGGGCATGCCGCAGCACGCGGTGTACCTGTGGACGCTGCCGCTGTTTCACTGCAACGGCTGGTGCTTCGCATGGACCCTCGCGGCCAACGCCGGCGTCAATGTGTGCCTGCGCAAGGTGGACGTGGCGCTGATCTATGAACTGATCCGCGAACACAAGGTGAGCCACTTCTGCGGCGCGCCGATCGTGCACGGCATGCTCATCAACGCCGCCGAAGGCCTGCGCGCCGGCATCAATCACAAGGTGGCAGCCCTCATCGCCGGCGCCGCGCCCCCCGCCGCGATCATCGAAGGCATGGAACGCATCGGCTTCGACATCACCCACGTCTATGGCCTGACCGAAACCTACGGCCCGGCCTCGGTGTGCGCCAAGCATCCGGAGTGGGACACGCTGCCCATCGACAAGCGCGCCGAGCGCAACGGCCGTCAGGGTGTGCGCTACCACATGCAGGAAGCGATCACCGTCCTGGACCCGCAAACCATGGAACCCGTTCCTGCCGACGGCGAAACCATGGGCGAGATCATGTTCCGCGGCAATCTGGTCATGAAGGGCTACCTGAAGAACGAGAAAGCCACCGAAGAAGCCTTCGCCGGCGGCTGGTTTCACACCGGCGATCTGGCCGTCATGCACCCTGACGGCTACGTGAAGATCAAGGACCGCTCCAAGGACGTGATCATTTCCGGCGGTGAAAACATCTCCTCGCTCGAGGTGGAAGACGTGCTCTACCGCCACCCGGCCGTAATGACCGCCGCGGTAGTCGCCCGACCCGATGAAAAATGGGGTGAAGTGCCGGCCGCCTACATCGAAATCAAGGAAGACGCCCAGGTCACGGTGGACGACATCATCGCCCACTGCCGCGAACACCTGGCCCGCTTCAAGGTGCCCAAATTCGTCGAGTTCTGCGTCCTGCCCAAGACCTCGACCGGAAAGATTCAGAAGTTCGTACTGCGCCAACAGGCCAAGTCCAGCTCGGCCATTGAATAAGACCACGGAGACCAAGAAACCATGAAGATTCTCGTTCCGATCAAGCGGGTTGTTGATTACAACGTCAAGATCCGCGTCAAGGCCGACCAGTCCGGCGTCGAGCTGGCCAACGTCAAGATGGCCATGAACCCCTTCGATGAAATCGCCATCGAGGAAGCCGTGCGTCTGAAGGAAGCCGGCAAGGCCACGGAAGTGGTCGCCGTCTCCTGCGGCGTTGCCCAGTGCCAGGAAACCCTGCGCACCGCCATGGCCATCGGCGCCGACCGCGGCATCCTGGTCGAATCCGACGCCGATCTGCAGCCGCTGGCCGTCGCCAAGTTGCTCAAGGCCCTGGTCGACAAGGAACAACCGACGCTGGTGATCCTCGGCAAGCAGGCCATCGACGACGACTCCAACCAGACCGGCCAGATGCTCGCCGCGCTGCTCGGCTGGCCGCAGGCCACCTTCGCCTCCAAGGTCGAAATCGGCACTGAAGGCGTCACCGTAACCCGCGAAATCGACGGCGGCCTGGAAACCCTCGCCCTCCCCATCCCGGCCGTCATCACCACCGACCTGCGCCTCAACGAGCCGCGCTACGCCACCCTGCCCAACATCATGAAGGCCAAGAAGAAGCCTCTGGAAACGGTCAAGCCGGCGGATCTGGGCGTGGATGTGACACCGCGCCTCACCACCCTCAAGGTGGTCGAGCCGGCCACGCGCAGTGCCGGCGTGATGGTCGCGGACGTGGCCCAGCTGGTCGCGAAACTCAAGAACGAAGCCAAGGTGATCTGAAAATGCCCATCCTCGTCATTGCCGAACACGACAACGCCAGCCTCAAGGCCGCCACCCTCAACACCGTCACCGCCGCGCTCAAGCTCGGTAACGACGTGGAAGTACTGGTCGCCGGCGCCGCCTGCGGTGCCGCCGCCGAAGCCGCTGCCAAACTGACCGGCGTCACCAAGGTGAAGGTCGCCGATGCCGCCGCCTACGCCGAACAAGGCGCCGAGAACGTCGCCGCCCTGCTGGTCGACGTGATCAAGGCCGGCGCTTACAGCCATGTGCTGGCCCCCGCCACCACCTTCGGCAAGAACATCCTGCCGCGCGTCGCTGCGCTGCTCGATGTGGCGCAGATTTCCGAAATCACCGCCATCGAAGCGGCCGACACCTTCGTGCGCCCGATCTACGCTGGCAACGCGCTGGCCACGGTCAAGTCGTCCGACCCGGTCAAAGTCATCACCGTCCGCACCACCGCCTTCGACGC
>APMI01009079.1_pt1 | contig 12669 bp, 7 predicted proteins | sample 667938 | NCBI WGS metagenome assembly APMI01 (sample SAMN01084076, study PRJNA167559) | wastewater metagenome | biome: Wastewater | place: Denmark: Ejby Moelle, Odense | collected 2011-11-28 | reverse complement strand
CTACGCCGTCGCGAACCACATGCGCACCTCGCTAGTCACCGAGGCCCTTGACAAGGCCCTAGCTCGACGCAACCCACCGGCCAGGGTCATCTTCCATAGCGACCGCGGAACACAGTATACGTCTCAGGAATTCGCCGACTATTGCACCAAGCATGGGATCCGACGCTCCCTTGGACGGACCGGGATCTGCTACGACAACGCCGTCTCCGAGAGCACCTTCGCGAGCTACAAGAAGGAACTCATCCACACCCGCCCCTGGCCCGACGTCGAATCCGTCGCGATCGCGTCGTCCGACTGGTTCGACAACTACTATAACCGCGTCCGCCGACACTCCTACCTCGGATACTTGACACCCCAAGAATACGAACTAGGCTATACACACATCACACAATTGGCAGCTTAGTATCGCGTGTCTAAAAAAGCGGAAACACTCCACAGGGTTGGAGGCTTCTGATGACTGAAGTTGCTCGGAGCGGCGGAGAGGCAGAGCGAGACCTGCTCTCTCGCGCGTCTGAGGTGATCGAGGAGGGGCAGGCTGCGGCTGCTCGACAGGTCAACCTGGCTCTCACGCTGACCTTCTGGCGGCTCGGCCGCCTTGTCGGCGAGGAGGTCCTCGGCTCGGAGCGAGCCGCCTATGGGGAGCAGATTGTCGTCTCACTGGGACGACAATTGAGCTGGACCCACTTCCGGGCGCTGCTTCCCCTGAAAACACTCGAGGCCAGAGCCTTCTACGTGCAGGAGGCCGTAAGCCAGGGGCTGAGCGTTCGCGGCCTGCGGCAGCTGATCGCGAGGAAGGGCTACGAGCGCCGCGAGATTGCCAACGCGCAGATTGTTGGCGAGGCGGCTGTCCCGCGAGATGTGTTCCGCGACCCATACCTGCTGGACTTCCTCGGCCTGGAAGACACCTTCCTCGAACGCGACCTTGAAGCCGCGATCATCCGGGACATCGAGGCCTTCTTGCTCGAAGCGGGGAACGGCTTCGCCTTCGTCGAACGACAGAAGCGAATGATCATTGACGACGATGACTACCACCTCGACCTGCTCTTCTTCAGTCGTCCGCTGCGACGCCTTGTCGCCGTCGAACTGAAGATCGGCAAGTTCAAGGCCGCTTACGAGGGCCAGATGAAGCTCTATCTGAAGTGGCTCGACCGCTACGAACGCAGGGAGGGTGAGGAGTCGCCGATCGGCCTGATTCTCTGCACTGTGGCGAGCCGCGAGCAGATCGAACTACTGGAGATGCACAAGGACGGAATCGTCGTGGCGGAGTACTGGACGGCCCTGCCGCCGAAGGCTGAGCTTCAGGCCCGCATCCAGCAGATTTATGAGGCAGCAGCCGAGCGCGTCGCAAGGCGCGAGCTCGAAGCTTCCTCAGAACGGGAGGACGCCGAATGAGTTCGCTCAGCGCTGTCCTGCCTCACCTGGAGCAGAGGTTCGATTCACAGCGCCTGGTCTTCTGGCACGACGCCGACGGTGAGTACGCCGCCGAGCTTGACGCGCTTGATCTCAGCGGCGTGACCACCGTCCGCGTGGAGAACAACGAGTATGCCGTGAAGAACCGCGTTCTCCACGACGAGCCGGCGGGCAAGTTTCTCCTGTACCGAGGCGCTCCTGTGCGTCCGAGTACTGGGAACTGGCTGCTTGATCTAGAGCTCGCCTACGGAGTTTTCACCGCTGACCGGACTGCGCTCGTGAGCCAAGACCTCGGCCTCAGCGGCAACGGGATCGACGATGTTGTGCGAGAGCACGAGAAGTTCTTCCGCGCCGTCAAGCGAGTCCAGAGCCTCAAAGTGCTCCTCGCGACCAACGATGACGCGGACAGGTTGCGAGCGAAGATGTCAGCCGTGGTGCTTGGCCAGCGTGAGCACAGCATGCTGGAGCTCACGCGCGCGTTGCTGATCGAGAACGCGCGGGGCGCGCACACAAAGTACGACGCGCTGGCTGAGCAGGGTCTGGGCGGCTTCCACTGGGCCGGTGTTGCCAAGATTTACGGCTACGAAGCAAGCGAGCCCAGCGTCGACGACTTCGCGCTGTGGATGTTCCGGCAGGCAATCAACGAGTTCGCGTCAGACACGCCCGGAGCCCTGCGCAACATTCAGCTCGACTTCGCGAGCCTGCGCAACGACCGGCGCAGCGCCGATGCTCTCGCCATCTTGGCTCGGCGCGCAGCGGAAAGCCTCGACTATGCCAGCATCATCGAGGATGCCGAGCTGGCCGAGCTTATGAGCAACGATCTCTTCGACGACGTGGAGCGCAAGATCATCAGCGCGCTGGCGCAGGCAGTCGTTGAGCGGACAATGAGCGCACGCGAGGTGTCCGAGATCATCCGTTCCCGACAGAGCAGCATCTGGGTTGATGGCTACCGGGAACTCTACGCGGCGCTCGCCGCTGCCTCTGACCTGTTGAGTGATCTCGCGACTGCGAGGTTCGAGATCGCGTCGTTCGATGACGGACTCGACCGGTACCGCAAGCACTGGTTCCGCATCGACCAGCTGTACCGACAGTTCCACTTTGCCGCCCGCACAACCGAGTACGCAGGCCCGCTCGAAGCGCTCCGGGTCGAGGTGGAGAAGCACTACGCGAACCGATACCTCTACGAGCTCGGCAACGCCTGGCAGCAGCAGGTCGATGCCGTGACGGACTGGCGATCGGTCGCACTGCGCCCGCAGACAAGGTTCTTCACCGATCACGTCGAGCCCATCATCAGGAAGGGCAACCGGAAGGCCGTCGTCATCATCTCCGATGCGCTGCGCTACGAGGTCGCCGACGAACTGGGCGCACGCATCCGTCAGGAAGACCGCTTCGACGCGGAGCTCGACGCGATGCTGGGCGTGCTGCCGAGCTACACCCAACTCGGCATGGCCGCCCTACTCCCGCACAAGACGCTGGCCCACTCGCACGATGGCGACCCGGTGCTCATCGACGGCCAGCGTTCCGACGGGACAGCGAACCGCAACAAGGTATTAGCTCCGGTGGACGGATTCGCGATCCAGGCCGAGGACGTTCTCGCGATGCCGCGCGGCGAGCTGCGCGAACTCTACGGAGCGCACCAAGTGCTGTACGTCTACCACGACCGGATCGACGCCGCAGGCGACAAGGCCCGCACCGAACGTCAGGTGTTCGAGGCCGCCAACGACGCGCTGCGCGAACTGGTCGACCTCATCAAGCGACTGACGAACGCGAACGCCACGAACATCCTGGTGACTGCTGACCACGGGTTCCTCTACCAGGACACCGCGCTTGCCGATGCCTCCTACCTCTCGACCAAGCCGCAGGGGGACGAGCTCGTGGTGACGAACCGTCGATACGTGCTCGGCCGGGGACTCAAGGATGATCCCGCGTTCCGAAAGTTCGAGCCTGAACAGCTCGGGCTGAGTAGCGACCTTGAGGTGCAGCTTCCCAAGTCGATCCATCGACTCAAGCTGCCGGGCGCGGGCTCCAGGTTCGTCCACGGCGGCGCCGCACTCCAGGAAATCGTCGTTCCGGTGCTCACCGTCAACAAGAAGCGCAAGAGCGACACTCGCCCCGTCAACGTCGAGGTGCTGCCCGAGACGGACAAGATCACCACCGGCCAGCTCGTCGTGAAGCTCTTCCAGTCCGAGCCGGTTGGCGAGAAGGTCCAGGCTCGCACGCTACGCGGCGGCCTCTACGTCGGCGAGACCCTGATCTCGAATCAGCCCGAGCTGCTCTTCGACCAGCCCTCCGATGACAAGCGCGACCGCTACCAGAGTGCACGGATGCTCCTCAGCCAGGACGCCAACGAGTTCAACAACCGCACGGTCGAGTTCCGGCTCGAAGAGCAGATACCCAACACCACCCAGTGGCGCGTCTACCAGCGGGCTCAGTACCTGCTCAAGCGCTCGTTCACATCGGACTTCGATTTCTAGAGGAAGCAGCAGCCATGACGGACACCGAGAGCCACTCCGGCGAGGAACGCAACACCGAGTCAGCCACACCGCAGCAGAGCGATCTTGACTACAAGATCAACCTGCTGTTCGGTGGCTCCGTCGTCCGCAAAGACCTCGTGAAGGCCGTCAAGGGCAACGCGATCGTCCCCTCCTACGTGCTGGAGTACCTGCTCGGCCAGTACGCCGCCTCCGACGACGAGGCAACGATCCAGGCCGGTATCGATGCGGTGCGCAAGATTCTCGCCGACCACTACGTGCACCGCAACGAGTCGGAACTGGTGAAGTCCACTATCCGCGAGAAGGGCCGCCACCGGATCATCGACAAGGTGACCGTGACCCTGAACGACAAGCAGGACGTGTACCAGGCCTCGTTCGCCAACCTCGGGCTCACCGGCGTCATCGTCGAACCTGCAACAGTGAAGGCGAACCCAAAGCTGCTGGTCGGCGGCGTCTGGTGCATCTGCGACATCGAGTACTTCCACAGCGACGACGCCCGCGTCGTGCCCTGGATTCTGGGGAGCCTGAAGCCCATCCAGATGTCGAGCTTCGACTACGAGGGCTACCTCGCGTCGCGCAAGGGGTTCAACACCGAAGAGTGGATCGATCTGCTGATCCAGTCCATCGGGTTCAACCCTGAGATGTTCGGACGACGGGCCAAGCTGCTGCAACTCGTCCGTCTCATCCCGTTCGTCGAGCGGAACTACAACCTGGTCGAGCTGGGACCGAAGGGCACCGGCAAGTCACACATCTACTCCGAGTTCTCACCCCACGGCATGCTGATCTCCGGTGGCGAGGTCACCGTCCCGAAGCTCTTCGTGAACAACGCCAACGGCCGCATCGGCCTGGTCGGCTACTGGGACGTGGTGGCCTTCGACGAGTTCGCCGGCAAGAAGAAGCGCACCGACAAGGCGCTCGTCGACATCATGAAGAACTATATGGCGAACAAGTCATTCTCCCGCGGCGTCGAGACACTCGGAGCTGAAGCGTCGATGGTGTTCGTGGGCAACACCTCGCACAACGTCCCCTACATGCTCAAGCACTCTGACCTCTTCGACGAGCTACCGGAGGCATACCACGACTCCGCCTACCTCGACCGACTCCACTTCTACATCCCCGGCTGGGAGGTAGACACGATCCGCAGCGAGATGTTCTCCTCCGGCTACGGCTTCGTCGTCGACTACATCGCCGAAGTGCTGCGATCCATGCGCAACACCGACTACTCCGACCGCTACCAGCCGCACTTCACGCTCGGCTCAGACATCTCCACACGAGACCGCGACGGCATCCAGAAGACCTTCTCCGGCCTGATGAAGCTCATCTACCCAGGCGGCGAGGCCACGCAAGAGGAGATCGAGGAACTGCTGCGCTTCGCCGTCGAAGGACGCAAGCGCGTCAAGGACCAGATTCTTCGGATCGACACCACAATGGCCGCCGTCAACTTCGGCTACTCCGACAAGACCGGTGCCTGGCGCGGTGTCACGACACTGGAAGAGGACGAGTACCCCGACTACTATCAAGCTCGCCGCCCCGAGACCGAGCATGAGGCAGAGCCGTCGGCGGAGTCCGAGCCCGCGCAAGAAGAAGCCAAAGTTGTGGCTCCAGTGGCGCCAGAGGTGGCGGCGCCCCTGTTCGAGGGACACCGGGAGTTCCAGGAGAACCAGCGTGGAGTCTCGTACGAGACGCTGCTCATGCCCTACCTGCGCGGTGCCACCGACATCACCATCGTCGACCCCTACATCCGGCTCCCGCACCAGGGACGCAACCTCGTCGACCTGCTGGCTCTGCTGGCAGCGGCCAAGGACCCTGCCGACGAGATCGCGGTGACGCTGGTGACCAAGGAAGATCGCGGCGAGTACGCCCAGCAGCACCTCCTCATGCTCAAGGACATCCAGGACAGCGCCGCCACCGTCGGCATCCAGTTCACCGTCAACTGGGATGAGACCATCCATGACCGGTCGATCCGCACGGAGCACGGCTGGAAGCTCCTCCTCGGACGCGGCCTCGACATCTTCCAGAAAGGTTCTGGTAGCCAGTTCGACCTCGGCTCCCGCCGCCAGGAGTTCCGTCAGGTCTTCGCGTTCGGCATCACCTACATTCGCGAGACTGAAACCGAGGCGAACTGATGAAGGTTCGCCAGCTGGAAATCGAGAACTTCCGTGGTGTCCGCGCGGGCAAGGTTGTCTTCGCCGACAACACTCTGCTGGTTGGTGGGAACAACGTCGGCAAGTCAACCGTCTGCGAGGCTCTTGACCTCGTCCTCGGGCCCGAGCGCACGAGTCGGCGCCCTGTTGTGGACGAGCACGACTTCCACAGGAGCACATACGTGGACGCTGGCAAGAAGCCCGTCCCGATCATCATTCGCGCAGTTGTCGTTGACCTGCCAGACGAAGCACGCCGAAGGTTCGGAGGCCACCTCCGACGGTGGAACGACACGGATCGGAGCTTCGTCGATGATCTGGAGAATGGCGCGGAGCACGCTGATGACGAGGGCGTAACCTGGGCGCTTCAAGTCTCCTTCCGCGCGCGATATGACGCCGTCGAGGACGACTTCGAAGCTGATACGTTCTTTGAGCATCCACTTCCGGAACTTGACGAGCTTGATGACGACGAGGCGAGTTCACTCGGCGAGGGACGCGATCGTTTCACCAGGGCTCACAAGCGGCTCTGCGGGTTCGTGTATCTCCGCGCTCTGCGCACTGGATCGCGAGCGCTTGGACTCCAGCGCGGGTCACTCCTCGACACGGTCCTCCGGCTGAGCGAAGAGGGTTCTGCCGAGATGTGGATGGAAACGCTTCGGCAGATGCGTGACCTCGACCCGGCGATCGGTGCAATCCCAGACCTGGAGTCACTCCTCACTCAGATTCGCGAACGAGCGGGCGGTTTCGTTCGGCTGGCAGGCAACGAGGACGCCACGGCCTTCTTTGCCTCGGACCTCACCCGTGAGCACCTTCGGGAAGTCGTGAGGCTGTTCGTAGCGACAGGGCCAAGTGATCACGCCGTCCCCTTTACGCGACAAGGGACAGGCACCGTCAACCTCTTGGTCTTCGCGTTGCTCACGATGATTGCTGACTTGAAAGAGCGACAGTCCGTCATCTTCGCGATGGAAGAGCCCGAAATCGCGCTCCCTCCACACACTCAGCGCCGAGTAGCGCGGTTCGTGAAGAGGGAAATGGGGCAGGCCATCGTGACGTCGCACTCGCCGTACGTCATTGAGCAGTTCGAACCGAACGAGATCGTCATGCTCAGTCATGAATCCGGCGGCGACGTGGAGGGTATGCCCATCGACCCAGCGGGCATCAAGCTGAAGAGCTATCGCAGCCAACGTCGCCAATTCTCCGAAGCGATCCTGAGCCGTGGAGTCCTCGTCGTCGAGGGCGAGACCGAAGCGTCCATTATCCCGATCGCAGCAGCAGTCTTGGAGACGTCGAGCGCTGACTATATCCACCCAGACCTTGCTGGCGTCACCATCTTCACCGCGAACGGCGACGGCGACGTGCCCCGATGGGCACCGATCCTCCGAGCGCTTGGCAAGGTCCCGTTCGGAATGGTCGACAAGCAGGGCAAACCGTACAGCGGAGTCAACGCAACGGCACTCAAGTCCTTCGAGGAGTTTTGGGAGTCGCCGGTCGAAGGTATCGAAGAGCTGATCGTTTCCCAGGTACCGACTGCCGTGCTGCGGCGCTTCATGGACGAAGCGGTTCAACTGCCAGATTTCCCGACACACCAGGCGAAGTACGACTCCTCGACCACGGATGCCCAGCTCCCCGAGATCGCACTGAAGACACTGAAGGCGCGCAAGGGCGATGCCTACGGCTATGCCGCATTGCTCATCGAAGGCTGCCAGAGCCGAGACGACCTGCCAGAGTTCCTGGTTGCTGCTCTCGAACGGATAAACGAAGTCTTGTCACCGGCAACCACTGCCGCTGACGCTTACGGGCGGCCCGTTGACGATGAGGCTGCTGACGGCGACGAATGAACATCACTCTCTCCGATGTGGGCCTGTCCGCACTTGAGGCGGACGGGCCTGTGCTCGTCACCGGCGGGCCTGGATCGGGGAAGACCACTCTCGCGCTCCTCAAGGCGCAGCGGCAGATCGCCTCGCTAGAACCCGGCCAAGAGGTTCTCTTCCTGAGCTTCTCGCGGGCGGCCGTTCGACAGGTGCTTCTGAGGTGTAAGGACATCCTCACCGCGGGGGAACGCAGACAGATCGCAGTGAGGACGTACCACGCCTTCTGTATGGACATCCTCAGGAGTCACGGTCGTCTCCTCAACGGGAAGCCTCCAACCATCCTGTTCCCTGGTCCTGAACGGCTCGCCAAGGCCCAGTACGGCGGCGACTGGGCGGTAGAAGTGCAGCGCCTGGCTCTTGAGGAGGGAAGATACGCCTTCTCCATCTTCGCCGACCGCGCTGCTGCCCTCCTCGCCCACTCGTCGAGCGTTCGGGAGCTGATCTCGGAAATGTACCCAATCGTGATCCTCGACGAGTTTCAGGACACCGACGATGCGCAGTGGGCGCTCGTGCAGCAACTCGCGCTCGACAGCACTCTGGTAACGCTCGCCGATCCCGACCAGCGGATTTTCGACTACCAGGCGGACATCGATCCACGTCGGCTGGACCAGTACCGCGCAGCCTTTTCGCCGGAGGAGTTCGACTTCGGTGGTACTAATCACCGCAGCCCCATCGCGAGCATCTTGTCCTTTGCGGATGCCGTCATGACAAACGAGGCACTGCCGTCCACCAGCGATGTGAAGCAACTCTCCACGTACCAGAGGAGCCACGAAGCCTCGGTACATGCTGCCGTCACTTGGATGATGTCGCAGCTCCGAAAGGCCGGAATCGAATCTCCAAGCGTCGCAGTTTTCGGTCGGTCGAATGGCTACGTGAGCGACATCTCGCTCATGCTCGGCAGGGAGCACACGTACAAGCAGCACACTCTGAATCCACTGGAACATCACGTCGTTTGGGATGCAGAGCTGACGGCCGCAGCTGCCCAAGTCGTTGCTTCGATCCTTGAGTGGCCGCTCCGCGAGATCACGTCAGCGGCGGCGTCCACTCTGGACTGCATTGCGGACTTCTACGACATGAAGAACGCGGAGCATCCAAGCAAGTCTGCCCAGACCACAGCAGCCAGCTACCGCGCGGCAGCATCGAACGTCCGAGCAGGCAAGGAACCTCGATCAGCAGCCGCGAAGGCCGTCAAGCGCGCCTGCGAGGCCGGTCTCGCCTTCTCGGGTGACGCGATCGCTGACTGGCTCACTGCGCGCGCGATCCTGGAGTCCAGCGACAAACTCGCGGAACTGCTCACCGCCGCGCGGTTCGTAAGGCTCTTCCGAGCAACCGATGAGATCGGCGGACGACTGACAGCACAGTGGGCCGAATCTGGAACCTACCAAGGTGCCCGAATCATCGTCCAACGCGCCCTCAATATGGGAAAGTTGCTGGCGGCCGAGACCGAGCCTCGTGGGGTTGTGCTGATGACCTTGCACAAGTCCAAAGGCAAGGAGTTCGATGGTGTCGTCATCGTAGAGGGCCAGTACGCCGGGGCATTCTTCAACGAGAAACGAGAAAGACCACCCTTCGCCGCGACTCGCCGCCTCCTCCGCGTCGGGATCACCAGAGCACGTCACCAGGTCATTCTCGTGCGCCCGAGTACCGCGCCACCCCTCACGTGTCCTCCGGCATCTGAAGGGCCCGCAGCATGAAGGCGCGACACGACTGGAGCCCCCAGGCGCGTGATCAGTTCTTCGGACCTGAACCGATGGCTCGTGATCCGCTGCCAGTGCACTCCGAAGCGGTTGAACGTTGCCGCTCGGTCCTGGGCGCAGCCCACCACGAGAGCCTTCGCGCCTTGTCAAGCAACGAGGCCACCACCTACCTCCTGGAAGTCGTGGAAGGTGCCGCCATCACGTGCATCCAGCCGCAGGTCGGCCAGATCGCCGAGAACGGCGCCGAGAGCCCGTAGAGGTCGAGTTGCGTTGTCTCCCAGATGCCACGGGTCGGATTCCACGCTGCGAAGGGTTGAGCCGTCGGGGGTTGCATCCCCGGGGTTGCGTTGGTCATGGTCGTCTCCTTCTGCGGGTGGCCGTGTCGCTGGGGAGGACAGCAGCCCGCGGACGTTCTCGATGATGACCCATTCGAGCTGGAGCGCGTCGATGGCGGCGGCCATGTGCGCCCACAGGCCCGAGCGTGTCCCAGGCGCGAGGCCGGCCCGCTTGCCGACCGTCGAAACGTCTTGGCACGGGAACCCGCCGATGAGGATGTCCACGGGCTCGACCTGGCGCCAGTCGATGGTCGTGATGTCACCGAGGTTCGGAGCCTCGGGCCAGTGGCGAGAGAAGACGCGGGCGACGGGTTCGTTGAGTTCAGAGAACCACACGGTCTTGGCGTTGAAGACGTGCTCGACGGCGAGGTCGAGGCCGCCATAGCCGCTGAACAGCGACCCGATCCTGAGTCGTGAGTCGCCGCTGGCGTTGAGGTCGTGCATGAAGTCTGCTCCGGTGACGGTCGTCCCCGGCATCCCTGCTTAGTCGAGAACTGATGCCGAGCTGGTCACCTGTCAGGTGCACGACTCCGCCACACGCCCGCTGCTCAACCGAGTCCCCGCTTGCCGCCGTCCGAGGTCCTCCATCTCCGGCCTCAGCTCCGACCGCCATCCGAGGTCACACGCGTCTTGCAGGTCGAGGTCGTCAACCAACGTTGACAGTGTTCCGCTCGGTCAGCGTCGGCTCACCTGGCTGTCGAGAGGCGGTGCTCTGGTGACGGTTTCGATGCGGGTGATGAGTGCAGGTGATGGGTACAAGTACCTGCTCCGCACGGTCGCCGCGGCCGATGGCGACAGGTCGCTGTCGACGCCTCTGACGAGGTACTACGTGGACGCGGGAACCCCACCGGGCCAATGGCTGGGCTCAGGTGTCGCCTCGCTCGGCAAGGGGCAGCTCTTGGTCGGTGATCGGGTGTCGGAGGCCCAGCTCCAGCTCTTGATGGGGATGGGTCGCGACCCGATCACTGGCGACCCGCTCGGTCTGGCGTTCCCCGTCTACAAGTCGGTGTCCGAGCGGATCGATGCGCGGATCGCTGGCCTGGACGCGGGCCTGAGTCCGGGCGCGAAGGCGGCGGCGGTCGCGCAGATCGAGGCCGAGGAGAGCGCGCGTGAGACGCGGCGTGCTGTGGCGGGGTTCGATTTCACGTTCTCGATCCCGAAGTCCGCCTCCGCGCTGTGGGCGGTCGCCGACGCCGGGACGCAAGCGCTAATTGGTGAGGCGCATCATCGGGCGGTTGCGGATGTGGTTGCGTTCATGGAGCGAGAGGTTGCAGCCACCCGCACCGGTGCAACCGCCGGGGACGGGGCCGTTGCACAGGTCGATGTCACCGGGCTGGTGGCGACGGCGTTCGATCACTTCGACTCCCGCGCGGGCGACCCTCACCTGCATACCCACGTCGTCATCTCCAACAAGGTCCAGACAGTCTTGGACGGGAAGTGGCGGTCGCTGGATGGGCGGCCGATGCACGCCGCCGTGGTCGCGCTGTCGGAACTGCATGAGGCGGTGTTCGCCGATCACATGACGCGAACCTTCGGGGTGGAGTGGGAGGCACGGGACATGGGCCGGGACCGGAACCCGGCGTGGGCGATCACGAGCGTGCCGCAGGAGCTGGTGGCCGAGTTCTCCACCCGTGCCCGCCACATCGACGTCGAGAAGAACCGGCTGATCGACGAGTACGTCGCCCGGCACGGCCGCCAGCCGTCCACGGCGACGATCATCAAGCTCCGCGCCCAAGCGACCCTCGCCACCCGGCCGGACAAGGAGGTGCGGTCGCTGGCCAACCTCACCAGCGAGTGGCGCACCCGCGCCGCCGACGTGCTCGGTCGGGACGCCACCGGATGGGCCCAAGCCGTGACCGACAACGACCCGGTGCTGCTGTTGCGGGCCGATGATGTGCCGTTGGACGTGATCGCCGAACTCGGCGCCTCGGTCGTCGGGGTGGTGGGTGAGAAGCGGTCGACGTGGCGGCGCTGGAACCTGATGGCTGAGGCGTCGCGGCAGACGATGGGCTGGCGGTTCGCCTCGATGCGGGACCGGGAAGCGGTCGTCGGCATGGTGGCCGATGCTGCCGAAGGACTCTCGTTGCGGCTGACGCCGCCCGACCTCGCCACCAGCCCGGTGGAGTTCCGCCGGGCGGACGGCACCAGCGTGTTCCGGCCCAAGCATTCGACCGTGTTCTCCTCCGAGCTGTTGCTCGCCGCTGAGGACCGACTGCTGGATCGTTCCCGCACCATGACCGCACCGACAGTCCCGCTTCGCACGGTGGAGAAGATCACCGCCCGGCCAGATCATGAGGGGCGGATGCTCGGTGAGGATCAGGCCGACGCGCTGACGAAGATCGCCGTCTCCGGGCGCATGCTGGACGTGCTCGTTGGTCCGGCCGGTGCTGGGAAGACCACGGCCATGTCCGCGCTGCGGCGGGCATGGGAGAAGGAACACGGCGCCGGGTCCGTGGTCGGGCTGGCGCCGTCCGCGGTCGCGGCACAGGTACTTGCCGAGGACTTGGGGATCCCGACGGAGAACACGGCAAAGTGGTGGCAGAACCAACTCACCCGTGGCGAAACGTTCCAGTCCGGCCAGCTCGTCATCATCGATGAGGCATCTCTGGCCGGCACCCTTTCACTGGATCGCATCACGCACCTGGCCGAGTGGGCGGGAACGAAAGTGCTGCTGGTCGGGGACTTCGCCCAGCTCCAGTCCGTCGACGCCGGCGGCGCATTCG
>APMI01023410.1_pt1 | contig 12672 bp, 12 predicted proteins | sample 667938 | NCBI WGS metagenome assembly APMI01 (sample SAMN01084076, study PRJNA167559) | wastewater metagenome | biome: Wastewater | place: Denmark: Ejby Moelle, Odense | collected 2011-11-28 | reverse complement strand
ACATCCTTTATTTCAAAGAAATGAAACATGACCCTTCATTTAAAATGGAAGGAAAAGGTGAGGATCTTTTCTTTCTATCGAATGGCCATATATCCCCATTGTTTTATTCGGTACTGGCTCGTTCTGGCTATTTTGATATAAAAGAGTTGTCCACATTTAGAAAAATAAACAGCCGCTTGCAGGGACATCCAGCCACACATGAGCATTTACCGGGCGTGAGAGTGGCAAGTGGCTCATTAGGTCAGGGGTTAAGTGTGGCTATTGGTGCGGCATTGTCCAAAAAACTAAACAATGACGACCAACTCGTTTTTTCATTACATGGTGATGGAGAGCTAAATGAAGGTCAAATTTGGGAAGCGGTAATGTTTGCAGCACATCATAAAGTAGATAATTTGATAACCACTGTGGATTGGAATGGTCAGCAAATAGACGGCCCTACAGAAAAGGTTATGAATACTGGAAATTTGCATGAAAAATTTACCACTTTTGGTTGGCAGGTTTTGGAAATGAGTGGTAATGACATGGACGATGTTGTTACTGTACTGAACAAAGCGAAGGAAGCCTCCAGAAAAGGTAAACCTATTGCTATAATGATGCATACCATCATGGGAAAAGGTGTAAACTTTATGGAAAACGATCATGGGTGGCATGGCATTGCCCCAAATGACGAGCAATTGGCTAATGCTTTGAACCAACTTCCGGAAACGCTGGGCGATTATTGATTTTGTGAAAATATTTGCAAAGTAGCTGTGCTGTATGCAATCAACTAAAAAAAGACCATACCCAAGATCAACAACAAGCAAAAAATATTTCAGCTATGCTGACAAGTATCAATCCAAAATTGCCCATGCGAGATAAGGCCGCAACAATAGACTTCTATGTAAACAAATTGGGATTTCAACTCGTTGGAAACACTGACTTTGAAGGCTATTTAATGATTGAAAAAGGCAACATCCAGATTCACTTTTTTGAATTTAAGGCACTGGATCCAAAATTAAACTACGGGCAAGTTTATATTCGAACAAACGATATTACCAACTTGTATCAGTCCTTGCTGAACAACAAAGTAGCCATACATCCCAATGGGACACTGCAAACAAAACCTTGGGGGCAAAAAGAATTTGCATTGCTTGACCCAGACAACAATTTATTGACTTTCGGGCAAAGTGAAACCTTATAATAACAGATCCAATAGGAGAACAATAAGTTGTTTACAAAAAAGTTGAAGATTGCACAAAATGGAACTTGCCACTATTTTTGCACGTTGCACAGAACCCAAAGAAATAAATCGTCAAACTGATCCTTTTTAAACGCTGGTCTAAAAAAGGTGTTTGGGGTTTCCAACCTATTCCCATAACTGATTTTACTACAATCCAAAAAGTTGCAGTATTAAAAACCTGAGTTTGGGAACAACGCTAAAAGCAGCACAGATGAAGAGTTGAAACCGGATTGGTATTGAGCAATAGAACGAGGTCGCATTCTTGTTACAAAAAAAAGTCCCTGTTAGAAAGCAGGGGCTTTTATCAACAAACCAAAGAAGATAAAGACTAATCTTTCTTCTTTCGTATTTTTAGTGGCTTTAGAAGTATCCTTCGCTTTATAGCCATCAGTATCCAGCTTAATACAAAAAAAACAACGGTTAATATTACCAAATGAATCGCATAAGGGCGGGTCAAATATCCAGGGCCCTGTTGTACCAAAGAAATCTTTAACGCATTTAAATAAGGTGTGAGCGGCACGATAGATGTAATAGCATTGATAAAATTGGGCATTGCAAAATTGGGCCAAGTAAACCCACTCATAATAAATGCTGGAGATGCTATCACCATGAGCACTTGGGTAGCTTTAAGCGAATCGGGTATAAGAATACTAACAAACACTGCAAAAAAAGATGAAGCCAAAATAAATAATTCGGCATTCAACATAAACACGCCAAACGAAGTGGGAGTAGGTATTCTAAATATAATACCAAATACATAAAACAGCAATATATTTAAATTTGCAAACAGAAACACGGGTAGTATCTTCACCAGCATCAAAATGGCTTTAGACTCGGTTGTAAATATCTCGAAAAAATCTTCTCTTTTGAAATCATCGGAAAAGCTTACAGCCATTGCCAACATGATAACCTGTTGCATCACAACGGCCATAATTGCCGGCCACATAAAAATCAAATAATTGCTTGTTGTATTAAACAAAGTGATATAGTTGGCTTTGAATGGCTCGTATTTGGTTTTGGCAATTTCAGCAGGCATTCCTCTTTTCTGCAGTGCTTTTATTTCGGCGCCTGCTGCATAGCTCCCTAATACCAGTTGAATGGACTTGGAAGCAAAATTGGCTGTCAGCAAGTTGGAAGTATTTACATAAGTATTCACCTCGGGATATTTGCCCTGCATGATCATTGTTTCAAATTTCTCAGGAATAACCACCATTGCGGCAGCTTCGGTTTTGATAATCTCGTCTTTAAAATTGGAGGGTACTACAGCATGATTTAACACTTGAATTGTAGTGTTATCATCCAACATATCTACCAATTGCAATGAAGTTGGAGTGCCATCATAATCCACTACAATTACCGGAACATGATCTACCTTGCCTTTTTTATATGTAAACCCAATAAGAAGCGCATATATAATGGGGGCTGCCACAAACACCATCAACAGCGTTGTGTTTTTAAAAAACAATTTAAACTCTCGCTTTACCAAATAAATAAACCATTTCATGTATATACTTTTATGAATTTACCCCTCAACTGGTATTTTTCTTGTTTTGGGTATCCTTTAGCTCAATATCTAATCATCAGTTTTATTCGCCATCATCACTACACTGCTCAATCACATAGTTGCTATTTGTATTACTTTAATACCACATTAGCATTCACCAACAAGGAGTCAGTAACAGGTGATGATGGTATCACTTTTATTTCATACACCGCTTCTTGAGGATCGTAATCGGGAAAGGCCGTTGTAATGTCGGCGTATTTTGCCAACTGCCTTACATAAACAACTTTTCCCGAAATCGTTTTATCAATATAAGTAACCAAAAGGTTTACATCCATTCCTTTTGGATAGCTTGCAATTTTGCTTTCGGGAATCGTAAACCGAAAATAAACGCTATTGGGTATATACCCGGTGAAGAGCGCATATCCAGCAGTAGCAAGCTCTCCTTTGCTAAGGGTGATTGATTCTATTTCCATATCGTTTGTAGCAATAATATAACGTTCTTTATATGCAGTGGTAGCTTCCTGCAAAGCACCTCTTGCCTGGCCAGCCTGGCCTGCTGCCATTTCTATCTTTTCTATTCGAGTCCCTTTCTCAACATCGCCCAACTCGGCATTTACCGCATCCAACTGAGCTTTGGCACCTAAATATTTTGCATTAATCTCGTCATAGTTTTGAGGAGATAGCAAACTATCGTTGTACATGTTTTTTGCTCTTGCAAAAGATTTTTGGGCAAAATCAAACTGATCTTGCAATCCTCTTTGTTTTGCTTTTAGTTGATTCAACTGGTTTCCAGTTGCTCCATTTTTTGCTAATTGCTCTTGTGCGCTGGCGGCAGTTGTTGCACCAGTTGCCTGAGCAATTTTTGCTTCTATTTCCGGAATGTCGAGTATGGCTAAAGTATCGCCAACATGCACCGTTTGCCCTTCTTGTACATAAATTTTTACAATGCGCCCGCTAATTTTTGGTGCAAAAGAAATTACTTCTTTTTTTACCTTTCCATTGATGTCGGGTAGTTTTTTGGTCTTTTTGCAACCAATCATTGCAGCCAGAATAAAAATACCTGCTATTGATATGCTTAACTGTTTCATTTTTTGTTGATATTAAAGTTTGTTGATGTCTAATTCTTGTGTGGCTCTCATCAGTTCTACTGCGATTCTTCTTTGATTGAATATTGCGGATTGATATTCTAATTCAGCATTTTCTAAATCGTTTTCTGCATCTATATATTCTGCAGATTTTTTTGTTCCATATCGAAATTCCTTTTCAATATTTTCGAGTGCTATTGCCGCTATTTCTTTGGCCTTTTGCTTTAGTGCAATTTGCGAATTGGCAATAGTGTAATTGGTTTGGTTATTAGCCAAGTTTAATTGAAGTTTATCCTTTGCATCTTTCTTTTGGCTTTCCAACATTTGTTTTTGCACTTTAGCTTTGGCCACTGCATTTTTACCTTCCTTTCCATCAAAAATTTCCCATTGAAACCCAACTCCGGCTTGTACTATCGGCAATACACTTAAATTGTTTGGTCGCCAGTTTAATTTATTACTTATTACTCCCGGAAATAATTCTTTAGAGGTTGTAATATGATTATTAAAAAGACCTAAATAGGAAACAGCGGTTTGCGCTGCTATTTTGGGAATCCACCAGGTTTGCTCTGCTTTTATTTTATAATTAGCCGCATTAATTCCATGATCTAAGGCTTGTATCTCGGCCCTTGCCTCTATCGTATTGGCTCCGGAAGTATATGGAATTGGTTGTAAGACAATGTTGATATTAGCCAACCTGCTTTTCTCAATCCCAGTAAGTATCGAAAGTTGGGTAAGCAACAGTTCTTTCTTTCCCTCGTATTCTATTATTTTAGATGCTAAAGAAGCTTGAGCCAGTTCTATCTTTTTATGATCGTAAGGAGTAATCAGTCCATACCCTAATGCCTTTTCAGCTGTCCTTTTTGCTATTTCGAGCCTTTTTCTCCCTTTATTGAGCACATTGGCAGATTCTTGTAGCAAGGCAAATTGATCATAAATCTTACTAATGTTTGCAATCACTTCGTCTCGGCTTTTGTCCATCAATATATTTTCTGAAATACTTTTTTCTTGTACTGCCGCCTGTAAATTTTTAACCTTTCCTCCGGAATACAATAGCATAGAGGCTTTTGCATCCGCCATTGCAGATATGGAAGATATGTTCAACCGATTGTTGAGCTGTCCTTCGGGAATCTTCATTCCGGAAAAAACATTGGGTATGGCAGGTATTGCAACTTCGGGAGATTGTATTTTAGCAGACCCATAAAGATATCCTCCCTTGCCAGATAGTTCCACCCTGGGTAAAAACGCATCGTTCAGTGCATGTGCATCTAACTGGGTGAGTTGGTTTTCTAATAACTGTTGCGTAAGCGTAGCGTCTTGCACCAGCGCACTATCTATTAGTTCTTTTAACGTAGGGGTCGTTTGTGCGTGTAAAATATTTTGAAAAATAAGCAATAAAGTTATTGCCAGAAATTCTTTTTTCATTTCTGCTTTTGTTTGTTGACGGTGTAAAAATAAGACTGTTAATGAAATAAGTTTTTGACATTTATCAAAAAAAATATTTTATACTTTTGTAGCACCCCAACATTTACAAAAGCGGCTAACCTTTTGAAAATACTATTGTAAATACAGCCACTTTTCCCTATTTTTAGCGCAATCGGAAAACAAACCTGTTATATATGCTTTTAACAGTATTGGCTGGCTTTATCTCCTCATTTTTAGTAATCCCATTTGGTAAATTTATAAAATCGAAGTGGAGTTCTATTCTCGTACTCTTACCCTTCTGTTTATTTTTGTACTATACTTTAATGATTCCGGATATATCATCTGGGCACACTATTTTCGAATCTACACAATGGATTCCTTCACTTGGCGTAAATCTTGATTTCAAATTAGATGGTTTATCCCTTTTGTTTGCATTGCTTATTACAGGAATAGGCATCGCCATTTTTATTTACGCAAAATCTTATTTAAAAGGGCATCCATACTTAGATCGATTTTTCGGGTATCTCTGCCTGTTCATGTCCGCAATGTTAGGAATAGTGCTTTCTGACAACATATTGCTCCTCTTCATTTTTTGGGAACTTACCAGTATTAGTTCCTTTTTTCTTATTGGTTTTAACAACGAAAATCCAGACTCCCGCAAGAGTGCCATAACATCATTATCAATTACCGGTGCCGGTGGTTTTTTTCTGTTAGCCGGATTTGTTCTTTTGGGGAATATTGCCGGAACGTACTCAATTACAGAGTTGATACAACAGCGAAACATTATCATCAACCATCATTTATATCCTTTGCTTTTGGGACTGATCTTTATGGGTGCCTTTACCAAATCGGCTCAGTTTCCCTTTCATTTCTGGCTACCTGCTGCAATGAAAGCACCAACTCCGGTTTCGGCCTATTTACACTCCGCCACTATGGTGAAAGCAGGAATATATTTATTGGCAAGATTTAGCCCTGCATTAGGTAGCACTACACTGTGGACCTACTGGCTTATGATTGTAGGGGGTGTTACCATGCTGTACGCTGCCTGGCAATCGATGCTTAGAACCGACCTAAAAAGTATATTGGCGTATTCCACTATTTCGGCATTAGGAGTACTTACGTTTTTAATTGGATTGGGAACTAAAGAAGCCATAATTGCAGCCAGCGTATTCATACTTGTTCATGCCTTGTATAAGGCTACTTTATTTTTAGTAACAGGCATCATTGATCATGAAACACACACAAGAGATATTACACAGCTATCCGGTCTTCGCAAAGTGCTGCTCCCTGTTGCCATTGCGGGATTCTTGGCTGCTATTTCCAGCGCAGGATTCCCTTTGTCGTTTGGATTTATAGGTAAGGATCTAATATACGACGCTACCTTAAATGCGCAACCACCCACAAACATTATCATTACAGTTCTTATTGTCTTCACCAAAATACTTCTTGTTGTTGCAGGATTCTTGGTAGGCATCAAACCTTTTGTAAAAACGCTCCCTACCCCTTATGAGAAAATCAAACTGCCGGCCTCATCCTTGTGGTTGCCACCACTGGTGCTTGGTGTGTTAAGTTTAATATTTGGATTATATCCCAAAGCAGTTGGAGAGCTTCTTTCAACTCAGGCAACCAATGCTATTTTGAACACAAATATTACATTGCACCTAAAGATTTGGCACGGTTTTAATCTGGTATTTATGCTAAGCCTTGCAACACTTATTACCGGCACATTGGTTTTCCTTATTCATAAGCCAGAAAAAGGCTCGTTTATTATACAAAAATTCGAAAAATTTTCTCCTTCTAACATTTTGAATAATTGTTTGAAGGCAATATACCAACTTGCAGAATGGTTTACAGGCACTTTTCATAATGGATTTTTGCGTTCGTACCATTTAAAGATTATATTATTTGCAGAAGCACTGCTTGCATATAAACTATGGCTAAGCGGCCCTATTTATATTGATTATGGAAGTCTGGCCAAACTTTCTATCTATGAAGTAGCAATAGTTGCCATCCTGATTGGGGCTTTGGTGATGATGCTTTTAACTCGTAGCCGTTTGACAGCAATTGTTTCAATGAGTGTAATAGGTTTTTGTATATGCTTAATGTTTGTGTTTTATAGTGCCCCTGATTTGGCTATAACGCAGTTTACAATAGACACACTTACAACAGTATTATTTGTGCTTGTGCTGTATAAACTACCGCCGTTTTTAAACCTTGGCACCCAAAAAGAACAATATAGAGATATCGCCGTTTCGTTTGGATTTGGGCTTATCCTTTGCTTGGTAGCATTACAAGTTCATCACGAACCAATACAAACATCCACCAGCGATTTTTATGGTACAAATGCTTATGTAAACGCCCATGGCAAAAACGTAGTAAACGTTATTTTGGTGGACTTTCGGGGTATTGATACGTTGTTTGAAACAGTGGTATTGAGTATTGCGGCAATTGGCGTGTACAATTTATTAAGATTAAGATTAAAACCTTCAGAAAAAGAATAAAATGCGAAGTAGTATATTACAAACAGCAACCCGGTATTTACTCCCTATCTTGTTGCTATTTTCTGTTTTCTTGCTACTGCGGGGTCATTACGATCCCGGAGGAGGCTTTGTGGGTGGCTTAGTTGCATCCATTGCTTTTGTTCTGCACAGTTTTGCAAACGGCACAGATGCTACCATGAAGCTGCTGGGTAGAAAACCGCTATCTCTTATCCCTATTGGTTTAGGAGTTTCGGCAACCAGTGCTATCCTCCCCATGTTTATGGGCCTTCCGCCCATGACTGGTCTTTGGGCCAAAGGGCAATTTCCCATAATCGGATCATTAGGTTCGGCATTATTCTTCGATATTGGCGTGTATCTGGTTGTAATTGGCGTTGTATTAACCATTTTGTTCACCATCTCATTAATTGATGATTAGCTTATGGAGTTATTGCTTATTTTAGTAATGGGACTACTTTATTCCAGTGGCGTGTACTTCATTCTTAGACGAAGTATGGTAAAACTTTTATTAGGTATTATGCTTTTAGGCACAGCCACCAACATTCTCATTTTCGTGCTGGGTGCTATTGTAAAAGGCAAGCCGCCCATTATCGATGCAGCTGATACGATGCTCGATCATTCATTTGCAGATCCAGTACCACAAGCTTTAATATTAACAGCAATTGTAATAAGCTTTGCACTTACAGCGTTTGCAATCGTATTACTGAAAAGAGTATATGCCTTATTACAAACCGATGACTTAGACAATTTAAACACACCAGAGGAAGAAGATATATGATAGGAAATTTGTTAATGACACCAATTTTAATTCACTTGCTCATTGCTATATTACAGCTTGCAGCATGGCGAAAAACTGTTACGCAACGATTTCTTTCGGTTGGAGGAACACTACTGGTGCTCATTGCTTCAATATTATTGTTCAGAGAAGTGTACCTGCATGGAACGTTTTCTGTAAACGCTTCCAACTGGCAACCCCCTTTTGGAATCGTCTTCGTTGCAGATCTTTTAAGTGCCACAATGGTGTTGCTTACTTCGATTGCAGGTTTGGCAGTGTCGCTTTTTTCTGCCACTGGGCTGAGCCGCCAGCGAATGTTGTATGGTTATTTCCCCATCTTTCACTTCCTTTTAATGGGTTTGAATGGAGCTTTTCTAACGGGAGATATTTTCAATCTTTACGTTTGGTTTGAAGTAATCATTATTGCATCCTTCGTGCTCATGACATTAGGTGGTAGAAAAACGCAATTGGAAGGTGCATTGAAGTATATGTCAATGAACATATTAGCCTCCATGTTTTTTTTGACAGGTATTGGCATATTATATGGCATGACTGGCTCGCTCAACATGGCCGATCTTTCTATAAAAATACAGAGCGTGCAAAACCAATCGCTTGTTGGTATTGCCTCTATATTTTTCATTTTGGGATTTGGAATTAAATCGGCAGTATTTCCACTTTACTACTGGCTTCCATCCTCCTACCATACACCACCATCTGCGGTTGTCGCTACTTTTGGAGGCTTGCTCACCAAAGTGGGTGTGTATGCCATGCTGCGTGTGCATAGCCTCATTTTCATTCCAGACGATTTTACAAAAAAATTATTAATGGCCATCGCTGTATTAACCATACTAACGGGAGCATTTGGCGCTATTATCAAAACAAATATCCGCAGGCTTTTCTCGTACCTTATTGTGTGCCACATTGGATTTATGATTGGAGGTATTGCCATGTTTACCGAAATAGCATTGATTGGAACCATCTTTTATTTGATTCACGACATTATGGTTAAAACAAATATGTTTTTAATAGCAGGCGTTATCATGCAACTGAGAGGGGTGATGAGTATGGAAAAATTAGGAGGGTTATATAAAGAATATCCAAAAATATCATTACTCATTGCAATAGTACTTTTTTCATTAGTAGGCATCCCTCCATTGTCTGGGTTTTGGCCAAAAATCTATTTATTCAAAGCATCATTTACAGGACATTACTACTTTTTTATTGCAGCACTCATTATTGGAAGTCTGGTTACATTATATGTTATTGCCAAACTTTGGGCCGAAGTATTTTGGAAAAAAGCTCCGGAAGACATTACAATAGAAAACAAATTCGAGCCGTTGCCTCTATTTAGAAAGGTATTATTGATACTGCCAATTGGTCTATTAGGATTCGTCTCAGTTTACATAGGCTTAAATGCAGAAAGCATCATCCAAACTGCTGGAAGAATATCTCACGAACTTATTGATACAAGCAGCTATGTACAGGCAGTTTTAAAAAAATAAACACACCCGCCATGACAAAGAATTTTTTAATGAATCTTTTACTATCTTTTATTTGGGTAGCACTTACGGGAGCTTTGTCGTATTCTGGTTTCTTGTTTGGTTTTGTTTTAGGGTTCTTTGTTTTGTGGGCTATGAACAGAAGTGAGGAAGATCGGCGCTATTTTTATAGAATCCCCAAAGCATTCAACTTTGTGTTCTATTTTTTATACTTAATGTTAAAGGCTAATTTGCAAGTAGCCTACGAAGTTGTAACGCCAAGGTACAATTTCAAGCCAGGTATTATCCGTTTCCCGTTGAATACAGAAACCGATTTTGAAATCAATGTACTTTCAACTTTAATATCGCTTACACCGGGTACTCTCATCTTAGACGTAAGCGATGACAAAAAAGCGTTGTACATTCATGCTATGTATTTATACGACAAAGAAAGTTTTATTGCTGAGCTAAAAACCGGATTAGAACATAAGTTATTAGAAATATTAAGATGACACTATCCAGCTACTTCAACTTCGTTATTTTACCGATATTGACCATCTCCGTCATACTGGTATTTATTCGCCTGTTCAAAGGTCCATCCGTGGTAGATCGTGTTATCGCGCTTGATCTCATTATCACAATCGGTATTGGCATTCTTACTACTTACAGCATTCTTCAAAATCAAAAAATTTTATTAGATGTTGGTATCATTCTGGCACTGATCGCATTTTTAGGCACTATTGCATTTTCTTACTACATCGAAAAAAAACAAGATGACTAATATTATTATTGCCATACTAAGCACCGTAGGAGCATTCGCCATTCTCTTTGCTGCAATTGGTATATTACGAATGCCCGATTTTTACCTTCGCCTTTCTGTAACGGTAAAAGCATCCAGCCTGGGCGTTGGCTTATTGTTGATATGTGCAGCCATCATGTTCCCCGATGATGCATCTGTTACTACCAAAGCTATTGCAATTATTTTCTTTCTAATCATCACCGCTCCGATAGCCGCACACATGATTAGCAGGGCAGCATACATCATTGGAATCCATCTTTGGAAAGGATCAGTATTAGATGATCTTGACGGCATGTACAATAAGGAAACTCACGAGCTACTTAGCAACCCCAACGATGCCATCAACAAATCTACATCACCACTAAATGACCATATTGCTGACACAGAAGAAGAAACCATGTAGAACAAAAGAGATTTTGTTTACTCAAAATAACCCCCTAACCGGTTTCTCTAAATTGTCTTTGTCTTATTCTTTTGGCTATTGGCCTGAAATTTTTGTAATATCCATATAAAAAACCTCCCAAATGTGTCCATCAAAATCTTCAATAGTACGTTGTTGCATAAAACCATAATCTTTCATTTCGCCTAACGCTATTCCTCCTGCTTTAAGTCCGTTAGTCACTAAGACATTCACCTCATCTATGCTTTCCACTGATAATGAAAAAAGCCCGGTAACATTATTTTTTGTATCCGCAATAGGCTTGGTTACAAAAGTTGCAAACTTTTCATGAGTCAATAACATTACAAAAATGCTTTCGCTCCACATCATACATTTTCCTGTATCGTCTGAAAACTGAGGATTGTTTGTAAATCCTAATGCAGTATAAAAACTCATAGACTTTTGAAGGTCTTTTACTGCTAAATTGATAAATATCTGTTTGGTCATTTTATTGATTTTTTAAACTTTGTAACAATGTAACCAATTCGTTCAATGTCATAGTGAATCCTTCTTTGAAACCCATTTCGAGCATCTTTTCCATTCTTTCAAGCGATTCATTATAAATGGTTATACTTACTGTGGTTATTCCATTTTGTTCACTAAAGTTCAAATCCCAATTAGAACCCGGCAAATGAGGGTTCTCGTCTTTGTCTGCAAAAACACTTATATACTTAAAGTTGGTTTTCGGACTAATAGCAGTATAGTCCTGTATTTGCCAACTTTCCTGTCCCTCTGGGCTAACCATTGCATAAAATCTTCGTCCGCCTACTTTGAAGTCCATGTATTTAGTTTTAGAAGTCCAGGGTTGGGGAGCCCACCACTGATCAAGAATTTCTTGTTTAGTAAAAGCGTCCCAAACAAGCGAAAGATCAGCATCAAATTCTCTGATTACTAATACAGAATGGGTTGATTTGTCAACCACAAAATCAAATAGCAAATTGTTCATTTCTTTATTTTTTGATTGTTGATAATAAGTTGTCAAGTTGATTAAAATCAGTTGTCATACCCTCTTCAAATCCCATTGCCACAATCGTTTCAAGGTCAGCTAGTGTAGCAAAAGTGAGCATCATCCCTACCTTTGTTTTATGATCCTTTTCGCTAAAATTATTTTCCACAAAATTTTGGGGAAGCTCCATTTTCATTGTTCCATTTTCATCACAAAATCCGTCTTTCTGTGTAAAACATTTTTCTCTTCCTATGGTAATGTAATTGGCTTTGCTCCAATGTTTATCTCCTTCGGGGCTTATCATCGCATACAGCCAAAATCCACCTTCTCGAAAATCCATTGTTTTCGTTTCGGCTCTCCAAGGCTGTGGGCCCCACCATTGGTCGAGCAGTTCGGCTGTTGTCCAAGCCTGCCAAACCAATTCGATATTGGCATCAAATTCACGTTGGATGTCTATAGTTCTTCTTTCCTTATCAACGGAAAAATCAAACAAAAGGTGATTGTTCA
>APMI01023140.1_pt1 | contig 12674 bp, 19 predicted proteins | sample 667938 | NCBI WGS metagenome assembly APMI01 (sample SAMN01084076, study PRJNA167559) | wastewater metagenome | biome: Wastewater | place: Denmark: Ejby Moelle, Odense | collected 2011-11-28 | reverse complement strand
CGGTGTTCGTTGATCTTCGAGAAATTCTTGTACGCTAAAACACAAAGTCTCCGCCGCCTCCTGCTCTTCTTCGGAAAGGTCGCGACCTGAACAGTTCCCATAGGTCGAACTGATTCGCCAGCCAAGTAGGTTTGCGACCGCTTCGTCCTTTGAGAGGGATGTCACGTAAAAATCGTCCAGCGGGCTATCGTTGCTCGTGTCCATAAAGCACTTTCGGTGGGAATTTTAAAGACCAATATCCTACTCGGGTATTGACTGTGGGGATGAGCAGATCTTGAGTCGTGCTGCCAGTTGGGACTTTTACAGGCAACGCCGCAACGACCATGTCCTGCAAGGAAAGCGCTGTTTCGGCATTGTTGCAGATCGAAATCCGTGGCGAAACGTACGTCTCCGGGCTGTTGCGCGGCGACTGCGTTGCGGGGGGCGATGCGGAAAAAGAGAAACTCCGGAGTCGATGCCAGGCATGGGGTTCTGGGAAACGTTGCGGCGTTGCGGCAAAATTTCTGGGGCGCGTTCAGATGGCGGCAGATTTGCCGTTGGCCTTGTGTCGGATTCTCTTACACAACCCGTAGATATCTATCTGCTGCCTGTTAGCTATTCCATTTGATTCATATGCATGGGTATAGAGGCGTGTTTATTGCTTACAGGACTGACAATAAATAACAAAAATCGCAGGGAGCAATAATGGGAATTAAAAAGGTAGCGTCGAGGCTGTTGCTTGCCGGGATATTGGTTAGTGGTGCAGCACAGGCGGCTTTGCTAGATCGCGGCGGTGGGTTGATCTACGACACGCTTCTCAACATTACATGGCTGCAAGATGCCAACTACGCTAAGACAAGTGGGTACGACTCAGACGGTGTAATGACTTGGTATGAGGCTAGCACTTGGGCATCCAGCCTCAGCTTCTACGATAACGTACGCAACATCACATATTCGGACTGGCGACTACCAATCAACAAGCCAGTCGATGGCATTGCATTTAATTACAACTGGAGCGAAGTTGGTTCCACCGATTATGGCTACAACATAAGCAAACAAGGCTCCACTTTTGCCGGTAGCACAGGCAGCGAGATGGCGCATTTGTTTTACACTTCACTTAATAACAAAGGAGAGTGCGATCCCTTAGGATCGTGCGCAGATCAGCACGCCGGTTGGGAGATGACCAACAAAGCACCGTTCAGTAATTTCCAGTCTGACCTGCCTAACGATTATTACTGGTCTGCTACAGATTTTGCACCGGGGATTTTTACTGATATCGCGTTTAACTTTGCCTTTTACAACGGAGGCCAAGGAGGTATGCATAAATCCGCTACCGGCTACAATATGTATGCATTGGCGGTTCGTGAAGGTGATGTCGCTGCTATCCCTGAACCCGGATCTCTTGCCCTATTAGGATTGGCAATTGGTGGGTTGCTAGTATCCCGACGCCAGCAAGTAGCAAGGGCTAAACAGTGAACAGGGGAAACTCGGTTTTTTCTTTCGGAAAGACAGAAGTGCTCACTCCCCGGATAAAACCCCGCGTTGAACAAAGCATGTCGGTCAAGGACTGACAAAAACTGTTGCATTGTTGACTGTTGAACTCCTTGGCCATGACACCCCTGCCCATGATAAAACCCGCTATCCATTGCCTCAGGCGTTCAATGGAATCTCTTGGTTGTAACAGATGGCGGATGCAAAAATATGTTTTCTGAAATAGAAAAAATTCACGTGGGGTGAATTTTGCAACTGCGGATGTAGCCCCCAAGTGCCTTCGCCCGGCCACCGTTCCCGCCAGCCCCCCGAAAAATCCGCAACGCCGCAACGTCCATGTTCTGCAAGGGTTTCAGCGTTGCGGTGGAGGGTTTCGGAAAAATCGCGTTTCGCAACCGGGCCTCGGCGGCTGAATCCCAGGACTGTCGTTGCGGGAAAGTGGCAAGATATCCGAAACGCCGAATGCCTTGCCCTGCATGCCCTTCCCCGCACGCTGCAGATGTTGCGCCAGTCTTCCCCGCACCTTTCAATCAATCGCCGCCAAAACCCCGGCAGCCTCGGCATGCCCCATCGCAAACGCCCGCAGCCAGTGATAGTGCCGCGCGCAGACATCGCCAAAGTTGTTCCCAGCAAACGACAGGTGGCTATAGGCATACAAACAGGCCGCAATCCCCAAGGCATCTGCTGACAGCTCACCCTCATAGCCGTTCTCGCAACTGACACGGTAAGTCCCAACAGCCCGTGGTGCCATGTAAAACCCGCCATTACTCAACGTGAAGAAGTCCCAGTAACCGCCGTTGTATTCGCTCGACAGGTACTCGGAAAACTTGTAAATCGCCGGTTCCAACTTCAGCGGAAAGTGCATGCCGAACAGGCCATCAGCGACATCCATGCGCAATGCCTCAGAAACCAGTTCAGCGGTGATGATGGAAATGGTGCTGCTCATAATGTGTACTCCAAAGAAAACTCCCGAACACCCCTTCCCCAGATCAACAGACGTGCAGAATCCTCGGCAGCTGGGCCGATACAGGTCAGAAGTCAGTCAAATTCAGGGAAGGGGGCTACGGAGTGGTATTGCAAGTGAAATGCGCAGCTAGGTCGGCGCTGGGAATGGCCGAGCAATATTGCCGATGATGCGCTCAGTCGAAATACAAATTGGCCAGCATGTGCGCAGAGGTCACGGCCAAGTCAGCCATATCCAGATCAAGCATCGTGTCGATGGCAGTCAGCAGGTGATATTCATACATGGAATTGCTCCTTCATTTGGAAAAGTAAAAGAGGGCTCCCAAGATCAGCAACAGGCCGAAAAACGCAGGGAGTGAAACGTAGTACAAGGCAGCAAGACCGATGATGGCGATCAGGCTTTTGGTGTTGGCAAAACAGCCAAGAATGACGAAACCCATTAGAGCGGCAATGATTGCGGTCATGCCTTCTCCGTTGTGGTGCTGGCACCCTCCTTGGCCGAACGCTTCTTCTTAACTGGTTCAGAGGACGCATCCGCTGCCGCCGCTAGATCAGCACCAGCAGCAATCAAGGCCGACATGGCTTGCTCAAATGCCTTGATATCCCGCAGCAGATAGCCGCTATCCTTCCCTTCTCCCGCCTTGACCAGACCTTCAGCCTTCAGCGAACCAAACAGAAAGGCCGGGCTGTTGGATGACTTTGAGCGAAACACCGGCAGCAACACTCGGGAGGTAATTGGCTTGTCGGCAGGATGCTGAGTCAGCAACTTTTCGATCAAGGTCAGCGACACCCAGAGCGAATTGAACTGACCATTACCGCTGTTCTGCACGATCCGGAAATGGATCTCGGAGTCAGCATTACAGCCAAGGTGATACGTCAGCTCTGACCGGCCTGAGAGACTGGAGCAGGTGCCAACCTTCAAAATGCGGATTGGCAAATCAGGCGTTGATGCTTCTTTCTTCATGGGACTTCCTTTCAATAGGGGTGTAGCGCCCTGGAGCAGGCCTTCATATAAGGTGGGAAAAAGCGCTCAATCTGTTCTCAATCAGATCGGCACAGCGTGAAATGGCGCCGGATGATTTCCAGTAACGCCAGACATTCGGCATGACCACGGGACAGTCCGGCGCTGAATTCCAAGATCCCGGCGCGCTCCTCAAACGCCTCACGCTCGGTCTCATTCAAAAGTTGCAGCAACACCGCCACAACTTCACCTTGTGGCTCGGGATACGCGTTCATTCATGGCTCCAAAAAGAGAAACCCCCGAGAGGCAGAACCTGACGGGGGCGGATGGGGTGAACTTCTGGCGGCTTTCGATAACGATGCTTCATGGCATGCTCATGGCCGGGGTGGCGAATGATCGGCACATAGCCAGCAGGTCGGCGTCGATACCTTCTTGGTCCGGCACAAAGAGCGCGGTAGCAAACCCATCATCATTGCTGATGAAGACCATTTCAAAGATGCTGATTGCGTTTTCATAGGTGTGCTCCTCCAGGATTTCAAAACAAGGGGTGAAGTCGGGATCGCCAAATGGCACGTCATCGAACAGGCCATGCAAAATAGGCAAGCTGATTTCCTGCTCCAGCTGCTCAACGGTGTCGCCCACCTCGACGACAAGCATGTAGCCGTGCCGGTCATAGTCATAGGGCTCGCCGGCCATGACTTGGGCAAAACGCAGGGCTACAAGCTCACGGATATATGGATCGGTGACTTCTCCGACAGATTGCGGATCACGAAGGACGATCATGGCGATCCTCCACATTGTGTCGAGTGTCGCGCTTGGCTGCCTGACGACTGGCCAGCACTTCGCTGGTGATGGTTGCGATCATGGTGACCGCCAGTTCAAGAACGGTCTTGGTATTGAAGGGAATCATGGTTATCTCCAAAAAGTGGACGAAAAAATAGCCCAGCCTCGGGATGAGGATAGGCCTGGCGGGTGATGCTGAATCGTTGGCGCCGGTTTGCTTATGGATTGTCGCGGAATCGCCGCCACAGGTAGATGCCACCGCCAATCAGATTGGCCAGAATGAGCGCTTCAAGTGCCAGCGTCAGCATGGAAATCGTGACCGACATCGCACCTAACTTGACGGCACCGGCACCGACGATCGTGAAAGCAAGGAATGGCCAGAACATGTTGAATCCTTTCAGGGTTGATAAAGCAGAACAAATAATGCGAGAGTAAAAATGCAAAAACCCCGAGACCGTGGGGCCTGCGGGGCTTTCAGAAGGGCGAGACGTTTTCAGTTTTTTGAGGCCATAGCGTCGCCGAAGACTCTTATTGGAAGTGGTCGAAAAAAAGCCCCGAGAGGCGAACCTGATGGGGCGGGTAAGTGATGCTGTTTGGCTACTGCAATGTGAAGATTCCCTAATTCAGCAGTGTCCTGTGTGTGTTCGCGCCAATTTTCCGTTGTGCTATTAGAAGGCCGTTGGAGTGAGTTTGAACTCCCCATTCGTGCCATATCCAATGCGGAAACTAATCGGTTTTGCAAATTTGACTGTACCGCGAACTTCGGTGATTCCTCCGCCGCACAAGCCAGATGACGCACTGAATATATAGTCCCCCTCGGGTAGAAAAACAGTGGCTTTCTCCGAAATGCGAATATCGGCTGTTGGTTTTGCATCAATAAATAGACGTGTGGCGCAGATCGAACCAACAAACCCACTATCGCGCTTTACGGTGACTTTACCGAAGCCATCTTTCGGTTCAAAAACTGCGGCATCCAAGATTCGATCCTGAGGCACCGGGCTTGCTTCCGAGTTGGGTACTGGCTGTGTTGCACAACCGCTTAGCAGCGAAATCAATAAAAATAAGGCAATCCGAATGTTCATGATATTTGGCTTTCTTGAATTAAATTAACCGTTTGTCATTTTTTAAAACTCGAAAAAAAAAAGCCCAGGAGGCGAATCTGTTGGGGCGGGGAGGGAAACGCTGATTCGCTAGTGCATCATTTAACCTGGGCCGAATGGCATGGGCTGGGGTAATGGACGGCTCCTGGATTGCTCTCTTGCCAGATGGCGTTTGGAAACCGATTCTTAGCTATCGAGGATCTTTTTCTTCTGTTCCTCAAATTCAGCATCAGTAAGAATGCCCTTTTGCCTCAGCTCATCAAATTTAATTAACTGATCATAGGCGTCTGGCTTTACGGCTGACGATGATTGCTGATTTTGGACTTGAGAAGGTAGTTCAGGATTTTTCGAGGCAGGTTTTGTGATGTTTTTGTATATACCTAGCCCTGCACCAACGACAGCGCCTGCGGCCGGACCGATCACAGGCAAAGGCATTGCGACAGCGGCGCCGATTGCAGCTCCGGTTGCGGCATCTTTTGCCATATCTGAACGAACAATTTCTTTTCCTAGACGAGTAGCTTCATCTGCCGCCGTGGAGGCTGCGTTCTTTGACCATGCAATCGCAGCCTGTGTATCTTCATGTTCAATGGCATCAGAAATGGCATTTGAAGTTCGTTCTGCTGCATCTTTTACTGAGGACACAAAGCTATTCAGACTGTCCTTAAATGACATGCGAACCCCCATCGTTTAAAGCCGGGTAAGTACTTACGTGGCATTGAGCCATACACCAATCTTTCTCAATGCCACTTGTCCCCAAAATGGTTAGACCTTTTTGTCAATTTCTATGCATTCAAAGACAAGTTCTGCGCGCGGAAAATTGCCAAGAATATGAGGCGGAACTGATGTGGTTTGCCGTAACAGACGATACTGCTTCCCTGAGCCCTTGCAGAATTGTGTAGCTCGATCTTCCGCATCAGCTCTATTTGCTTCTACCGACACGAAACCGGTAGCGCCTTGATTGAATATGCGATATTCCGTTGAGCCAGCAGTGGCCTTGTTGATTTCGACTGTTTGACCTCCGTAAACAGCACCATCAAAACCGGATACGCTGTCTTTAGCTGGAAGTATCTGGCCGGTGGCAGCACATCCAGATATCAACAGGACCGCTGATGTTATCAGCAAAGAAAATGCATTTTTCATTCTATATCTCCTAAATATAATATGCCATTGGTGAATTGTAACGATTAACGTGACGACGTGTGTGGCCTTTGTCACGAGACTCGCGACATGTCTCGTGCCAAGCAGCCCGTTTCTCAGAACATCACAGGACGCAGGATTCGTGCGTTGCGTGAAGAACTGGCTTGGTCACAGGAGAAACTGGGTGTTGCGATTGGGATTGATGAATCCAGCGCAAGGGCAAGAATCAGCCGCTATGAGCTTGGTGTGCATGAGCCACCATTGCCAACGGTTAGATTGATTGCGGATGCACTGAATGTTCCGCTGTCGTACCTCTACTGCGAGGACGACAGGGTTGCACGGTTACTGCTGGCTATCCACAGTTTAGATGCTGATCAGCGTGCTCAACGCGTAGATCAATTTCTTGATCTGCTGGTTACCTGACTGCCAATTGGCAGGAGAGTCAGGTCGAGTTCGGGGAAAGGTGCGGCTTCTACCAGACCTACCTGAGCAGGATCGAGAATGGGAACGCCAATCCATCCTTGAATGCCATGGAGGTCATAGCGAATGCTCTTGGCCTGACAGTGTTCGAACTGTTCGAGCGGGTTAAGGAAACGCCCTCTCAGGAGTGACATGCAAGTTGCCTTGCTCCATTCCTCGCCCCTAAAAAAGCAAAAAGCCACCCCGAAGGATGGCCTGTTGCAAGTATTTGAGGTGGCAATGTCTGACACTAACCACCCCGGACAGCCGTAGGTTCTAAACAGCAGATTTGATTCGGTTGTCGTCCGCACACAGCATGCGGCAATTTTCAGCCAAGGTTTTCCCGCCCTTGGACCATGGTTTAATGTGGTCAGCGTGCATTTCCCCAATAGTGAAATGCTTTTTGCAGGCTGGACAAACGCCTTTTTGGTTCTCGTAGGCTTCGCGCTTCTGATTATCAGAAAAAGTACGGATGCTCAGGTTCCGTTCGTTGCCGTCCAACACGTAGGAGTAAATACCTCGCTTCTTTGTGACATCATCATCAGCCATGAGAATTGCAATACGTGCTTCAAGAGCCTTTGCATCGAGATCCTCGTCCTTGTGAGCGTTGTATAGCTCCCCCCAAGCAATGCCTTTCATTTCTCTGCGGTAGTTTGGGAATGTAGCTTTGACCCATTCGATGACGTTCTGAAAGTAACGCCACAACTCATTGGCATTGGCTTTGTGCTGATGCGTGGCCATATGACCCTCGATGTCACCGCCATTGATCCATGCAATGGTCGTCTCAAGATAGTCCTGCCGGATCGCACTGCCGCTCAGGTAATCATCTCCAAGCCCCTCAGCGGCACAGCCTCGTTTACTGAAGTAACGCTTGGCATCCGTCACCCAAGAGCCGGAGTACACGGCATTACGCAACTCCTGATCGGTGAGCCTTTCACCAGCAATGTTAATTGTTTTGAACCACTCCAACTTTTCGCTATCCGCGCCCTCACACAAATAAATCATGAGCTTATAGTCGAGAATTTGATCGCGCTCATTTGTTTGGAGATTGTGAAAAGCCCGAGGAGCTTCAAAATTGCCTATTTTTGCGGAAAAATCACCCTCTACATATTGGCAGATTGAAATGGTTCGTTGCTGACCGTCGATAACTTCGTACTTTCCGTCATCGCCTACAGCCCAGTACATAACATTCAGTGGGAATGATTTTGTAACAGTATTTATAACCGCATCTCGCTGGGCATCTTTGTAAATAAACTCCCGCTGATAAGGGGGGCGAATATCCAACAATCCACCGAAACCAACAACACCGGCTTCACCATCGTCCATATACCCGGCGGTTAAATCACGAACGGTGATCTCTTTGAGTTTTATTTTCATAGTGTTGCCACCTTCCGCCGAATAAGTATGCGTGCGTACGTTTGGACGAAGAGCTTACCTTCCACTTCATAATATGTTTGGTTGGCGGGAGGCTTGTCCACCCTTAGAGCAGGCCCATCGTTCAGCTTGCTAACTAAGCTTCGTTCACCGTTTGCACTCACCTGCACTTGCTTCGGGTAGATGTATTTCGGCTCACCCATGGGGGCCTTTGCGATGCCGACTATGTCAAACTGGTTTGGACTGTACTTGTCTAAAAAGGTGATTGGCACACCAATTACGCCATCATAGTCCATTGGTATTTCTTTCGTCACCCCAACATTAATCGCATCGTAGTTGTCGTAGTGTGGATATTCCTCTGGGCAGTAGGTCTTGTACAAAATCAAATCTTCATGCCGTTCCCTAAAATCTAGGTTGGTAAACCATCGAATACCTTTTACACGAATAAATTTATTGCCATCGGCGTCAATCCGATATCCGGCGGCATGCAATGGATAGTCTGCGGGAACTTCAAACTCCCTATCGCCACTGCGAATACTTGGACCAATCCAAAGTTTGTTCTGCTGAATTAGAGGAAAAATTTCTTTGTATGTTGTGGCATTCACATTCCCGATAATCAAAAATTTCTTTTCGTATTCCATGAGTTGCGCGACATACTCACGAAACAGAGAGAATGGGGGATTCGTAACAACAATATCTGCCTGCTTCAGCAGTTCAATACACTCAAGACTGCGAAAATCTCCGTCGCCTTGCAGTGGCGTTATACCGATTTCCTCTGGATCAGGAACAAAGTTGCCGTTTCGATCCCCTGTGTATTCAAGCATGACGGCCTTTTCGGCTTCACTACGACTAAAAATATCTACGTCTGCATTCTTGTAGCAGGTGGCAATGAGTCTCTTTAATCCCAACTTCTCAAAGTTGTAAGAGAAAAAATGGAAAAAGTTGCTTACCCTAGGATCATCGCAGTTGCAGTACACCACCTTACCTTTGAAGTGATGCTTGTAGTGCTTCAGTTCTCTCTCAATATCAGGCAATTGCGTGTAGAACTCGTCTTTCTTAGCGGACATTGCCGCCCTCATATTTTTATGCTTTGCTTGTTTAGCTATTGTCATCGTTCCATGCCATTTCGATTTGTGGAGCGATTGTCACAAGAGGCTTTCCCCGAGTCAATGAATTAGATCCACGTCACTAATTCCGTCTACCTAGCCGCCGAACCTTACCGAACCATCCAGCACTATATCGGGGCCCCAATGCAAAAAGCCCACTCCGAAGAATGGGCTTTTTACTTGATCTGGTGGCCAATCGCGGAATCGAACCACGGACACGCGGATTTTCAATCCGCTGCTCTACCAACTGAGCTAATTGGCCAAACGAGGGCGCATTATAGCGATCTGACCTCCAGCCTGCAACTGAATCGAGCGTCTTTTGAAGACTTATGTGCCAATAGGGGGCGATTGACGGTAAAGCTCGGAGAAATCATCCGGTGGCGGTAGCGGCGGTAGCGGGGGATGCCAGGTCGCAAAAGCAACACGCGCCACCGCGCCGCGCCCGCGTGGATTCGGGCGCAAGCTGGCGCGGGAATCGTGTTGCACCGCAATTTCCTGAACAATGGCCAGACCGAGGCCGCTTCCCTCGGTAGAAGCATCGTCAACCCGATAGAAGCGCTCAAAGACCAAGTCGGCTTGCTCTTCACTGATACCGACACCATCATCCTCAACCTCAAGAAGAACAGTGGCCTGGTTGGCCAGGACGCGACAGGTCACATGCCCGCCAGCGGGTGTATAGCGCAGGGCATTGTCCAGCAGGTTTTTGGCCAGCTCCCTGAGCAGAAAGGGGTTGCCGACAACCAGCGCAGAGCCTTCGGACTCGAAGCCAAGATCGATGTCATTTTCGATGGCGACCATCACCCAGTCGGTGACCACATCCTTAATTAACTGCGCCAGATCAATCGGTTCATGCTTTTGTTGGGCAGCCTCCCCGCCTTCAGTACGAGCCAGGGTGAGCATCTGGTTGATCAGTCGCCCTGCGCGATCAACGCCGGTGGCAATCTGGCGCAAAGCGTGCCTGAGGGTTTCTGGATCGGTTTCGCGGATGGCAAACTGGGCCTGGGTTTTAAGTCCGGTCAATGGCGTACGCATCTGATGCGCGGCGTCGGCGACAAAACGTTGCTGAGCTGCAACGCTCCGTTTCATTCGTTCCAGCATTTCATTGAACGCCTCAACCAGTGGCTCCAACTCCTCCGGAACGCGTCGGGTCGCGATCGGCGAAAGGTCATCCGGCTCACGAGCCTCGATGGTCTGGCGCAGGCGAGTCAGCGGCCGCAGGCCGCGCGAAAGCCCAAACCAGACGAGCATGACCGCCAGCGGAATAATGATGAATTGCGGCAGGATGACGCTGGCGACAATTTTGTTGGCGAGCTGGCTGCGTTTTTCCGTCGTTTCACCGACCTCGACAATGATCCACTGCGAGGCATTCATCTGGGGCTCGGCCAGATAAGTGTAGGCCATGCGTAGATCCTGCCCCTTGAAGTCACCGTCCCGCATATAGATTTCGCCGGGAACTACCGAATCATCATTCGGTAGCTTGAAAACCGGTAAATCCCTGTCTCCGGCCAGAAGTTTTCCATCGCCACCGACAACGTGGAAATAGACACTGTCGGTTTCGTCCGCCCTGAGCAGCGCTCGTGCTGATGCCGGCAGCGACAATATCGGCTTGCCATTTACCAGCTTGACCTGGCGAGCAATGGCGGCAACGTGTTCACGCAGGGCCTGGTCGTATGGAAAATTGGCGACGTTGTTGGCGAAATAATGGGTGAAAGCAATACTCAGCGGCCATACGAACAGCAGGGGCGCCAGCATCCAGTCGAGAATCTCGCCAAATAGCGAACGCTCGGTTTCCGCAGCTGACGATGGCCCGCTAGTCACCTTGGGGTCGTTCAAGGCAATATCCAAGGCCACGGACAGTCGCAATCTTCACCCCACCCGCCTCGATTTTCTTGCGAAGTCGGTGCACATAGACCTCGATCGCATTGTGGCTGACCTCTTCTCCCCAACCGCAAAGGTGATCAACCAGCTGATCCTTGCTGACCAGGCGTCCCATGCGGCTGAGCAGTACTTCAAGGAGCCCTATTTCGCGGGCGGACAGATCAAGTGTTTCACCGTTGATCTGGGCCACACGACCAATCTGGTCATACGCTAGCGCGCCGCACTGGATGGTCGGTGAGGTGCCGGCTGAACGGCGGGTCAGCGCTCGTACCCGGGCTTCGAGTTCGGCCAGCTCGAAGGGTTTGACCATATAGTCATCGGCGCCCAGATCGAGTCCCTTGACGCGATCACCGGTGCCATCGAGCGCAGTCAGGATCAACACCGGCAATTGCGAATTGCGGGTTCGGATTCGTTTGAGCACTTCCAGCCCGGAAAGCTTTGGCAAGCCAATGTCTAGAATCAGCAAATCGTAGGAGCCGGTGAGCAGCGCAGTATCTGCGTCCATCCCATTGGGCGCCCAGTCCACAGCATATCCGCCCTGACGCAGGGAGCGGGATAGTCCATCGGCGATGATGGTGTCGTCTTCAGCAATAAGAATGCGCATGTATCGGTACTGCCCCTTGCCGGCGTAAGATTTCTGTAAGCCTGTCGCATTAATCTACGCGGGCTGTTCTCCTTTTATGGTCTTTGGAGTGTGCGGTTCTACCGCTGCTCAGGGGGTTACCCGATCCTGCACTGGGCGACCCCCTACCGTTTTTTCCCCCGCTAAACAGACAGAGTCTATCAAATATTTTGCCCTGCGATTTCCGCAGTGCACAAGCACGCCCACGTTTTTGGGATTGTTGCGGTCAACCGGAAAAAACTCACAAAATTCAAAACAAAAAAAAGCCCGGGTTGCCCCGGGCTTTTTCTGTTCGAAGCGACTTGCTTAGTGGCCGCTGGCGCCGGAAGCACCAACACCAGTTTCCGAACGAACTTCCTGATCGGCAAACAGGGCACGCTCTTTCTTGGCCTGCTCGCTGCTGTCGGTAATCGAGAAGAACCAGATACCGAGGAAGCCGATGGTCATCGAGAACAGACAAGGCGAGGTGTAAGGGAACCAGGCAGAACCCTTCGGATTGCCCAGAACTGCTTCCCAGATGGAAGAAGACAGAATGGTCAGAATCACGGAAGCAGCCAGACCCATGAAGCCACCAAACACGGCACCGCGCGTCGTGGTGTTCTTCCACAACACGGACATGAAGAGCACCGGGAAGTTGGCAGAAGCAGCGATGGCGAAAGCCAGGGAAACCATGAAGGCGATGTTCTGCTTTTCGAAGGCAATACCCAGGACGACGGCAACCACGCCCAGACACAGGGTGGTAATACGGGAAACACGCAACTCGGAAGCAGAATCCACGTTGCCCTTCTTGAACACCGTAGCGTACAAGTCATGGGAAACAG
>APMI01029159.1_pt1 | contig 12675 bp, 10 predicted proteins | sample 667938 | NCBI WGS metagenome assembly APMI01 (sample SAMN01084076, study PRJNA167559) | wastewater metagenome | biome: Wastewater | place: Denmark: Ejby Moelle, Odense | collected 2011-11-28 | reverse complement strand
GGCGGCGCGGGACCCGGCCCGGCTGCGCATCGGATTTTCCACGACTGCCCCCAGCGGCGTCGCGGTGGACCGCGAATGCGCCGAAGCGGCGCTGCGCATGGCGCGGCTTTGCGAGCAGCTCGGCCACATCGTCGAGCAGGCCGAACCGGAATTCGACGTCTGCGTCGCCCGTGCGTCGTTTGCGACCGTCTTCCAGGCGAACACCGCGGTGAATGCCGGTCGCGCCACCGGCGGCGCGCTTCCGGCGCCCGGCCTGATCGAACCGCTCACCCGTGCGGTCGCCGAACGCGGCCTGGCGATCTTCGCCGCCGACTACATTCGCGCGCTGCAGGCGATGCATCGCGAAAGCCGCCACATCGCCGCATTCCATGCGCGCTATGATCTTTGGCTGACGCCGACGCTGGGCGCCTTGCCGCCGCGCATCGGCGTCCATTCATCCGACATTGACGACGTCGACCGCTGGCTCGATCAACTGATGGGCTTCCTGCCGTTCACCTGGATCCAGAACATCACCGGCCAGCCCGCCATGTCGGTTCCGGCCGGCCTGTCGAGCGGCGGCCTGCCGGTCGGGGTCCAGTTCGCCGCCAGATATGGCGAGGAGGCGACGCTGTTTGGTCTCGCCGGGCAAATCGAACGCGCAAATCCATGGCCGAGGCTGGCCGGATAACACAGGCAAGAATCTTGGCCGGCAGCGCTACGCGCGCCTACCGCCTCGTCAGTCACCGGCGAAAACCCGCTTCGCCATCTTGCGGATGAACGACAGCGTTTGGTCGGTCGCCACGAATTGCGGCATGTGGCCGATGCCCTGCAGGACCTCGACGTCGACGCCGCCGAGGCGGTCGCGCATCGACAGGCCCTGCTCCTCGAAATCAAGCACCTGGTCCTTGTCGCCATAGAGCACGCCGACCGGGATCGAGATCTCGCCGACGCGCGCGGCGATCGCGTCGATCTCGCCATTGACCGCGACATAGTCGGTCGAGGTCGCGTAAAAATGGGCGGGTCGCAAGCCCAGCCATCCACCGCCGGCGACGCCGTAGTCGGCCGTCGGCTGCTGCGGACCGAATACGAACGCCAGTGTCTCAGGCGCGGTCTTTGCGGCAAGCGGAATTGCCAGCGTGTGCGCCAGAAACCGCCTGACCAGCGGCGAGGCGATCTCGAGCCCCGCAAACCCCGCGGGCGGGTTTTTCGCCCGCGTCGTCAGCGGCGACAGCAAAGCGAGGCCACGAACCTTGTCCGTGTGCTCCAGCGCCAGCGTCAGGGAAATCAGGCCGCCGAGCGAATGGCCGACCACCAACGGTTTTTCGAGGCCGAGCCTGTCGATCAGGGCGGCGATCACGTGCGCCTGTTCGCGCGGGCGTCCGGTCGCGCCGTCCGCCCTCACCGAATAGCCCGAGCCCGGCCGATCGAGCGCGATCAGCCTGAACTCGCCTTTCATATGGTCGAACAGCGGCCCCTTGAAATGGTGCAACTGGCCGCCCAGCCCGTGCACGAAGACGATCGGCGAGCCCTGCCCCTCGTCGACATAGTGGATGCGGCTACCGCCGATCTCGACGAATTGCCCCGCCGGCGGGATCAACTGTGCGGGATCAACTGCTCGGCCTTTGCCGCCCAGCGGCGCGTCACATAGGCGTTGACGCCGAGATAAAGCGCCAGCGCCAGCAGCACGGAACAGACAAGGTAGAGCAGGATAATCACACGGCGCTCCGACATTTCGTGGCAAGACTGACGGCGCAAACCGCCCGCGTCAACAATCGGCGCTCAGCTCATGCCCACATAGCGACCGGGGCGGTGATTGATCGCGATCACCAGATTGAGCGCAACTGCGCCGGCGATCGACAACAATGCCTGCGTCCAGTCGATCACGAACATCGACAGCCCGAGGATGCACAGGTCAACCGCAAGGGAAAAATAGCCGGCCCTGATGCCGTGCCTTTCCTGCAGATACAGCGCCAACACGTTGAAACCGCCCAGACCCGCCCGGTGACGGAACAGGATCAGCAGCCCGGTTCCCATCAGCCCCCCGCCGATCACTGCAGCGTAGAGCGGCGCGACGTCGGCGATCTCGATCCATTGCGGCGTCAGCCGCGACAAAATCGAAAACAGCGTCACCGCCGCGAAAGTCCGCAGTGTGAACCCCCACCCCATCTTCTTCACGGCCAGGTACCAGAAAGGCAGATTGACGAGGAAGAAGATCACGCCGAAGCCATAGCCGGTGACGTAGCTGATCAACAGCGCAACGCCCGCCGACGAGCCTGTCACCAGCAAGGCCTTCTGGTAGAGCGCCAGCCCCAGCGCCACGAAGCTGACGCCCCAGAGGATCGCGAGAGCGTCCTCCACCAGATTGTGTTTCTCGGGGGTCGATTTCATCAGCCGTCCATTCCAAGCGTCTCGCAAGACTTGCCGCCGGGAATTGTGGCGGACGCGGCGCGCAAGGCCAATACGCTGGGCTGTGGCATGACGCCTCAACGACAACGGGCGGCAATCGCCGCCCGCCGCATCATTCAAATGTCAAGCAGAACGTCAGCTGGCCAGCCTGGCCGCGATCTCGGCGACACGCCGACCCTGGAAGGTTGCGCCTTCCAGCTCCTGCGCCGACGGCATACGCGAGCCATCGCCATTGGTCGTTGTGGTCATGCCGTAGGGCGCGCCGCCGCGCACCACGTCGTTGCCCATCTGGCCCTGATAGGCATAGGACAGCGGCACGATGACCATGCCGTGATGCTGCAGCATCGCCTGGGTGGCGATCAGCGCCAGCTCGGCGCCGCCATGCTGCGTCGCCGTCGAGGCCATCACCGAGCCGACCTTGTTGACCAGCGCGCCCCTGGCCCACAGCGGACCGGTCTGGTCCCAGAAATTCTTCAGCTGCGAGGCCATCGCGCCATAACGGGTCGAGGCGCCGACAATGATCGCGTCATACTGGTCGAGTTCGAGCGGGTCGGCGATCGGCGCCGCCTGGTCGAGCTTGTAATAGGCCGCCTTGGCCACCGCTTCCGGCACGAGTTCGGGAACGCGCTTGACCGTGACGGCTGCGCCGGCGTCGCGGGCGCCGTCGGCCGCCGCGTTGGCCATCGCCTCCATATGTCCCCAGCTCGAATAATAGAGCACCAGCACCTTGGCCATGATCGTCTCCTGCATGCGCCTTTCAAAATGTCACTGCCGTCTAGCCGGTCCGATTGTTCATGGAAAGCGCGACATCGATGACAGACTGTTCACCGAAACGACGCCATTGCGGGCGTCGCGGCGGGCCGGTAATCAAGTCCGCCAGGAGAATTTTCATGAGCGACGTCATCACTGCGGCAATGGTCGTCATCGGCGACGAGATCCTTTCGGGCCGCACCAAGGACCGCAATATCGGCCACCTCGCCGACATACTCACCACGATCGGCGTCGACCTGAAGGAAGTGCGCATCGTGCCGGACGAGGAGGCCGAGATCGTCGCCGCGGTCAACGCGGTGCGCGCCCGCTACACCTATGTCTTCACCACCGGCGGCATCGGCCCGACCCATGACGACATCACCGCCGACGCGATCGCCAAGGCGTTCGACGTGCCCTGCGAATACGACGCAATCGCCTATGCGCTGCTGGAACAGAGCTATGCGTCGCGCAACATCGAATACACCGACGCGCGCAAGCGTATGGCGCGCATGCCGGTCGGCGCCGTCCATATCAACAATCCGATCTCGGTGGCGCCGGGCTTCAATATCGGCAATGTCTATGTGATGGCCGGCGTGCCGGCGATCTTTCAGGCGATGCTCGACAGCGTTACGCCGACGCTCAAGGGCGGCGCGGTGATGCTGTCGCAGACCGTCACCAGCCGGTTTGGCGAGGGAACCATCGGCGGGCCGCTCGGCGACATCCAGAAGGCCAATCCCGAGACGGTGATCGGTTCCTATCCGAAATATCTCGACGGAAAGTTCTGGACCGAACTGGTGGTGCGCTCGCGCGACGCCGCCAGCCTTGCAAAAGCCAAGGCCGAAATCGAGGCAATGCTGGCGAAAATCGCCGCAAACGCCTGAATTCGTGTGGATTGCAGGCGTCCACCGCTTGCCTGCCGGCGTCGAGACGCGGTAATTGCGGCTGCATTCCCGTTGCCGGAGTGCGCCGATGTCCCTTCCCGAAAAAGCTTTCCCCGTCTCGTGGGACCAGTTTCACCGCGACGCGCGCGCGCTTGCGTGGCGGCTCGCCGGCGCCAATTCGGGCCAGTGGAAGGCGATCGTATGCATCACCCGAGGCGGTCTGGTCCCGGCGGCGATCATTTCGCGCGAACTCGGCATCCGGGTGATCGAAACCGTGTCGGTGGCGTCCTACCATGACTATGTGGCGCAGGGTGACATGGTGGTCCTGAAGGATATTTCGCCAAAACTGCTCGCCGACCAGGGAGAAGGCGTGCTGATCATCGACGATCTGACCGACACCGGCAAAACGGCGGCGATCGTGCGCGAGATGATGCCGAAGGCGCATTTCGCCGCTGTCTACGCCAAGCCGATGGGCCGGCCGATGGTCGACACCTTTGTCACCGAAGTCAGCCAGGACACCTGGATCTACTTCCCGTGGGACATGGGCTTCACCTATCAGAAGCCGATCGCCGAAGGCCACGCCGGGTAATCCCCCCAGTCTCGTTCGCCATTCCGGCGCCGGCCGATACGGCGCCACATGACGTTCACAGTGTTGTGCTCACGCCGGCGTCCATGCTTGTTGCATCGGGCGGGGTGGATTCTTATGTGTTAACAGGATATTAACGATCAAATTGTTAAGCTGGCTTAATTCAGGGGTGCGACGGGCTCGACGCGATGCTGATCTCTCACACGACACGTCAGACGGCTTTTGACCGGCTGCGCCGCTTTTTCGGCGGGCTGCCGTGCCGCGTGCAGGCGGCCGCCCTTCCCTGGCGGCAGACCAAGGACGGCGTCGAGGTCATGCTGGTCACCAGCCGCGGCACCGGCCGCTGGGTGCTGCCGAAAGGCTGGCCCGAAAATACTGAACAACTGAGCGACGCGGCGCTGCGCGAGGCCCGGGAAGAAGCCGGGCTCGAGGGCGGAACCGCGCGCGACGAGATCGGCCGCTTTTTCTATTCCAAGGCGCTGCCCAACGGCCGCCGCTGGCAGTGCGAGGTCCACGTTTTTCCGGTCGAGGTCGCAAGCCTGGCCGACAAATGGCCGGAAATGAAAAAGCGCCGTCGGCAGTGGTTCCGCTCGAGCGACGCCGCCAAACTGGTCTCGGAACCCGATCTGGCCGAACTGATCGCCGGATTCGGCAGTAATCCACGACAAATCGCGGTCTGAAGCGCCGGTGCGTCCGCGAGACGTTGATCGCGGCCCCATCCTTGACTAAGCGACCCTGACGGCTGCCGCCGCGGCCCGGCGTCGCGCCCGCGCGGCCGCAAATCGAGACCCAGATAGGTTTTTTGGATGGCCCGGTCGTCTGCCAAGGCGCGCAAGGAAACGCTCGACAAGGATCTCGACAAGTTCGTCAGCGTCGAGGAAGCCGCCGGCGTGTTGTCGCGCGGCCTGGTCGCGCCCGGACTGGCGCTGCTATTCATCGCCTTCGCCGGCGTCGTCGCCTCGGTGGTCGCATCGGGCGAGCCAGGCATTTTCATCATCGTCGCCGCCGCCGCCATCGGCGGTTACATGGCGCTGACCATCGGCGCCAACGACGTCACCAACAATGTCAGCGCCGCCGTCGGCGCCAAGGCGCTGACCATCGGCAGCGCGCTGGTGATCGCGGCGATCTTCGAGACCGCCGGGGCGCTGATCGCCGGCGGCGACGTCGTCGCAACCATCTCCAAGGGCATCGTCAGTCCCGACGCCATCGCCACGCCCGACGATTTTGTCTGGCTGATGATGGCGGCGCTGCTGTCGTCGGCGCTGTGGGTGCATCTGGCGACCTGGATCGGCGCGCCCGTGTCCACCACCCATTCCATCGTCGGCGGTGTGCTGGGCGCGGGCGTCGCCAGCGCAGGCCTGTCGGCGGTCGACTGGACGGTGATGGGCGGCATCGCCGCAAGCTGGATCGTCTCGCCGCTGGCCGGCGGCGTGATCGCAGCCTTCTTCCTGTATTTGATCAAGTCGCTGGTGATCTATCGCGACGACAAGATCGACGCCGCGCGGGTGTGGGTGCCGGTGTTCGTCGCGATCATGGGCGGGGCGTTCGCCACCTATCTGTGCACCAAGGGCCTGTCGCGCGTCATGCATCTGAGCGCCGGCTGGCTGCTGATCATCGCCGTCGCCTCCACCGCCATATCCTGGGCGTTGTCGCACCGGTTGGTCGCGTGGCAGTCGCGCGGCCTCGACAACCGCAACCAGTCGCTGCGAAAACTGTTCCGCGTCCCGCTGGTGATTTCCGCGGCGCTGCTGTCCTTCGCCCATGGCGCCAACGACGTCGCCAATGCAGTCGGCCCGCTGGCCGCGATCGTTTCGACCGCCCGCACCGGTTCGGTCGAGGCGGCTGTCGGCATTCCCCTGTGGGTGATGTTCATCGGCGGCGCCGGCATTTCCATCGGCCTGCTGCTGTTTGGGCCGCGCCTGGTGCAGATGGTCGGCGAGCAGATCACCAAGCTCAATCCGATGCGCGGCTTTTGCGTCGCGCTTTCGGCGGCGCTGACCGTGCTGGTCGCGTCGGGTCTCGGCCTGCCAGTGTCGTCGACCCACATTGCGGTCGGCGCCGTGTTCGGCGTCGGGTTCTTCCGCGAATGGTACACCACCCGATCGCCGCGCCGCCGCGCCTATCTGGCCCGCAAGGCCGAGCGCAGTCGCGCCGCCGGCGGCGTTCCGGCTTTGGCCGAGGACGAGACCGACGGCGCTCAGGAACTGCCTGTCGCCGAAATCGCGCGCCGGCGGTTGGTGCGCCGCGCCCACGTCACCACCATCGTCACCGCCTGGCTGACCACCGTGCCGCTGGCGGCGGTGCTGGCGGCGCTCATCTATCTGGCGCTGCGGCTGATCGGCTAGGGCGCGCCGCGCCCCTGCCCCGCACGGCCATTGGCGCGGCGGCGCCTGGCGCATACGTCTTCCCCTGTGTCATCTGCGTCATCCCTGCCTCGACCGGGTGGACTTCGCATGCCGGATCCGGCCAGCCGTGCGCGCGGCCGCGATTTTGAGCATCGCTTGCATCCCCGTTATCCACACCACCCGACCACAAGATGTTGTGGTCACATATTTCACACAAACGAATCGTTGACGGTCCGGATCGAGTCGTCTTTTATTGCCCATGCGCCTTGTGTTCTGGCGCGGCGCGGGATGATCCCCCGCCGGTTCTTCCCCGATTTCCAAGGTATCAGACGGGTCTGCGTCCACTTGCGGGGCGCACGCAGCCGTGTGTTGCCTGTTGCGGTTTTTTGGAAGATTCTGGCGATGTAAACAGGTTGTTAACACTATATTTAGTGTTTGCAGGGGAAGCTCGATACCAGATACAGATCAGGCCTCGCCGAGCGAGAATCACCTGACAGGTGTCGAGACAGTCGGTTCGCGGACCCGCAAAAGGGTCTTGCGGCGTAAAACGCGCGAATATTGGGACAGGCGCGGCGTCGGGTTCGGCGCTGCAAATTCGGGGGTGGGCCGGCGGGCCCGGGTGTTGACGACGACAGCCGGAACGCCGCCCCTATATATGGGGATTGAAGGAACAGTCTGATGCGGATCGAGCGGCGCTTCACAAGGGATACACAGTCGGCCTATGGCGGGATCGCGTTTCGCAAGGCCCTGTCGGAGATCAAGAATCCCGACGGTTCAGTGGTGTTTCGTCTCGACAATATCGACGTGCCGGATCAGTTTTCGCAGGTCGCCTCCGATATTCTGGCGCAAAAGTATTTCCGTAAGGCCGGCGTTCCCGCACGCCTGAAGAAGGTCGAGGAAAACGGCGTCCCCTCCTTCCTGTGGCGGTCGGTCGCCGACGAGGCCGAACTGGCCAAGCTGCCGGAAAATGAACGCTACGGTTCAGAAACCGACGCGCGCCAGGTGTTCACTCGGCTGGCCGGCACCTGGACCTACTGGGGCTGGAAGGGCGGCTACTTCAAGTCCGAAGCCGACGCCGCCGCCTTCATGGACGAGTTGTCCTACATGCTCGCCACCCAGCGCGTCGCGCCCAACTCGCCACAATGGTTCAACACCGGCCTGCACTGGGCCTATGGCATCGACGGCCCCGGCCAGGGCCATTTCTATGTCGACCCGTTCACCGGCAAGCTGACCAAGTCGAAGTCGGCCTATGAGCATCCCCAGCCGCACGCCTGCTTCATCCAGTCGGTGCAGGACGACCTCGTCAACGAGGGCGGCATCATGGATTTGTGGGTGCGCGAGGCGCGGCTGTTCAAATATGGCTCGGGCACCGGCTCCAACTTCTCGATGCTGCGCGGCGAAGGCGAAAAACTGTCGGGCGGCGGGCGCTCGTCGGGCCTGATGAGCTTCCTCAAGATCGGCGACCGGGCCGCGGGAGCAATCAAGTCGGGCGGCACGACGCGCCGCGCCGCCAAGATGGTGATCGTCGACGCCGACCATCCAGACATCGAAGCCTTCATCGACTGGAAGGTGAAGGAGGAGCAGAAGGTGGCGGCGCTCGTCACCGGCTCAAAGATCGTCAAGCAGCACATGGCCGCGGTGATGAAGGCCTGCGTCAATTGCGAGGGCCACGGCGACGACTGTTTCGACGCCAACAAGAACCCGGCGCTCAAGCGCGCCGTCAAGGACGCCAAGAAGGCGTCGGTGCCGGAAAACTACATCCAGCGCGTCATCCAGTTCGCCAGGCAGGGCTACACCTCGCTCGACTTCCAGACCTACGACACCGACTGGGATTCCGACGCCTATCTCACCGTGTCCGGCCAGAATTCCAATAATTCGATCTCGCTCAAGGACGATTTCCTCCGAGCGGTGGAAACCGACGGCGACTGGACGCTGACCGCCCGCAAGGACGGCAAGGCGATGAAGACGCTCAAGGCCCGGGATCTGTGGGAGAAGATCGGATACGCCGCCTGGGCGTCGGCGGATCCGGGACTGCACTACAACACGACGATGAACGACTGGCACACCTCGCCCGCCGGCGGCCCGATCCGCGGCTCCAACCCGTGCTCGGAATACATGTTCCTCGACGACACCGCCTGCAACCTCGCCTCGATCAACCTTCTGCCCTACCGCAACGTGGACGGAACCATCGACATCGAAGCCTATGAGCACACCGCGCGGCTGTGGACCATGGTGCTCGAGATTTCGGTGATGATGGCGCAGTTCCCGTCGAAGGAGATCGCAAAACTCTCCTATGACTACCGCACGCTTGGGCTGGGCTACGCCAATATTGGCGGCCTGCTGATGACCTCGGGCATCCCTTACGATTCCGACGAGGGCCGCGCCATCTGCGCCGCGCTTACGGCCATCATGACCGGCGTCGCCTACGCCACCTCCGCCGAAATGGCGGCGGAGCTCGGCGCGTTCCCCGAATATGACAAGAACGCCGCCTCGATGCTTCGGGTGATGCGCAATCACCGCCGCGCCGCCTATGGCGACAAGGACGGCTATGAAAAGCTCTCGGTCAATCCCGTGCCGCTGGTGCATTCGGACCTGAAGCAGTCGGCGCTGGGCGACCGGGCCAAGGCGGCATGGGACCGCGCCATCGAGCTTGGCGAGGAGCACGGCTATCGCAACGCCCAGGCCACCGTCATCGCGCCCACCGGCACGATCGGCCTGGTGATGGACTGCGACACCACCGGCATCGAGCCCGATTTCGCGCTGGTTAAATTCAAGAAGCTGGCCGGCGGCGGCTATTTCAAGATCATCAACGCCGCGGTGCCGGAAGCCTTGCGCACACTCGGCTATTCGGAGGCCCAGATCGCCGAGATTGACGCCTATGCGGTCGGCCACGGCAATCTCAACCAGGCTCCGGGCATCAATCCCTCGACGCTGAAAGCCAAGGGGTTCACCGACGACAGGATCGCCCAGCTCAACGGCGCGCTGAAACAGGCGTTCGACATCAAGTTCGTGTTCAACAAGTGGACGCTTGGCGAAGAGTTCATGAAGTCGGCGCTCGGCTTCACCGACGAGCAGCTGAACGATCCCGCCTTCGAGGCGCTGCCGGCGCTCGGCTTCACCAAGAGGGACATCGAGGCCGCCAACATCCATGTCTGCGGAGCGATGACGCTGGAAGGCGCGCCGCACCTGAAGGTCGAGCACTATGCGGTGTTCGACTGCGCCAATCCCTGCGGCAAGATCGGCAAGCGTTACCTGTCGGTGGACTCGCACATCCGCATGATGGCCGCCGCCCAGCCCTTCATTTCGGGCGCGATCTCCAAGACCATCAACATGCCCAACGAAGCGACCGTGGAGGACTGCAAGAGCGCCTACATGCTGTCGTGGAAGCTGGCGCTGAAGGCCAATGCGCTCTACCGGGACGGCTCAAAACTGTCGCAGCCGCTCAACGCCTCGCTGATCGCCGACAGCGATAGCGACGAGGAGGACGATGCGGTCGAGACGCTCGCCGCCCAGCCGCGCGCGGCGGCCGCCGCGACCATCACCGAACGCATCGTCGAGCGTATCGTCGAGCGCGTGGTGCGCGACCGTGAAAAACTGCCGAATCGCCGCAAGGGCTATACCCAGAAGGCGGTGGTAGGCGGCCACAAGGTCTATCTGCGCACCGGCGAGTTCGACGATGGGCGTCTGGGCGAAATTTTCATCGACATGCACAAGGAAGGGGCCGCCTTCCGCGCGATGATGAACAATTTCGCCATCGCCATATCGCTTGGCCTGCAATATGGCGTGCCGCTCGACGAATATGTCGAGGCGTTCACCTTCACAAAATTCGAGCCGGCCGGCATGGTCGTCGGCAACGACGCGATCAAGAACGCCACGTCGATCCTCGACTATGTGTTCCGCGAACTCGCCGTCTCCTATCTGGAGCGGCGCGACCTCGCCCATGTCGACACGTCGGACTTCTCCAACACCGCGCTTGGCCGCGGCATCGAGGAAGGCAAGGCGACAGCCTTCTCCAAGGGGCTGACGCGCGGCCACAAGCCGCAACTGGTGCGCTCGGGGATCGGCAATGAGCCGGTGGGACATGCCGGCGGCCAGTCGGGCGCAAAGACGTCAGGTGGGGGCGCAAACTCCTCGCCGGTCCGCACGGCGCCCAAGGCGGCGTTCTCCGGCGCAAACGTGCTGGCGCTGCAGACCGCAGCGTCGGAACGCATGGAGGAGGCCGTCGCCTATCGCCGCGACTATGAGGACCGGGCGAAGGAACTGGCGGAAGACATCGCGTTTGACGAATCCGCCGACGAAGCCTCGGAGCGTGTCGCAGACGCCAGCGCCGCCGCATCGCGCACCGCCTATGCGGAACCGGCGACTGCCGTCACCGGCGACCTGTTCACCGACAAGGCGCAGACGGCTGCTGCCGACGCCAAGGCGCTGGCGGCGGACCGCCGGGCCCAGGCGATCCAGCAGGGCTATACCGGCAACATGTGCACCGAGTGCTCCAACTTCACCATGGTGAGGAACGGGACATGCGAAAAGTGCAACACGTGTGGGTCAACGAGCGGGTGTAGCTGAGGGGAAAGCGGGGCCGGATGAGGGTATTCCAGCCAGGCACTCCCCCCCCATCCGTCGCCTTTTTCCCGATCTCACTGCCGTTCGATCAGGGGCGACACCTTCTCCCACAAGGGGAGAAGGGAAGTCGCGGAAACATACGCGCCAGCCTCCAAGAGCTGTGATTGGCCGAGACGCCAAGCGCCAGTCTCCCCCTTCTCCCCTTGTGCGAGTAGGTGTCACCTCGAAGTTGCGGACGCAAATGCGGAAAAAGGTGACGGATGAGGGGTTGGCCGCTCGCCCCTGATTATCGCCTCCTCCCCCCGCCCCTCAAAAAAAAGCCACGTTCTATCCCCCTGCCCGTCCGTCGCCCTGTTCTTTGTTCCGCCGCTTGCCGGCGGCAATGGGGCGCGCGACCGGGCGTCTCAGGCAAGTGTGGCGCTGGATATGGTCCGCGGATGGTGGCGGAGATATCCGGCCTGCCGGAGACGCGCGGCGACCCGCTCCCCCGCCTCAAACGACGGTCGAACCCGAGACTGAGTGCGACTTCGGCGCTGTCGCGCGACAGGCCTGTTGACAACGTTTCGCGCCAAGCAAAGAATTTTCTTCAGGCCGTTTGATCGCAACGCGGCTGGCCGTTGCGCGGCTTACATCAGGAGGATCACAATGAAACTGTCAGACCTGCTGGACTCCCTCACCGACGGCGCCCGCAAATTGGAGACACAGCTGGGCGACTGGCAAAAGACGCTGGCCGCACAGGGCGAGGACGCCGCCGCCAAGGCCCGGGAGTGGCAAAAGGCGGCCGAAGAGCGCGGCGAAGACTGGGCGAAACAGTTCAGGGCCTATGCCGACAATGTCGACGACGATCTGAAAAAACAGTGGGACAAGCTCCAGGCCGGCTTCGACACCCAGATGGCGACGGCGCGCAAGCAAGCCGACGAATGGCGCTCCAAGGCCGAGACGGCCGACGCCGAGACCAACGCCAAATGGCACGAGGCCTACGCCGCAAACATGGTCGCGCTGGCCAAGCGCGCCGAGGCGGAAGCCTCCAAGGCCATCGCCAGCGCAGCGGCGGTTCGGGCCAAGACCCCGGCGAAGCCGGCGAAAAAGGCCTGACGCAGGCCGAACCCGCAACAGGCGGCGGCCACTGCGGCCGCCGCAGCCGCATCAGGCGAAACGCCGCGCC
>APMI01011134.1_pt1 | contig 12677 bp, 6 predicted proteins | sample 667938 | NCBI WGS metagenome assembly APMI01 (sample SAMN01084076, study PRJNA167559) | wastewater metagenome | biome: Wastewater | place: Denmark: Ejby Moelle, Odense | collected 2011-11-28 | reverse complement strand
AACGGGCAAGAAGTTAAAATCCAAATATGGGACACCGCAGGTATATTTCTATATTATGTTTTATAGGTCAGTAAACTTTTAGATCATTAGTAAGCGCTTATTACCACTCCTCCGACGCAATACTAATAGTCTACGATCTGACATAACCCCTAACTTTCAACGTACTTTATATCATAAAATATTATATAGAGTGTCCTATAATATTGGGCAAACGAAGCCGAAAATAACAATAAAAGTAATGCATGTTTATTTCTACTGGGTAACAAATCCGACATGAATAATAAAACAATAAAACAATAAATGATATAATAAATCATGAAAAAACATTAATCTATTACTAAATGTTATTAAGTTAGTGCGAAAACAGGTGAAAATGTTTAAAATTCTTTTATTGATATTTGTAAAATATTGATCAGTAAAAATAAGGGTGTTAAGAAAAATAGTGTTATTAATGCAGATGGGATAGTAGGGGCTGGACAAAATGGGGCAAATTTTAAAGTTAAAGGCTAAGGAAATAATAATAATAGCAATAGTTAAGGAGCCAAAAAGAAGAAATGTTGTGGCTGATACATACACTCAATAATAAACCCACTTCCTTTCATAATGATAATCATGTATTGAAACAATTAAATGCACATCATTTCTTTACTCGTATTTTGCTTAAAATTAAGACCCTTAATTGTGGCGTCATTGTAAGTATTAATTAAATTACAAATCATTAATATAAAATTTAAGGCTGTTTATTAGGTTGGATAGGCCAAGTTATGCCTATCTGATCAATGCGCAGTCGAAAATAAAGCAGGAAATTATCAGGGTCTTGGAACTTGATCAGTGGATTCAAGACAGTTATTCTTGCGATAATATTTACAATATTTATTGACTTATTTTTGAGAGTGATCAACAAATTTTTCTTACATTTTTATTCAAAATATATAATATTAATTTAGTACATAAACCTAAATAATGCTGAGACGATTACCCTTACTAACCTCATTATACAAATTCAGCATAAACAAGCTCCCCTCAATGGCGATGCTCCGCTCAAACACTCCTTCATAATAATAATAATAACTAGTTAATCAGTTTTCACCATTTTACATCCCACCACCATGTATAAAAATAATGCCAGGAATCTACGTGACTAATAATTGTCGTATATTTGATTAAGAGTAATAAATGAAAATGGATCAATTGATCTGGGATGCCAGAACTAAGAAGAAGAACGTAGCGAAACTTAAAAGATCAAAGAGAAAGCATGGTAAACGTACTTTTATTAAGAATGATTGATTTCTATATAATGATGATCATAACCATAATCATAATGATGATAGTAATCATAATGATAGAAGGATGGCTAGTTTAGTAAAAACAAAAAATAAAATAATATAGATAAATTATTGAAGATATTATTCACATTAAATATAAACATATATTAATTGAATATGATCAGATATTGACAATCGCAACACTGGCTCCATACACCATAACTTTCCCTTAACCCCCATTATTTCCTTGATTATTTCCTTAAATTTCCTCTATCCCTTATATGGCACTATCAAATACTTTAACTTTATTAAGTGTAAGTCCATTTTCTTTAACCCGCCATAGCATGCCTTCCATATCGCCTATCAAAATATCATTATTATTATTATTACTATTATTTGACATTAATTGAATAACATTACCACAACTGACTCCTACTTACAATTATTTTATTATACAATGTTGTTCGTAATCACGCCATTGTATTACCGGTCTGTTTTTTAATAAAATTATATATTATTTTGATTGTGCTATCTTCTTATTATTACCCATAGCATAATTGTTGATAAATTTAGCATCTGCTGCTTGTTATTGATAGACATCCATCATATAATATACTAAATTTTCCAAATCTCTCAATTGCTAGATAACACTGCTTTATGATCTTTTTTATTTTCTAAGCCATACATTAATTTTACCTTACTCCATAACCAATATTTTATTTTGATCAATCACGTCGATTTTTGATGCGAAATTAAACCCTGAACATATTTATTTTATCTAGAGTTTTAATTTGTTTGTCTGGAGGGACAGAATTTTTTAATGATATATCATAAATAATTTCTATGTTGTTAATATTAAGTAATTATCAGTATAGGGAATCGAGGTTATTGAGGTAATTTTTTGGGTTGATGTGTATCGGTGTATTTTTTGAGATTTATTACTATTATCGATTATGTTGCTGTTTTGGTCTAATAAATTAATCGATCCAATAAACTTCCATTAACTCCCCTTACCACTATTACTATTATTGCCAACAATATTATAAAAACAGACCTCTATACCAAACCCAACAACCGCCATCCCGTTCGCTACAATAAAATCACAGACAGGTCTACGTGGTTTATATATTTATATTTATTGTTATAGATTGTTTAATGATGTTTGTTTTAATGTGCCATCCTATGAACCTGTTATTATTGTATATTTATGTATATCATGAGGAGTATTATTGGACGGTGGGGGTAATATTATCACTTTTGTTATTTTTGGAGTTGAATTTTATATTGTATTAACCATAATATTATCGTTATTATTATTGTTATTATGCACACTCAATATCTTAATAGTCTCACAATCCCCAATATCAACAAGCCACAAAACCCCAAATTTACTCATCACAAGCATCCCAATTGAATTCTAACCAATTCTTCGTAATTATGAATGCAAAGTTATTTATGAATCTGTTGTCAATATTGATTTTTATTATGATTTTGTTGATGAACTTGTGCTTGTACTTAAAGTGGAAATTAAGGAAGTTAAGGATGGATCGGGGAGAGTGTACTTTATCAATGTGTTTGATTGTGTGACTAGGACTAATACAGGCTTATTCTCTTTATTATTAATATTCTCATTATTGTAATTATTTCCTTATATGCCATACACTAATATATCAACAATTTTACTCATACATACTTTCCTACACAACATCATAACACAATTACTTCTCGAATCAACAACCACAACCGATCCATCTTCCATTCCCAACAATATAATTTCTTATTACTTCAATTTCATATATTTTACACTTAGGATACTGCCAATATTTGTATTATTTAAAATTGATGATAAATTTTATAATGGTTGAGTCTGGATTGTTAGTATGGAGGACACGCGGTAGAATGTTAGCGATGTTGGGGAGTGTAAGATGAATTATAGGCATTGTTGATATGGATTTATTACTATTTTGGAATTATTAGTATATTATAAGTATGTACTACATAATGTTGATGAAGTAACAACATCAACAATCTGTATATACGATCTGTTACTCTTACCAATACTACTATTCGACAATATAACAATATATCCTTAACACCAACTCAAAGCACAATGCTCAATCTGTTACCCAATAGAAATAAAACTTCTAATAAATTATAAATTTGGTGAATATAATCTTAATTGATTACTTATACTGACTGCGATATATTTATTATTTTTTAATGGAATGATTGTATCAGGATGCGAAGGTAACCGTACTATTTTCTGATGGATTGGATTTGTAAAATAATGCAAAATTAAACTGCGTTGGCTCAAAAATAAAGTTGATTGTGATTACGGACACCAGAATAAAACAGAGGGGCTTGACAGTGAAGGTGAATATGAGTATCTTGTATGCCAACCATAAAATAACTATATTGGCGATCTAGATGATGATAGTGAATTTTTTTTATGTGGAGATTAATACTATGTACCATTTTTCATAGATTTTTGTTATTATTGTTATGTAGTTTTTAAGTAAGGATCGATAAATTGTTTACATTGCTCAAAAAATTATTATTAATTATCATACAACCCACGTAATTATTTAGGTTTCTCTTACCAATCTTATTAATTATTATATTGTTATTAATACATAAGACTGTTCTATTATGGAATAGTCATAATTTTATTACTTTTTATTGTATTACTAAAAGTATTTGTATTATTATTGTTATTGTTGTTATTACGTGATGATTTTGTGACTGTTTTTTGCATATTTTTGTTAATTTTACTATTTTTATTACTATTATTATTGCTGTTACTGTTGTTATTGTTGTTTGTGCTCTGATTTTATGATAATGATTACTATATTTGTATAGAATAGTCATTGAAATGTACTAATTTATTCTATATGCATTATAACTCCAATTAACTATCATCATGTTATGGTAATTGATCAACCACTCTCTATTTATTTCCATTTTTATTTCCATTTTTATTATATGATCGAAATTGTTAATAAATTTCCTTATCTTATTTCTAAAATTTCCCTTTATTAAACATACAATTATTATTATCAACATTTCTAGCTTAATATTCAATAGCATATAAAGCATGACTATTTTTACCTGTACAAAATATCATACCTTTATAATTTTTATTATTATTATTATTATTTTGTTAAATATTCATGTAGTTACTCACGATAATGTTGTTTACTGGTTAAGGCATATCTATTGATTATTTTATATTGGAATTGTACAAAGTGGATAGCTAGAGAGTGGAAGTTTATGAGGGAGATTAATATATTAATGGGTAATGTATTTTATGATCATTACTATTACTATTATGCTTACTATTATTATTGTTGAGATGATAGACTTGTGTTATTTATCCACTTTATTAACTATAAATTTAGTATACTCTCTAAATATTATTATTATAGCCAATATTATAGCCATCAACATGCACTTATTCCTAAATCAGTCTTATTTAAACAGGTGTACATTATAAATAAAATTACACACAGCTGCGTCTTTAGTTTTAACTTAAATTTTGATTGTCTTTTAAATTCCCATTGCTATTTATTCCTGATGATGACAATAAATCATAAATTTGTAATCGATTGATCATACCAATCGTCCAATTTATATACATTTTTTTATGAGTTTCACTAAAACCTGCTAAAACTGCTATATTATTGTTTATGGAGCTGGTCGATGTCGTTGATGGTGAGCTATATTTATAGAGTAGATTTAGTTATTGATCACATAAAATTACGTACGCGTTTATGTTATGAGGGGATGAAGATGAGGATGATGATTTTTATATTATGCTTATTAAAATGTGCTTGTTATTTGGACTAACTTGTATAGACTGCACAACAAACTGATTACCATTATTACTATTAATTTTATTATTATTATTTTATGTATTGTATGGAAATACAATATATTTCTCCTTAACAATCTAATATTTAACAATATCAATTTTTCTAACCAAACCATCATTAAACCCAACATACGCATATACATTATTATCAACAGATAATGAAGTTGCAATTTAACCGTTTGTTATTAGAAATTAGTATTATTGTTTTATTTTGTATTGTTGTTACGGGTATCTATTTACTATATTACTATTATTATTATTATTGTTGTTATTGTGATTATTGTTGTTGTGATGATTGACCATAAACCCCCATATCCTTATAGTGCCATCTCGGCCAACACTAACCAATTTACCTAATTTCCAATTATACTTCAATGCAAATATTTCCATATTATGCCTTCGATTACCAAAAATATATTAAGCAGTATTAACATTAAACTAAGCTGTAGAGTTGTTATAATGTTCAATATGTAATATTAATTCATTGGAAGTGTGAGAGTGAGAAGGGTTGTATTTGTACGTTATGTTACGGATACGGGTTGAGAGTTCAAATTGTTATAGTGGGGTTAAGGAGTAATTAAGGAGGGAGATTGTGCCTGATGATTCACATAGTAATATTGATGATGTTTATGAAATATTTATTATTTTATCTAATGCATTCTATGATATTTTTCTAATTTACTCCATTTTCTAACTGATAAGCGATATCTTAGTAACATAACCACAATTATCAGCAACAAGTACAATACCATCATCACTTTATCCAATAACACATGCTGAAACATATGTAACATTTCTATTCATCTTCCCTAAATACACACCCATACCAGTTATAATACCATTACTTTTATTTAATTTCCATAACCGGATGTTTTAGTACCCGTAGCTTACTATTATATCTTATTTATTTTTGTTCTTCGATATTGAGCAGACTATGAAACCTTAGATTGAATAATTTGATATCTGTTTGAATAATACTTATTACTGATTAATTATCAATATAGTTTATCGTTGAAGTCGATCATTACCAACAATAAGCACTCTCTACCCATCCCCATTATTATTATTTTCATTTTCATTGTCGCCCCATAGTACAATTTGCTTCAACGTACATAATTAAGTCTTGAGATATCCTAAACATTTTTTTCGTATTAGATCCCATAACCCAATACTACCATCAGTATATCCTAACGCAACTTTATATTTATTTGTATTTGATATTGAGATACATTTTATTGGGTTATGTACTGGAAATATTTAAGGATATATTATAAAAGATTATAAAGTTTATATTGAGTTATAGGAAATAGTACGACCTTATATTGAAGATAAGTTTAAGGTTAGGGTGGTGGAAGGGCGAGGCAGGATATTGTTGGATTGAGGGTGCGGTTAGTGCTATATTAATGATGATGATGAAGGTTAGTGCTGATCGTTCAAAAGGGACGGGTTTTGAGATTTATTTTGAGTGTGTTTTTTGGAGTTTGGGATGCGTACTGTGTTGTTTTTTAGCTTTAGCTCGTTTATTGCTGTTTTTGTGCTTCTACTCTGATTGTGACTTTATTATGCTAGATTCGATACGGATTTTGATTAAATTTTAGATTATTCGGGATTACTATTCAAAGCAGACAAACTTTTACTTCCATTATTCTTACTTTTATTCACAATTACTACTTACTATTACTCTTTCTATTTATTTTGCGCTCCAACAATAACATAATTATACACCGAATAAAAATTCTCTCCAATTTTCAATGGAAATTCCATATCTTTAGGTAAATTGCTACAATCATACAAATTATCAGTTAAATAAATATTTTTAACTCTAGAATTTGCACGAATTTATACTGCTGTTAATTGAAAATTAACTCTAGTTTAATAGTTATTCTTATTATTACCATTATTTGCACCTGTACATTTCTCGCAAATATCATATAGATCGATAACAATTACTGTCCATTTTCCACTTTTCATCTACAGCGGCATTTGGATAACTCCTTGTACTAAATTAATAACATTTTTTTCCTGTTTGTTATTACTATTATTATTACTTTTTTATTTTTATTTATAGACAGTCGAAAACAAAACCTTATATATTTTACTATTCAAATTAACCCCAATCTGAAAACAAAAATTCTTAGAATTTTCCATATACCCCATCACATACAAATATCTCTGTGAAAATGAAAGTAAAGGGTCATGTTTTGTTATTTATTGGGATTAAAAAGTTATGTAATTCTGTGTTGAGACGTTACCTTAAACTGATAGTACTTTTCTACTTAAAGTTTTATCTTGGATCAATTTTACCTATCCTTGCTTTGTTAACTTTTTTAATTAGAACAATTTGAATGATTTGAAGTAATCTACGCGTTGTCTGTTTGTATGGTTTGGCTGCATTTTTGAGCGATGATTGTTATTTAAAGAGGAGGGTTAGTGCTTTTGTATGCCTAGTTTAATTATATTATTTAAATTTTTGGGATTAACTACCGATAATCCAATAATCACATAAGCAATAATAATGAACCTAGTAAAATCATCAAGACGCATTACTCATTGTGTTCATCGAGTTAGATCATCGGAGTGGAGCGAAAAAACATTTATCATGTCTTATTAAATGGCGCGCAATTGAAAGGGGCACGAGATCGATCGGCACTTTGATTACACTGAATGCTCGACTTAACAACGCATTCCTGATTTGCCTATCATTATAATTTATGGATAATATCAAGTTCAATGTCAATCAATGTTATCAGATTACTCTGACTATTACGACTATTATTGGTTATTCTCTTTGTTATTTTTTCTGCACACATTTATGATCGTATTTATCCGCTCTGTTAACCCTGACATATCTTGGCTGTTGATTATTAAGAATGTTTCTCCGAGGAAGCCTTCAAAGTGGTCGATGCTAATAGTCTTTGCACTATCCATTTTGTCGATGGGCTGCTGGCTTGATTCTGAAACGCTTGCACCCTTTTCATTAGTCGGCTTTTCTTTGCTCTTTTATGTGCTTTATAATTTGTGAACTTCGTCTATGAATTTCTTGCTTGACTATGCAAAGGTTCCTTGGCTGTCTTTCAGCAAATTGTTCAGTTCATTCCTTCTGTTTTGGATATCATCTCTAGATCTTGGAACGTTCAAGACATAATAGAATATTTCCACGTTGTTTTTGTTTGCTTCTATGAGTTACTTGATCAGCTTTTGGAAGTTCTCTTGTTTGAGCAGCTTCGAGTAAAAATCGGTGATTTTTTTCTTGCTTACTTTGGATTTTACACTGATTGTCATATCAACAAGAAATAGCTTCAGCGCTTGTTTGCTCTTGTGAGTCACTAAAAAGTCAAAACTCATGTTAGAATCTTTCGCCCTCATGATCACCGTATCCGCAGAGATGAGCTGTTGCACTATCTTTGGAAGCTCATTTGAGAATTGTTTGCTCTTTTTTTTGTCATCGTCGTTAAGGTAAATCGGTGTCTTTGTCCAGACTGGCACTTTACTCGTGATTTCCGTTATTTACTTTTGAACGATTGTTAGAGTAGCACTGCATTCTATTTGCTATTGATTTAATATTTTACCGTTTGAGATAAACGCATCTTTGATTAGATCCTCCAAAACTATTCCCGAATTTATAATTTTCTGCCATCTTGGCTTCTGTTGATCATCGGCAGTTATTCTTTAGATGATTTGGTCGTTTTTTTGATATTTGTTCCAAAACCCTATTCGAAAATTCCTCATGTCTTTCTAGGACATAGTCGACATCAAAAATAACTGGTTGTTCTCTTGCCGACCGATGAAGAGGAAGTTTGCGAGCTCGTAGAACTGCTAGTACTGCAAAGGGATTGGTTTCCTGAGCACTCTGATCTACTTCTTGATGAACTATTTCTAGTCGACCTTGATTTTTATTTAGACCGGCGCCGTTTTAACATCCTTAACGCTGAATTCAAACAGGCTAATGGCCGTGTTCAGGCAGCATTATATCTCGTATTTTGACTACTGGCTGGTGGTTTTGTGAGTTTTCCCAGCTTTTTGATATAATCGCTCAAACTGCTCGAGCGGAATGTTGCCAATAATTTATTAAAAGGTTTTACGAAATTTCGCCTCTGCTTAGCTGCTTCTTGAGTTGAGATTTGAGTTAAGATCGCTTGAAATTTTCTTCTCTTTCATTGAGTCGTTTATGTTTGTCAAGGATATAGCCTCTCTGATAACCAGCCTCGTCGCGAAGGACTCAATGTTGGTCTACTTCAGCACAGCGATCGCCTTCTGTTTTGACAGGCCAGATTTCTGGAGCTCGAAAAAGATGGACTCGTATGAGTAAATGAGCCTTTCCGATGGAGTGAATAAGTTGTCCAGTACTATTTTCTTGAAGTTCTGATCACTCAGCGCGATGTACATTATGGGGTCTTCAGAACGGCTGAGGAATTTGTTGTTTCGAGAAGACACAAATGTTAGAGGTTTGCATCCAGTGAACTGGAGGATATTCCAGTTTTCGACAAAAACCATTCTTTTAGATTTAGATAGTTTGTACAGTTCGTTGATTTGGTCGATGATAAATCGCACCAGGAAACCCTTTGTCTCGTAGATCCACACTATGTTTGCTAACCACTTTTTAAAAGCTTAATGCTGATCACTTTACTTCAGTTTCTGAAAATCCAACAATGATAAGGTGTCAACGTCTTGATAGCCGTTTCCAAAATCATTTTTGATTTCTCGCTTGATCTGCTTTACGATTTCTAACAACTCCGTCTTTGAGTGCATGTAGAAAAACTTGTAGTGCACGGTGATCCTCTCTGAGAACGGAAGCACTCCCTTGCGGAAGCAGGCCCTCACCTTGATGTCGTGGAGGTACTTCAGCATAAAGTAGGCCACGCTCTTGCCGAGTCCCGGAGTGCCCACGTAGTAGTTCAGGACTGTGCCGTGTGGCGTTTGCAATATTTCATTGCTGTTTTCAAGGTTGTACTAGTAAAACTGTCCCGTGACCAGTTTCATCAACGTCGAGTTCGGGCAGAATGGGAAGAGCGACAATTTGTTTTTTCCTGCTGAGAATCTTTCTTGCTGCTGGTTCAACGTCATTTTTTGAATGCTCACTCCTTTCAAAGGGTTGAAGATCTGGTCCATTTCTTCGTAGACGTCCCTGCCGATTTATCCGCTCTTTTGCATGCTGGACAGTGCTCGCATGATTGAGTCTTTAAGCAGCTCCCCCTGGTCCTTGTGGTTAAGGACGGTTTCGTTGATGGCGTCGACGCACCTGATTCTCTGCATGTCGGAGCAAAGCCTCAGCACTCTTTGGGTGAGTCTGAACATTGCAGTGCCCGATTATAATGCGTGGAGATAATTAAAATTTATTAAATAATCAAATAAGGCATATTAACTAAAGAATTATGCTGACCAAAAAGCTGACAATCCAACTGGACCGTTAAGATAAATTTAGATATATTTAAAGCTTCAGCAATCCCCAACAATTTATATATATTATTACCAAATTCAGCAAACAAAATTATTTACTAAGGCTCCAAACCGACATAACTCAAGCGTCTGAAAAAATATACAATAATTGAATAAAAAAACACATGAAAAGTATGAAAGTCCGACTTTGCAGCACAGATTTATGCTTCTTAGCAGCCTAAAGCACGAATACAGCCTAACAAATCGTCGAGAGGCACTGCTGATTGACTGAGTTGGATCATTGATGTGGAGTATTTTCTCGATGTACATTCTCCAAATTTTTATACTACTATCTGTTAATATCTCTTAAAATAATCTAAAGAAATATTAAAATATAATATCATAAAAAATAAGAGATAACTCAAACAATGTCCACGCTCTTTGCTTATGCTTATAGTAAGCAATGCAAAGTGCATGTGGGATATGCTCAGAGACAAAGTATAATATATAAGTGAATGTAGGTAATATTTGGGAGAAATATGCTAAGGCAAATAGAAAAAATCTATTAAATTAAAATTACAAAATCGATCGTATAAATTAATAATTTAACAAAACCATTTTGAGAAAAAAAGAAATGAGGCAGAAATAAGAAACTCCGAATTTTCGGAAATGATATATATATATCCTTGTTTTGCCAGCTTTTTTTTTAATTAGAACAATTTGAAGGATTTAAAGTAATCGACGCGTTGTGTTTTTGTATGATTTGGCTGCATATTAGATGTGGTTGGTATTTTAAGTGGTTAGTGTTTTTGTCTAGTTTGATTATAATATTTAAATTTTTGGGATTAACTACCTATAATCACATATATAATAATAATTAGTAACGTAAATAAAAAAGGCATCAATCTATAACACATTCGTATTCATTAATAAATAGTTCGATAATCAAAATCACACTAATTATTTAACATCCTAATATTTGGGCCAATCATATTTAATCCCATCGGTCGTAACCCCACTAATAAACTGCCCCATACCACTTTTATGAATTTAATGAGGCCAATGCGTTAACCCAATTTTCTTATTAAACATTTAAACCCTTTTCTTTAGTATATCTGGACTAGCCCATGATCTTGGTACCATGGTCACCGTCATTGATAACCTGACTAGATCGTTACTATTGACATTTTTATACTATTGAGAGGAGGGAACACAGATTTTACCTCCGTGGATTGCGCGGGAGTCCCACAGGATTAGATCGCCTGCATCGCATTATATTAGTTCGGTTTTGGATTATACTATGTATGGGTCGTTATCGTGTAGTTATACCCAGTCTGAAGGAAATTATTGTACTCCTGGGTAGCGAGATGTGATTTATGCTTGGGTCTAGTTTGTGTGAGATCCAGGCACTACCATTAAGCCACCTACTTAGTTTTAACGGACTCGTTTTAATGGTACCATGCCTTGAACGCATTTCAGACCTTTTTTAAAGAATGGATTCTGATCTATATGCAAATTTTAAACATTAGGTTTCCATTTTTTATTAACCCACCAAGGCTTCCACCCGATAAAAGTATCAAAACTCGTAATAACATCCTCCGTATTCCAAATTTTCTTAAACGCACCTTGAATTTTCTCTCTTTTCCTGATAAACCACGAAGCCTTAGAATGACATCCGCCATAAGTAGCAAAGAACCCCAAAGTTTTCATACCAGGCCAACGATCATCATCCCAAGTTTATGGATTATTACGTTGAATGCCTGTACCCATAGCTTCCAGCCATTACCAAAATAAATTTAATGATTATGTCACTTATTATGGGGAGAGTGCTTGTTTTATGACTACTGCGCCTGTGTTTTGCAGTTATTTTAGCCAGTTTTAGCTGTCTTCGTAGGCGAAAGATTTTATTTTTGGAGCTGTTGATGATTAAGCTTTCATGTTTTTGATAATTATTGATTTTTAATTTAAAATGACAAAGAATTATTTTTTCAGTATAATTTATGTAAAAGCAAGTTTCGTTATTTAGAATACTTTTTATAGCTTAATAAAAAATTTGTTGATAGCTAATCATAGCAAATCTCAAAATTTATTATGATTTCTATTTTAAATTACTTAAAATCTATGTAATAAATAATTCCATTATCCATCTATATATTAATCAATTA
>APMI01008773.1_pt1 | contig 12678 bp, 19 predicted proteins | sample 667938 | NCBI WGS metagenome assembly APMI01 (sample SAMN01084076, study PRJNA167559) | wastewater metagenome | biome: Wastewater | place: Denmark: Ejby Moelle, Odense | collected 2011-11-28 | reverse complement strand
GGGGTCAGCTCACGAAACGGAAAAAATCGTACGCTAAGCCCCGCCGGACACCCGTAGCGGCCGGAATTTGCCCTGTCTGACGTCCGCCTACGCTGCCAGACCGAGAGCCTCAATGAACCAGTAGGCGGCTCTTGAAGCAGCTAGTCTTGCGTTCTCTTTCCGTCGCACAAGCCGGAAAAGAAAGAGGGGAAGGAAGAAGACCACGAAGAAGATTCCTTCCACGGCGCCTCGCCGCAGAATCTCTTGCCGCTGGCCGAGGCGCTCGCGGCGGCCAATCCGGCCGCGTGGGTCGTGAGCGTGCGCTCGCCCGATCCTTCGGATTTCGGTATCGGCTGGCAGTGGTTCCCGGTGCGCGGCATCACCGAGGAGAATCGCATCGGCCGCATCGCCGCGGCGATGCCTGGCTTCGTCCAGACGGTGCGCCAGTGGCAGAAGGCATCCGGGGTCGGTGTCGAGGCGACGACGCTCGTCGGTTTTTCACAGGGCGCGATCATGGCGCTCGAGTCGACGCAGTTGGCCGACACGATCGCCGCGCAGGTGATTTCGATCGCGGGACGCTTCGCGCAGCCGCCCAAGGTCCGCCCCCTCGCGACGGTGCTGCATCTCATCCACGGCAAGGAAGACGCGGTGGTCGACCCACGCCATAGCATCGCCGCCGCCGACCGCCTCTCGTTGATGGGCGCTCACGTCGATCTGAATCTGCTGCCCGAAGTGGGCCACACGTTCGATGAAAGCGTGATCGACCTCGTGTGCGCCGGGCTGCGCAAGGACTGAAAGCCGCGGGCCGCCCGATCGAGCCGGCCGGTTTCCGCGAGGCGGGATGGCATCGCCGCCTGAACGGTGTCGCGCGCGCCCCGGGGCCGTGTCCCTTGCGCCTTGAGTACGATCAAATACGGCGCAGCGGAAAGGCTGCATATTGGATTGGTACAAGCCGATTGGAAGGAAAGACGTGGCTCGCCGCGACACTGCATTGAAGGGGGGGCCTGCTGCTGACCGCCACGATCCTGTGGGGCGGGATGTTTCCGGTGGCGAAGGATGCGCTTCACGTCGTCGACACGTTCTATCTCAACACGTTGCGCTACGGGGTCACTGCGGCGGCTTTCATCCTCGTGCTGTGGCTGACCGAAGGTCGCAAGGCGCTGAGTTTCGACGGAAAGTTCCCACGCGCCTGCCTTTTCGGCGCGATCGGCTTCGCGGGGTTCAGCCTGTTGGCCTTCGTTGGCCTCGCTCACACGCAGGCGGCGCTCGCTGCGATCATCATGGCGATGCAGCCCATGATCGGGGCGCTGGTCCGCTGGCTGTGGCCGGGGCATCGCCCGCCGCGCATCACGCTGATCTGCATCGCGGCCGCCTTCGCCGGCGTGTTCCTCGTCGTGACGCGCGGGCAGCTCGACAACCTTTACACAGGGGCCGGATGGGGCGACCTGCTGATCGTGCTGAGTGCGGTGAGCTGGGTCGTCTACACACTGGCGGCGGGGAGTTTCCCGGACTGGTCGCCACTGCGGTATACGGCGCTGACCTGTCTGATGGGTGAGGCGGCGATTGTAGTCGCCACGGTCCTCGCAACGATTGCGGGTCTGGCGAGTACCCCGTCCCTTCAGAGCCATTATCCGGTAGCGCCGCAGTTGCTGTATCTGGTCCTGCTTGCATCGATCGTCGCCGTGCTCGCGTCGAATGCGGGCATTCGCTCGCTCGACCCGTTGAGCGGGATGCTTTTCATCAACGTGGTGCCGATCACGGCCTTCCTGATCGGCCTCTACCAGGGGCAGCATTTCGTTGCGGCGGAGCTGATCGGTGCGACGCTCGTGGTGCTCGCGCTGCTCACCAACGGCCTTGCGCTGAAATTCTTCCATGTCCGCTGACAACCGGCGGGCCTAACCACAACGGAGTGTGAACGATGAGCGTGATCGAAGGGGTGACCCGGGATCTCTTGGAAAAGACCGAATTCCTGACTATCGTCACGGAAGGGGCCGACGGGCCACACGTGGTCGGCAATTGGGGCGACTATCTGCGGCGCCTGGGCCTCGACGGGGACAGGATCGTTCTTCCCGCGGGCTACTACCGCAAGACCGAGGAAAACCTGCAGCGCAACGCCCGCGTGCAGGTGCTCGCAGCTTCGCGCGCGGTGCAGGGCAGCCACGGCCCGGGTCAGGGCTGTCTGCTGCATGGCGCCGGTGCCTTGGTCAGCGAGGGCGAGCTGGCCGATCGCGTCAAGACCGCTTTTCCGTGGGCGCGCGGCGCCTTGGTGATCGAAGTGGAACGGGTCGAACTCCAGCTCTAGCCAACGCGAAGCCGGTTGCAGCGGCCGTAGCGGCCTGAACGTCGCCGCGCCAACTTGGCGCTGCTGGGCCAGACGTAATCGCCCATCAGGTCGATGTGCTCCCAGCCCAGCGGCGCCAGGTACTGCAACGGCGTGGCAGCGGGACCATGCAGTGCCTTCGTGGCCAGACCGCGTTCCACTGCACGATGGCCGCCGTCACCAAGTTGAGGCCGGAGGTCCGGTAGCGCTGCTGGCCGAGCCGGCTGGTAAAGCAGGTGTACGCGCGTGGCAATAGCAGCAGGTAGGTGTCGGCTGGGCGGTAGGCAACGGGTAGAAACGTCAGTGCCCGTGATCGGGTTCATCCAGAAGATCGTGGCCAGTGGCGAAGGGTCGGCGCATAAGAACATGAACGACATCGAGGCCCGCCACGCTATGCTTGAGCCGATCGGGAGGGCGCTGCCATGAATGAGGTCGATGTCTACGTACACGCGCCAATACGCGCCGCAGCTACGCCTCCGCCGTGCGCCACTTCGAGGTGGAATTGGGCGCTTTCCTGCCGGCGAGCGCGGACGGCATCGCGCGCTATCTGGCGCAGCATGCCGACCAGCAGTCCATCGCGACCTTGCGCCAACGCCTCGCAGCCTTGTCGCGCTGGCACCAGGATCACGGCTTAGCCGATCCTACCAAGGCCCCCTTGGCACGACAGACCATGAAGGGCATTCAAACCGTGCATCCGCCGCAAACCCGTCAGGCGGTGCCGCTACAGATTGGCCAACTGTCCCATGCCGTGACATGGCTGGACACGCGATCGGGACCCAGGGAGCGATCGCGCAACGACGCCACACACGTGACAAGGCGCTACTACTGCTCCTGGGTTTCTGGCGCGGGTTCCGAAGCGGCGAGTTGATCCGCCTGGAGACGCAGAACGTCGAGCTCGTGCCCGGCCAGGGCATGACCTGCTTCCTGCCTCGAACCTAGGGCGACCGGCAGATGGCCGGACGGAGCTTCATCGTCAGGCAGCCCAGGGTTTGGTGCCTCGCCTCGCGTGATCCGGCGGTTCACTCCTCGTCCCAATAGGGTTCTGGACCGATATGCTCGAGCAGGAAGTTTATGAATGTACGGACCTTGGCCGGCAGGTGCCGGGTCGGCAAATAGAGGGCGTATACATGGCGTTCGACGGGGATGTACTCGGACAGCGCGGCGCACAGGCGGCCGGCCTGCAGGTCATCTTCCGATGATGAAGGTCGGCAGCAACGCAAGCCCGAGCTCCCCGAGTACGGCCTGGGACAGCGCCTCGTCGTCATTGATGCGCAAGCGGCCGGCCACGGGCACCGCGATCTCGCCCTCCGGTCCGGTGAAGCGCCAGAGGCCCTGCTCACCCCCTGCTCACCCGAGTGCGTGTAGTCCAGACAGTTGTGGCGGGATAAATCCTGCGGGATGCGTGGCAGGCCGTGCCGCGCAAAATACTCCGGCGTCGCACAGAGCTTGCGCCGTACCGGGGCGAGCTGACGTGCGACAACGGACAGTGGCAGTTCGCTCGCCACGCGCACGATAACGTCATATCCTTCTTCAGCGAGATCTATGCTGCGGTCGGATATGGTCATGTCGACGTCCAGATCGGGGTATCGACCGAGGAAGTCCGCAAGGGCTGGCGCAACATGCAGCGTCCCGAAGGCGACCGACGCGGCGACGCGAAGGGTACCGCGCGGCTGCGCATGCAGACTGCTCGCCACCTGCTCGGCCTGCACCATCTCCTCGACGATGCGGTTGCAGTGCTCGACAAAGACAGCTCCGACCTCGGTGACGCTCAGATGACGAGTGCTGCGGTGGAGCAAACGCACGCCGAGCGAATGTTCGAGCTTCGCCACCGCCTTGCTCACCGCCGAACGTGACGTGCCGAGGCGGAGGGCCGCCGCGGAGAAGCTTCCGCTCGCCACTACGTGTGCGTAGATCGCCATCAAATTCAGATCTTGCATGTCTGAATTGTATTCGCCCAGTGCGGATTCCGACCCAACGTGACCGCTGATTCCGAGAAGGGTGTGGCCGGTGTTTCCGGGATAGTGACCGCGACTCCGATTTGATCGGGCCTGCGGAAAGGGAATCAGAGGGCCGCTCGAGCGGCGCCCTCCCACCAGCCGCTCAAGAGACTTCGGGGCGGTATGCTCGCCTGCACCTTCGCGCAGCTTTCCCAGGCATCCTTGGGAACGCTCAGGCCGGCGAAGATACCGCATCTACGCCCGCTGCCAAGCCTGCCACGCACTCGGCTACGACCGTACCGGGCCGAAACATTGCGGCCTGTTCGGACGCCGTGCCGGCGGCGTGGCGGGCTTCCGCTATTCGCCGGCCATGGCAGAAGCCGATGTCGTCTGGGATGCGAATACGCTGGACCGTTTTCTCGCCAACCCGACCGGCATGATGCCGGGCACGGCCATGGGCTATGCAGGTATTGCCGATCGGCAGGAACGGGCGGACCTGATCGCGTGGCTGCGACAGGCAAGCGCGTCGCCCATCGAATGTCCGCCGTGAGGCATATATGAAACTCCAGATCGTCTCGGACCTTCACCTCGGACTAGCACCCTGTGAGCTTCCTGACACCGGCGCGGAGCTGTTGATCCTGGCGGGAGATATCCACCGTCCGCGAGAAGCGCTCCAGTGGGCCAGGGCGCTGGGGAGACCGGCTATCTATGTGCCGGGCAACCACGAGTATTACGGCTCGAGCATCCCCGCCACGGACCGACTGCTAGGCGAACTCAGTCGCGACAGCATGGTGACGGTGCTCGACTGTGCCGAAAAGCGCATCGGCAATGTGCGCATTCTCGGCGCAGCACTGTGGACGGATTTCCGTATTGCAGGAGACGAGGCGGCCCGCGAGCAGGCGATGAACGACGCTGTCCGCTTCAGCCGCGATTTCAGCCGTACAGGCCGTTCAACTTCTCGCGCTCCGCGGGCGACTGCACGCGCTCGCGCTCGGGAAGCGCCTCGTTATTGATCAGGTAGGGCTTGATCGAGTGGTAATGCGCGAAGAATTGCGTCATGTCGACGATGAGGTCGCGGATCACGGGAAAACCCGGCAGCGGCCGCAGCACGACCGGCTCCTTCAGCCCCGACAGCGACGTGAGGCACGCCAGTCCGTTGCGACCGTTGATGTTCATCGCATCCGATCCGCACACGCCTTCGCGACAGGAACGGCGGTACGAAAGGCTGTCGTCCATCGTCTTGAGCCGCATCAGCACGTCGAGCAGCTTCTTGTCGCCCGCCTCGGGCGCGAGGTCGTAATCCTGCATACGCGGCTTCGCGTCGGTTTCGGGGTTGAAGCGGTAGATGCTGACTCGCAATGTTATCTCCTCCGCCGCTCTTAAGCACCGCGGGCAAAGTGCGCCGCCATCGTCAGCACGACGCGAATGAAGATCGCAAACAGGATCACTGCGATCAGCGCAAGCAAGGGCAGCCGCAGCGCCGGTGCGTGGATGTAGTCGAAGACGATGTCACGCACGCCGATCCAGCCGTGCAGGCACAGCGCGGCGAAGAACACGACGATCAGCACTGCGCCATGCGTGCTCGTCGCCAGCGCGTGCCAGCCTTCATAGCTGCGCGACGGCCCCGTCAGCAGCGTCGCAGCCCCCAGAGCAAGCAGGATCAGCAGCACCAGCGCCGTCACGCGCTGCAGTACCCAGGCCCGTTGCCCGAGAAAGAGCCTCACGACAGCCACCTCACCGCGGCCGCAAGTGCAATGATCCCCGCCGCGAGGATCGCAGCCCAGGCGCTGGTGCGTGCCTGTGAGAGACGGCTCCCGACGCCGATATCCATCAACAGGTGGCGCACACCGGCGAGTACGTGATGCGCGGCGGCCCAAACGAGAATGACGAGGAGCAGTGCCCGCCAGGGCTCGGATACCAGGTCGCGCAGAGCTTCGAACTCCGACTCGCTGCGAAGCGAGCGGTCGAGGGCGAGCGCGAGAAGCGGCAGGCTCACCAGGAGCAGTACGCCCGAAACCCGGTGTCCGATCGATGCGATCGCACCGACTGGAAAGCGGATCTGCGACAGATTCAGAAACTTCGGCGCATTAGCCGAGCGTGCTCGCATGTTGGCCTCCCAGGCCGATTCAATGCCAAGAGACGACAAATATCTCCGCGGCGATCCGGATCACCTCAATAGACCCTACCCCGTCGCGCTGCGCCTCGATGCCGCCGCGCCGGCTCGATGGACATGGCAGACCTGCGCGCGGATGAGCGCCGTCCGTTTCAATATAGCGGGAGCCGCAAAAGCGTCAAATTAAATACATCTTAAAATCCAGCCCCCGAATCGCCGGGCGCTTCGCCGCAGGCGATGAATTCGGACTAGGATGTATTCATCGATTTCCGTTCATGGAGATCCGGCTCAATGACAGGCAGTCGCCCGCAACCGCGGCACATCTGCCCCGCACAGGTGATCGCGGCCCTGTCACGCGGGCTGCGTGTATTCGCGGACCGCCCCGCTCTGCCTGGGGCACTGCGGAAGCTTTGCCGTTCTCGGTGTCGGGCCTGATTTCGCTGCTCTCCGTAGCCGGCCTCGCGCCGATGGGCTTGCCGCTGGTCGGCGACTTTCCTGCTCGCGGTGAGAACGTCAGTCCGCAGTCATCGGAGCATCCGGATTCGCTGCAAGACCTCCCCGCATCATGAGCAAGCCAACCAATACGGTCGGCATGATGAGCGCCAGCACCACCAACCCCCTTCCCGCGACAACCTGTTCATCGAGTAGATAGGCATTGCACAGACGAGCCGAAACGTCCTGGTAGAGGAGCCCGGCCACCGCCGTCATCCAGGCCCAGTTCCCGATGAAAAAGGTCTGAATCATCGTTCCGGCGCCGCGCCATGACAGCTGCAGTGCGCCCCCGGCGGCGAGCAGTGTGGCGAACTTGGCGAACTCCATTTGCGGCAACAGCAGGGCCTGATCGAGGGCGCGCGGAATCATCCAGAAACCCGATACCAGCAGGCACAGCAACAGGCCCGCAAGGCCGTGAGCGTTGATCGTCGCGCAAGCGGCGCGCACCCGCGGCGGCAAGGACGAAGCGAGCGCCGTACCGGCAAGGACCAGCAGCGGAAACTGCAGGAGCATGTGACGCGCCATGTCGGCCTCAAGCCACGAGCGCAACCATGGCGCAGTGCCTGCTGCAACAAGCGTCAGTCCGATGAGCGCACGCTGTCGCGGATTCATTGCGCCCGCCCGCCGGAACGCGCCGCGGCTGCGCGAAGCGCGCTCCCGATGGCACCGAGATCGTCGATGCGGGTCAATCGGCCGTCCGCCCCCAGCGTGTGGATCGCCGCGTTATGCACGAAGCCGCCCATGCCGTCCGGCACGACGACGACCCCGAAGGCGTCGAGCAGTCGACGCAGTTCCCGCGCATCGGCCACCGTCGCCATGCGCCACACGGCGGGGTCGGCCTGCATCTGTCTGGCATAGCGTGCCAGTGCGTCCGGGGTGTCGTGCGTCGGATCGAAGCTGATGCTGATCAGGCGCACGCGCTCCTGTAGCCCCTGCTCGAGGATTGCCTGCTGCAGTTGCTGGAATTCACTGCCGAGCACGCGGCACACCGACTCGCAACGCGTGTAGATGAAGTCGACGAGGGCGATGCGGCCATCCGCGACCAGATCGGCGCGCAGCGAGTCCCCCGTCGAGCGGGCGTCGACGAGGCCGACGTCCGGCATCAGCGGCGGCTGTTCGCGCACGGCGAGGCGGCGTGCGGCCTCGCTGGTGACGACCCGGAAGCCGGCGCTGACCTGCGAGAATGCCGCCATGCCCAGCACCAGCATGAGCATGCACACGATAACCGTTCGCATGGCGTCTGACAGCTCCCCCCCTACTTCAGCGTCGCCAGTTCGGCGCCCCCGTTCCACGGCGTCCTGCGGCCAGCGGTGCGCGTGCGCTGCGCCTCGACCGTTTCGGCCGTCACCGCCCCGGCCTGGTTGCCCCACTGGTTGCGGATGTAGCTGGTGACCGCGGCGATCTCGGCGTCGCCCAGCTTGTCGCCGAAGGCCGGCATCTCGCCGTTGAAGGTGTTGCCCGCGACTTCGATACTGCCGTTGACCCCGTGCAGCAGGATCTGAATCAGGATCTGTTCGCTGCCATTAACCCAGGCCGAACCGGCAAGTGGCGGAAACACTTGAGGAATGCCGGTGCCCGCGGTCTGGTGACACGCGGCACAGTTAACGCCGAAGATCTGCTCGCCATCCACGGCCCTGGCGGGTACGGCTGCGAGTACGTCCGCCGTGCGGCGATCTCCGAGCGCGGGACGGGTGTCGGGCCGTGCGGCGTAGATGTAGTAGAGCGCCCATGCGAGCAGCACTGCGATCAGTCCGAGCATCAGGCGGGGCACGGGGTTGAAGGATTCGTTCGGATCGCGGTGTTCGCGCCGCTGGGCGTGATCGTTGCGGGATGTGTCGGGCATTTCGGACGGTGCGGCTGCGGGTCAGTTAGAGGCCGGACTGGCGTCGGCGAGTGGCGCCAGCACGGGGAAGGTCCGGTCGAGGGCGAGGAGATAGCTCACGAGATCCTGCGCCGCCTGCGTAGCCACGACCACGCCGCCCGCCGGGGCGAACCGCGGCGGCAAGGCGACCACCTTATCCCCCGGTTCGGCCTGCTTCCTGACCTCGAACAGGTACGGGTAGGCGGGCATGATGCTGTCGGGTGTGTAGGCGCGCGGTTGGTAGAGGTGGCCGAGTTGCCAGTCAGCGCTCGGCTGGCGTGCACCGATGTTGAACAGGTCCGGTCCAGTGCGCATCGTGCCGAGGAGATGCGGGCTGTCGTAGTAGTAGTCGCCAGCGACGGAGGGCCGGCCCCAGCCGCGCTTGTCGTCCGGCGCCTGGGAGGGATCGCGCGGCTGCTGCGAGTGGCAGTAGACACACCCTTCCCGGATGTATACCTGCCGGCCGCGCAGCTGCGCATCGGTATAGGGCTTCAGGCCCGGCGTCGGTGGCTCGTGGCGCAATTGCAGGTAGGGCAGCACGACCAGTGAGGCGGTCGCGATGGCCAAGGTCACCATTGCGCCGGAAATCAGCTTGACTTCGTTTTCCATGGTTCAGGCGGTCGGAGCAAGAGGACGGAGAAGGGCGGCGCCGCTGCGCCGGGGACCGCGCCCCAGCGCCATCAGCAGGAAATGTGCGGCGAAGACGAGATGGCCGAGCGTCATCAGCGCGCCGCCGACCGAGCGCCCCGCGAGCCACGGCAGCGTGACGCGCACCGAGTCCATGAACGGCTTGCTGGCGTCGATCATGTTCAGGCCCTGCAACACGCCTCCGGTAGTGAGCGATACGAAGTAGATCGCGAAGCCGATCGTGACCAGCCAGAAATGCACCCCGATCAGCGTCGGATAGGGCCATTCCCGCGACACGATGCGCGGCATCGCGAAGTAGATCGCGCCGAACATCACCAGGGTGACGAAGCCGTACAGCCCAAGGTGGGCGTGCGCGACGGTGAAGTGGGTGAAATGGGTGACGGTATTGACGCTGCGCAGGGCCTCGAACGAGCCCTGGATCGAGCTCAGCGTGTACATCATTCCGCCCAGCACCATGAAGCGCAGCGTCGGTGAATGGCGCAGGGCGGCGAAATGCCCCCTCATCGTCAGGTGCTGGTTGAGCGAGAACGCCACGACCGGCACGATCATCATGATGCTCTGCACGATCGACAGCGTGATCAGCCATTCCGGCACGGGGCCGCCGACGAGATGGTGGCCACCCACCTGGCCGTAGAAGAACGCGAGGCACCAGAAGCCGATCAGCGACAGGTTGTAGGACTGGATCGGCCGGCCGATGACCTTGGGCAGGAAGTAATAGACGGCGGCGAGCGACAGCGGTGTATAGAAAAGCCCGAGCACGTTGTGGCCGAACCACCAGTTCATCGTCGCCTGTTCGACGCCGAAGTGCAGGTTCGGCAGCTTGGCGACGATGTACAGCACGGGAAACCAGAACAGCGCGGCCCCCATGTACCAGACCGACACGTAGAGATGCTCGACTTTGCGCCTGCGCAAGGTAAATACGAGCGGCAGTCCGATCATCGCCCCGCCGAGCGCGAACAGGACACCCACCTGCCCGGGTATTTCCAGCCACTCCATGCCGTCGGTGATGCCCGCGGCGATGCAGCCGATGCCGATCGCCAAACCGATGTTCCACAGGACGGCGCCGCAGACAGCGAAGCGCGCGCCCTCGAGCGTGGTTTTCAGCAGGCGCGGCATCATCCACAGCGCAATACCGAGGGCCGCCATCGGCGCCCAGCCGTAGGCGACCGCATTGAGATGGATCGTGCGGATGCGCCCGAAGCTCAGCCACGCATACTGCGTCAGCCAGTCGGGTTCGTGGAGCTTGATCGAACCGGTGAGACCCGCGAGCGACGCAACCAGCAGCCAGAACACGGCGAAGCCGAGCAGCACGAAGGCCGGGCGCGCCGACGAAGCATCAGCGGCGATGCGCGCCTGCAACTCCTTCGCGTCCGGTTCGCCGGCCACGACGGCCATCGTTCGCTGCAGGTCACGCTGTGTGGCGCCCGCCACTGCAGGCTCTTCGACCCGTCCGATCTCGCCGCGCGAAAAAATTACTTTTGCGGCGGCCGGGTCCGAGTCGAGCAGGCCCTTGCGCAGGGACCAGATAAAAAAGAAGAGCCCGGTTACCGCAATGATGAACGACGATAGCAACAGCGAAGGAATGTCCATGACGAACTGGGGCCGAGAGAGTAGAAGTATTCAGGCAAAATGATATGGTGCGAATACATGTTATTGCGACTTCCCCGTAAAAGCAATATCGTTTATACATCTTTAACTGCGAGTCGTCCGGATGAAGCTCACCGAATACACCGACTACACCCTGCGAACGCTGATCTTCCTCGGCCTGCACCGCGGCGAGCTGGTGACGATTCAGCAGATCGCCGACAGCTACGACATATCCAAGAATCATTTGATGAAGATCATCCACCGTCTTGGCCAGGACGGCCTGGTCGAGACCGTCCGGGGCCGCAGTGGCGGTGTGGTGCTGCGGAAAGCCCCCGAAGACATCAGCATTGGTGCGGTGGTGCGCGCGTCGGAGCAGGATTTCGCGCTCGTCGAATGCTTCAGCCGTGCGAACAACCGCTGCGTGCTCTCGCCGGTGTGCCGGCTGCAGGCAGGCTTTCGCGAGGCGCTCGAGGCCTTTTTCAAGGTCCTCGACGGCCTGACGCTGGCCGACATCCTAGGCAATGCCGCGGAGATCGCGCCCTACATCCCCCTACCCGAACCCCGCTTGCTGGAGAAGCGCACGTGAGCACGGACGCCATCGACATTCCCCGCCGGCTCGTCGAGCAGGCTGCGGACGCGGTCATCTTTGCCGACCGCGACGGAAACATCCGCATCTGGAATGCAGCAGCCGAAGCGCTGTTCGGCTTCTCGCGAGCCCAGGCGATCGGCCAGAGCCTTGACCTGATCATTCCGGATCGGCTGCGCGCGGCGCACTGGGAAGGTTTTCATCGCGCGGTTGCAACTGGTCAGACGCGCCTCGGCGGCCGCGCCGTGATCACACGCTCGGTCAACGCGGCCGGTGCGACGATTTACGTGGAAATGAGCTTCGCGCTGGTGAGTGACGAACGCGGAGAGGTTCTGGGTTCGGTTGCCGTCGCGCGGGACGCGACGCAACGGCGGGACGACGAAAGAAGGCTTCAGCAGCGCATAAGGCAGTTGGAAGAACAACAATCCGCCACAGGAACTCAGGCGCCCGAGTGACAAGGGCATGTTGGACGGCGCCGCCTCTGCCCGGGGCGAATCGGCGCTGTGCCCTCAGCAAGGCAAGAAACATCGAATGGATCAATGGTTCATGGCAAATCTGGGCGACGCGATGCTGGCCGGCGACGAGCTGGACCACGTGTGTGCGCTATTCGAGCTGCAAGGCAACCGGAGCCCCACGACGGCGGTGCTGATGCGGCATGAGAACCTTGGGCGCCTGCACTGCGAGCTAGTGCTGTACTTCCCCCCCGAACTGGCCGATCTCGCCGCGCGAGTGGGGGCGCATCCCTGCGGCAAGCCGACGCTGTCCGGACTGGGCGTTGCAATCGGTTCTCCACAGCGCCTTGCCGATATGGCCGGCGGGATGACTTGAAGGGCGAAAAGGTCGGCCGGCGATCGTCGAGCTGTCGCGCGGCGTGCCAGACCTGCTACGCAGCGCCTTCCGGCCGGTCCCAGTAAGGCTCGGTGCCGAATCGGGCGCCCAGAAAATCAACGAAAGCGCGGACCTTCAGCGGCAGATGCCGGTCGGGTAGATGGACTGCATGGAGAAAATGCTCGACCGGCACGTAACCGGGCAGGACTTCGACGAGCCGCCCCGCCTGGAGCTCCTTCCCGACGATGAAGGTCGGCAGCAGCGCCAACACCAACCCCAACCCCACCCCCCCCCCCCCCCAGCCCCGGCGCTCCCGACCGCACCGGA
>APMI01017757.1_pt1 | contig 12680 bp, 12 predicted proteins | sample 667938 | NCBI WGS metagenome assembly APMI01 (sample SAMN01084076, study PRJNA167559) | wastewater metagenome | biome: Wastewater | place: Denmark: Ejby Moelle, Odense | collected 2011-11-28 | reverse complement strand
CGAACGATCTGCTTCCGCGCGCGTTCGTCCGCAGCCAGCGACATCTGCTCGTCAATGTCGAGAATCAGGCTGGACAATTCATTATGCCAGTCGAGCCGCCCGGCGCTTTCTGCCGCGCTGCGGACCGGACCGCTGATCTGACGAGGCGCTCCGCCCGAGAGCGCGAACATGCTGTCGAGCGAGGGCTCGATGACATGCAGCCCGGGGTCCAGTTTCTTCAACCGATCCGCGAATCCTTGCATGGCATGCTCCTCGCCATGCGTCAGAAAAACCGAACCCGAGATCGGCCGCCGTTGCGCGATCCAGGCAGCGAGCTGAGGTCCGTCGGCATGGCCGGAATAGACATCGAGCGAGCGAATGCGGGCCTTAACCTGGACGTCCTCGCCCATCAGCCGCACGTGGCGAGCGCCGTCGAGCAGGATTCGACCGAGCGTCCCCTGTGCCTGAAAGCCAACGAACAGGACGGTCGCCGCACCGCGCCACAGCCATTCCTTCAGATGATGCCGAATGCGCCCCGCATCGCACATGCCGCTTGCCGCTATCACGATATGAAAGCCGCGAATGCGGTCGATGGCCTTGCTTTGCTCGACGGATTCCGTGAAACGCACTCGTGAATCCCGCAAGGCCTCAAGCAAGGCTTCGCCTTTCGCCATCTCGTCCGCGTGTTTCTCGAAAACCGCGCTGGCCTTAGTGGCCAAGGGTGAGTCGACGAAGATCGGCGCCGTCGGAATGCTGCCTGTCTTCATCAGGTGGATGAGGTCGACGAGTAGCTCCTGAGTCCGTTCGACGGCAAAGGAAGGAATGAGGAGCGGTCCCGAGAGCTGGGCCGCAGCCGCGACCTCTGCTTGCAGCAACAGTAGACGCCGGTCGAGTGTAACGTCTTCCCGATCCACGTCGCCATATGTTGTCTCGCAAATAACGTAGTCGATCCCGTCTGGACCAGTCGGATCGGCGTGGAACGGCTTAAGGCTTGAGCCGATATCACCCGAGAAAAGTATCCGAAGGGGAACGCCGCCGGGTCCGTCGATCTCGACCTCGATGGAGGCCGAGCCGAGCAGATGGCCTGCGTCCCAGTATCGCGCCCGGACTCCCTTGGCGATTGCGACCAGTTTGCCGAGAGGGACGGAACGAAACTGCGTCAGCGTCGTGATGGCCTGCTCGGCATCGTAGATCGCCTCCACCGCCGAACGGCCCCGGCGCGCGTTTCGCCGGTTGAGCTGCTCGACCTCCATCTCCTGGATATGACCGGAATCGGGCAGCATCACCGAGCACAGATCGACGGTCGCGGCGGTCGCGAATATCGGCCCCTGGAAGCCGTCCTTCGCGAGCTTGGGCAGCAAACCGCTGTGATCGATGTGGGCATGTGTCAGGAGCACAGCGTCGATTGAGGCGGGGTCGAAGGGAAACGACCGGTAGTTCAATTCCTTTTCCGATTTTGACCCTTGGAACATGCCGCAATCGATGAGGATGTGAACCTCGTCCGTTCGAAGGGAGAAGCAGGAACCGGTCACCGCGTGGGCCGCCCCGTGAAAACAGAGACGAATCCCGGTTTGCTGCTGACCACCCGCCCCTGGCATCGCTGATCTCCGAAATGAGCCTCGGGCCTGAAGCCCAGCAAAGACCTTTCGAGCACGCTCCATCGCACTGCGCCTTGAGAACGATCAAATTGGCCGCTGAGGCGTTCCCTTTTGAGTTGGATCAAGGCGGGCGGCAGTTCAGCAGCGATCCTTGTCGAAGGTTTGGCCCGCTTGAGGGAGCAATGCCATGGACCTCCGGATTCCGCACGATGCCTGGGTGATCGTATGCGACGCCCGGAAGGCAATATTTCTGCGAAACGAGGGCAACCCGACGCAGCTCAAATTCGAAGTCGAGGAGGTCAAGGAAGCTCCCGCGAACCCGCCAAACGCTCGACAGGGCACGGAACGTCCCGGTCGTATTCAAAACGCGGTCGGACCCACCAGCGCGACCGAAGAATCGAATTGGCACGAGTTGGCGGAGACCAAATTTGCGCGCGACACGGCCGCCGCCCTAATGCGATCCAATCAATCCGGCCGCTTGCAGGATATCGTATTGGTCGCGGCGCCGCGTATCCTCGCGGTGCTCCGCCAACATCTTGATGCGAAATCTCGTGCTCGGATCCTCGCGGAAGTCGACAAGGACCTGACCAAGCACCCGATCCGCGAAATAGAGCGGCTGCTATCGGGCCCATAGGGATCAGCCTGATCGCGAAACGTGCTCCCGGCGGGTGGTGCTTGAGGCCGCAACGCGCAGTTAGCAGCAAAAGGAGCTACTCATGCCCTATGCCAGCAACATCGAACTGCCGCCGTCGGTGCGCGGTCATCTGCCCGAGCATGCGCAGGACATATACCGCGCAGCCTTTAATCATGCCTATCATTCACACACTGACGATGCCGAACGCGAGGAGATCGCTCACCGCATCGCCTGGGCCGCGGTCAAGCGCTCCTACGTGAAAGATGGCGATCGTTGGGTTCCCCTTGGTGACCGCGCCATCTCGGCGAAACGACCGTAGTCGACGGAAATCTTGGAAGATTGTTTCGAGGACTGCGCCACTCTTTGGCGTGATATTCGATGAACGCGCGGGATGCGGGGCGCGGAAAATGCTCCAGGCGTGACACGCGTCAGGTGCCAGCTCGCCTGGATCGACAATTGCCCTTGCGCGGGCAGGCCTCCGGGTTCGTAGGACCGGACAAGAGATTAGATACACTCGACCGGTGCGTTGAGGCGAAAGGCGCGGCGGACAGCAAATGCGCGGTTCCCCACAACTTTCGATGGTGAAAGGTCGTCGCGTGAATTCCGAGGTCGTCCGGATCGGCGGTGATGATCGGAATGTCGATTCCGACATCGGGCTGTCGACGGAAGAGGCTGCCCGGCGACTAGCCCAAACTGGCGCGAATGATGTCCCTTCGCAGGAAGAACGACCGTTTCTCAGAGCGCTCGGGCACTTCTGGTCGCCGGTGCCCTGGATGCTGGAGATCACCATCGGTCTTCAACTTGCTGCCGGGGAACGGCTCGAGGCCTGTATGGTCGGCGCGCTTCTGCTGATCAATGTTCTGCTCGGCATCGTCCAGGAAGGTCGCGCAAGCGCGACACTCGCCCTCCTCCAGCAGCGCCTGGCGCCCAAGGCGCGGCTCAAGCGTGACGGTCTATGGACCGATGCCTCGGCATCGGTGCTCGTGCCGAGCGACATCGTCCAGCTTTCGCTCGGTGGCATCGTTCCCGCCGATGTCCGGATCCTGTCCGGCTCGGTGCTGCTCGACCAGTCGATGCTGACGGGCGAATCCATCGCGGTCGAGCGGCAGTCCGGTACGGCCGCCTATGCAGGTGCCCTCGTCCGCCGCGGCGAGGCGATCGCTGAGGTCACGGCGACGGGACCTCGAACCTACTTCGGGCGCACTGCGGAACTCGTCCGTGCGGCGGATGTGGAGAGCTCCGAGCAGCGGGCGGTGCTAGGCGTGGTCAAGGCCTTGACCGCAGTCAATATGACGATTGTTGTCGGCATCGTCGCCTATGCGCATGCCATCGGCATGACCGTAGCCCAGATCGTGCCACTGGTCCTGGCCGCCCTTCTTTCGGCCGTGCCGGTCGCCATGCCGGCGGTGTTCACGCTCGCCGCAACGGTCGGGGCGCGTAGGCTCGCGCAGTAGGGCGTCCTTCTGGCCAGGCTCTCGGCCTTGCAGGAGGCCGCGATGATAGACGTCCTCTGTGTCGACAAGACCGGCACGCTGACGGAAAACAGCCTGGGAGTCGGCCGCATCATACCTCTCGTCGAGGGAATGAGCGAAGCGGCTCTCCTGACCCTAGCGGCAGCCGCCAGTTCTGTGGATGGGCAGGACCCTGTCGATGCGGCCATACGCGCCGCTGCCACCCGGTCCAGCGAGCCGCCGCTTCGGACCCTCAACTTCACACCTTTCGATCCGGCCGCAAAAATGGCTGAGGCGGTGGCGGTCGGGCCGCACGGCGAGCCGACGCGCATCGTCAAGGGATCGCCCATCGCCCTCAGGGCGCTAGTTCCTTCCGCTCCCAGGACAGACGCCAAAGCCGCCCAACTCAGCCGCGAAGGCTATCGCGTCCTCGCCGTTGCAGCCGGCTCGGCCGAGAAGCTTGAGCTCCTCGGATTGATCGGTCTCAGCGATCCGCCGCGCGTGGATTCCAAGCCCTTGCTGAACGATCTCAGATCGCTCGGGATCGCCCCCGTCATGGTCACGGGCGATACGGCGGCAACGGCCGAAACGGTCGCTCGCGACATAGGTCTCGACGGAAGAATCTGCCCGTCCGGCAAGATACCGGAACAGGTCGCGCCCCAGGACTATGCTGTCTATGCGGGCGTCTTTCCGGAGGACAAGTTCAAGTTGGTCCGCGCCTTCCAGAACGGAGGCCATGCCGTCGGGATGTGCGGAGACGGGGCGAACGATGCGCCTGCGCTGCGGCAGGCTCAAATGGGCATCGCCGTCTCGACTGCGACCGACGTCGCCAAGTCGGCCGCCGGCTTGGTGCTCACCGAACCCGGCCTGCGCGGCATCCTCGCCTGCATCGAGGAAGGCCGTGCCGCCTTCCGCCGTGTCCTGACTTTCACGCTGAGCATGCTGGTCAACAAGGCGGTGACGTTGATCGTGATGGGCGGCGGGCTGGTGATGACCGGCCATGCCGTGATGACGCCGCTTCTCCAGGTGCTCTGGATGCTGACTGGCGACATCGCGATGATGGCCCGCGCCGGCGATCGCGCGAAACCCACGCCCTATCCCAACGCCTGGCGCATCCAAGAACTGACGCTCGCCGCCTTGCCGCTCGGCGCGGTGAAGCTGGCCTATGCCATGACGATCCTGGCGATCGGGTGGTTCTGGCTCCGGCTGGACACCGAAGCGATGCGTAGCCTCACCTTCCTCACGCTCGTGCTTGCCGGGCAAGCGACGAGCCTCGTGCTGCGCGAGCGTGAACACGTCTGGCATTCACGGCCTGCTACGATATTGCTGGCAGCGATGGTGATCGCCGCGATCGTTGCCAGTAGCTTCGCCGTCGCCGGCTGGCTCATGGCCCCCTTACCCGCCTGGATTGTGCTTGCGCTCTACGCTACCAGTGCCTGCTACGGCATGATCCTTGATGCGGTTAAGGTCGCGGTGCTGAAGAGACTGCCGATAGATCGCCGCACTTCCCCAATCCCGGCACGCGACGGCGCTTCGCGGCGCGGACCAATCAATTTTTGATCCCCGTCAAAGTGCGGAGCCGGAAATTCCTCGATCCTTTCGGGATGAGAGGGCGAGGCGATGGAATTTTTTGAAGCCGTTTATGGGCGACGAGCCACCCGCGCGTTTTCCCGGGAACCGGTAGCCAGGTCGCTCATCGCGCGCATCGTCGACGCCGCGATCCAAGCTCCGAGCGCGGTCAACGAGCAGCCTTGGGACTTCGCGGTCATTCAGGATAGCGAACGACTGGACCGGATCGCCGAGGCGGCGAAGGAGTTGATGGCCGAAATTACTGAACACGCGCCGCCGCGACTATCTCAAGCTCACCTGCACGATCCCAATTTCCACATCCTCTATCGCGCGCCGGCCCTGATAGTTGTCTCGGCACGAGCTGGAGAGTGGGCGGTCGAAGACGGAACGCTTGCTGCGGAGAACCTCATGCTGGCGGCTCATGTGCTCGGACTGGGCTCATGCTGGATCGGGCTCGCGCAACACTGGCTTGAAACGGAAGACGGGAGGCGCGCCATTGAGCTTCCGGCCGGTTTCATGCCTGTCGCCCCTATCATCATTGGCTATCCATCGGAGAAGGCTGCTCCCGTCCCCCGAACGCCCGCTCGCATTCGCTGGGTCGAAGGTGATGCTTAGTTCCAATTTCTCCCCCAGATAAATTCTACCCTTCCTCCGGGAGTGAAATTCAATTCTGAATAGCTTTAATATAATCGACAATTGATTTTATATTTATAGATTCAGAACCAGTAGAGTTTTTTATTTGACAGATCATTCCCCCAAACTGGCATCTTGTAATTCCCGTGAGCGCGCAGGGATTTCCGGCCATCGATCACTTGCACAAGAACGCGTTCGGGAAACACGCCACCGTTATTCCGGGTAAGCCGGCGGAGGTCGGAAGGCTTGGTTCTTAAAGCGGGAGCGACCACGCCATCGCCGGCGCCTCCTTGCCCATGGCAGCTGGCGCATCTGCTGTCGAACTCAGCCTTCCCTGCTTCATCAGCGCTGGCTTGCAGAGGAAAAAGAGCTCCAGAGATGAAAGTGACGAAGAATGCGAGCCTCGCAGTTCTCAATGTTTGCCGTGCCATACGCGATCCCGACCTTCCTTGCGTGCCGGCTGACGGAGGACGGTTATCGCCGCCAGCCAGACGGGCATGAAAAGCCATGAGACGCATGGAATTGCCCGATCGTTCTTGACGAAAGTCAAAAACCGAAAATTATCAGAAACTGAGAGCGTTTGCGGAGCCGGCGCCAAGTTACCCGCGCCGATGAGAAAGCCAATCCGGTTCGCGCATGACCGCGCGATAGCGTCATAACTGCTTTGAGCTCAGATCCAAAACGACTCCCGGGGCACCGGCTAATTCAACGAAGCGGACGCCTTCATCATCAAGCACGCCGAGCACTGCTTCGCGAACCCGGGCCTGCGGTCGCCGCCCATCTTTTTCTAGATCGCCAAGGTATGCCTTCTTATCCCGGCCCGTTCCGCCAGGGTCGTCTGGTCCCAATCAAGCATTGCCCTTGCGGCCGCGACTAGTCGGCCGGCAACCATATCTCTTGGAATGGTTCGACCATAAAGGTCGAAATCGACATTGAGATCTCGTGGCCTCGAGGGCGCTTGATCACCCGGCATCACGCCCCTCCTCCGCCGCGACCATTCGAACTGTCCTCGGTGGGATTCGCGGGACCTTAAAACCAGCGTCCGAAAAGCATTTCGGGCGACGGCGGAGCATTGCCATGAACGTTACGCTATCGAAAATAGCCGCCCCCCAACGCCTCTTGATACTTTCCGACGGCAACATTGCCTGGATGATATCCTCGATGCCCGACTGATCGCGGATCCCAGAGTTGTCGATTTCCATCGAAGCGCTTCAGAGGATTGAATCCTTTGCTGCGCAGGCGCGCCGCCGAGTTCGACCACTCGAACCGTCAGGACAGCCCATCGGATTCTCTTCGTCGTTGCAATTCCCGACGGGACCACGGACGCGACGATGACTCGCCGCAGCTCTTACAACCGCCGAGATATGAAAAACCGACTCATCATCCCAGAATGATACCTCCGGCGGCGCCCTTATGTCGATGGCGCGATGCTGATCGCCGAGAGCGCCGGATGTCCGGTCTCGCCCCTGGCCCGCGTTCTCATATCAAACCACCTGTCAGAATCCGGCGGGAGCTCGGAGCTCGGCGATTGTGCCGCGTACATGCACGCAGCACGTGATCCCGTTCAGGCGGTCCTTGCCCTGGCTGCATCCAAGACAATCACGATTGACATCAGTCGCCCCATCTCGGCTCGAACGCGCGTGCACCTCCCGGCGGGCTGACGCCTTTCCGCAGCGGCCCGCCTTCGGCCTTCGCCGCGCCCTTCTCCTCTCGAATTTTTCGCGGTCGGTTCCAACCCGGGACCGCGCGGAACATGCCCATGCACTACCCGTTTTCAGACCCTCGTCCGGTTCCCGAGCTTGGTCCGGAGGTCGACCGACTGCGCAACCTCTTGAACGACCTCGAGCAAATTCAGGCAGGACACCATCCCGGGAAGGCCGACCTATCGAAGGCCCCGACGATCGATAGCTGGTGCATAGCCGAACGCCGCACGATCGCCTTCGCCTGAACGGTCATCGGGCACCCACGATCCCGAACGGCTGTTCCGTTTGCACGTCGAACTTGTATTTCATCGCGCCATCGATTGGTTTCGCGCGTACCCTCAGTCGCCTCTACGCGCTGGGAAGCCGACATCGCCTCTCGAGCCGGTGGGATTTCCGATGAGCCCGCGTTCCGAGAAGCGTGGATCCGGCAGGGTCGCAATCGGCCGCGACGCCAGCGTGGTCACGGCCAGGGCTCTGATCACCCGCGCGCTCCGCCGCGGCGGCGCCTACCACCTCCTGCACGGCCAGCCCGGGATCATCGGCCTGATCGTCCCGGAATCCGATGCCGACATCTATGTCGACGTGGCACGCGGCATCGGGGCAGCAAGCCCTGACAGTTGCTCTCAATGAGTTTCTCGACGACTTCTACTCGGATAGCGACCAGCAGATGCGTCCATAGTCGGATCTCCGTGGACCACCAGGAGATCCGCATAGGCGCCTTCAACGATGATGCCGGTATTGCCTTCCATCATCATCTCGGCATTGACGCTGGTCGCCGAGATCAACGGGTCGACGGTGTCCTCGGCCTTAGCACGGAGCGTGAATTCCTCACCCTGATAGTCATGCAGCTCGATGCCGAGAAGATCGGTACCGAACCTGGTCTTGACGCCGGCATCGCGGCTGATCTTGAGGCTTTCCAGTCCGCGATCGCGAACCTGCGAAATCTTGCGCATGCTCTCGGCGGAAAGCTGATTGCGCCACTGCGTGATCTGGTTCGGATGCACGTCGAACTGCTGTGCCAACTCGACGATCGTCTTCTCGCCCCTCACAGCTGCAAGGGCCACCTTCGCCTTGAAGGCCGGCATGTGGTTCCCTCGCGGTCGTTTCGCCATGGTCTCTCCTGTCGCGGCCATCATGCCGCCTTCAGGCACAAACTCCATTGATCCAACCTGTCCAGTTTTCCCGAGACGGCTCTACTTTGAGAGAAATCAAAGTTTCGTTGATTTCGGAGCGCTAGACTGTTTCCAATCTCAGCCAAGCTGGAGACGCACCTCTCATGTCGTCGTCACAGAAGGCTGACTCGGCTGCTCCGTCCAGAACTCTCCGAAAGTTGGGCGCTCGCTTGAAGCAACATCCGCTGGCGCGGGTCGGGCCGGGGCTGATCACCGGGGTTGCTGACGACGACCCGAGCGGTATCGCGACCTATTCCCAGGCCGGAGCCCAATTCGGGCTCAACATGCTCTGGACGATGCCGCTCACCTTTCCGCTGATGGCCGCGATCCAGTCCATGTGCGCCCGCATCGGGCGGGTTACGGGAAAGGGCCTCGCTGCCAATATCAAATCGGCCTTCCCACCCCCGGTGCTTCAGGGCGTGGTGGCGATGCTCCTTGTCGCCAATGTTCTCAACATTGCAGCCGATGTTGCCGCTATGGGAGAAGTCGCTGAACTGGTCTGCGGCCAGAACCGCCACCTCATGACCGTTCTATTCGTTCTCGGAACACTGTTATTGCAAGTTCTGGTTCCTTATCATCGCTACGTCGTTTTCCTGAAATGGCTGACGCTGTCCCTGCTTGCCTATGCGGCGGTTCTGTTCACCGTGCATGTTCCTTGGGGCCAGGTTGCGCTGCGTACCTTCTGGCCGCATTTCACCTTCGATGCCAATGCTGCTGCGGTGGTGACTGGTGTCTTCGGGACGACGATCAGCCCTTATCTCTTTTTCTGGCAGGCCTCCGAGGAGGTCGAGGAAATGAAGGCTGAGCGAGGAGCCGGCCCTCTGCTCGGCAACACGGCGGCGGCACCGGCAGAGCTGCGCCGGATCCGCTGGGATACCTGGACTGGCATGTTCTATTCCAACGTCACGGCCTATTTCATCATCCTGGCAACGGCGATGACACTCAACGTGGCCGGCATCACCGACATCAACACGGCGGCGGAGGCGGCCAGCGCCCTGAAACCGCTCGCCGGCGATTTCGCGTTCTTCATCTTCGCGCTCGGCATTCTGGGCGTTGGCCTGATCGGTGTCCCGGTCCTGGCCGGATCGGGAGCCTATGCGCTTGCGGAAACGATGAACTGGAAGGAGGGGCTGGAACTCAAAGCGACGGACGCGCGAGGCTTCTATGGCGTCATCGCAATCAGTGTTCTGGCGGGAATGGTTATCCAGTACTCGCCCATCAGCCCGATGAAGGCCTTGTTCTGGAGCGCAGTGATCAACGGGGTGGTGGCCGTGCCACTGATGATCGTGGTTATCCTGCTGGCGTCCAGCAAGGCTGTGATGGGCGAGTTCACGGTTCCCAGGTCGGTCGCAATGGTCGGCTGGATCGCGACGACTATCATGGCGGCGGCGGCATTGCGAATGTTGCTCCCCGGATAGTCGAGGTCGGACACCATTTGCGTCCACCGACCTATCCCGCCAGCCTGCCGGCGAGGCCGATCAGATCGGCCAGCGTGGCCGCTCCCATCTTCCGCATCACTTGACCCCGGTGCACCTTCACCGTCACTTCGCTGAGCTGGAGCTCGCCCGCGATCTGCTTGTTCAAGCGGCCGGCGACGACGAAGGCCATGATTTCCTTCTCGCGGGTCGACAAGGACGTGAAGCGCGCCCTGAGTTCCGTCAGGGCGGCTTCCTCGGACCGACGCGCGCGATCGCGCTCGACGGCTGCGCGCACCGCGTCCAGCAGGTCCTGCTCCCGGAACGGCTTCAGCAGGAATTCCACCGCACCTGTCTTCATCGCGCGCACCGCCATGGGCACATCGCCATGGCCGGTCAGGAACACGATCGGGATCGGGTCGCCCATGCCGGCAAGCTCCGCCTGGAAGTCCATGCCGCTCGGTCCGGGCATCCTGACATCGAGTACGAGGCAGCTCGGCCTATCCGGCCGCCTGTACAGGGAAAACACCTGGACCGAACCAAACGTCGCGACCGCATAGCCAACAGAGCGGAACAGGCTGTCCAGCCCGTCACGCACAGAGGGGTCGTCGTCGACGACGAAGACGATAGGCTGTTCATCAGGCACGGTTCGGCTCCGATCCGGTTTCGCCGACGGGCAAGATGAAGCCGAAGACCATGCCGCGCGGCGGGTTGGCGGCGGCGTAGATCGTTCCTCCATGCGCTTCGATGATCGAACGGCTGATCGCCAGCCCCATGCCCATCCCGCCAGGCTTGGTCGAATGGAAGGCATCGAAAATCCTCTCGATCGCGGCCGGAGCGAGGCTGATGCCGGTATCGCGGACGCTGACCGTGATGGTCGTGCCGTCCGTCGCCGCGCCGACCAGCATGTCGCGAGGGCCGGTTTCCTGCTGCCCCAGCGCCTCGGCTGCGTTGACCACCAGATTGAGGACCACCTGTTGCAACTGGACGCGGTCGGCGAGAACTGGCGGCATGTCGTCGGCCAGGTCGGCTCTCAGGATCACTTGTCCTTTCCGGATCTCGCTGCGCACCAGCAACAGGACGTTCTCGATCAGATCCGGAACATTGACCAACTCCTGGGACGGAGGCGCTTTCGCGACCATCCTGCGCACGCGGCCGATGACGTCACCGGCGCGGTCGGCATCGGCGACGACACGTTCCAGAGCCCGCCTAGCCTCACCGGCGTCGGGAGGAGTTGCAGCAAGCCAGCGAAGGGCTGCGTTTCCGTTGGCGACGATACCGGCGAGAGGCTGGCTGACCTCATGGGCGATCGAGGCCGTCAGCTCACCCATCATCATGACCCGCGACATATGGGCGAGCCCCGCGCGCGCCTCGCGAATCCTCGCCTCGGCGGTCTCTATCCGAAGGACCAGATAGGTCGTCGCGCCGATCGCGATGAGACTCAGAACGCAGTTGACCAGACCCGCATGTTGGGCCCCGCGAGGAGTGAGCAGATAGCTGATGATCGTCAGCCCGGCACAGGCTGCGCCGATCCAGAGCACGATCGCCGGCCGGTCGAACCGCACCGAAACCAGGATCACCGCGACGTAGAGGACGGCAACGGCGATCTCCAGATCGGTATAGGTATCCGCTACGAAGATGACGACTGCCAGCAAGGCGAGGCAGAAGCCGAGCCCCCCTCCTCCGAGGCGGAAACGCTTGGGATTGAGCATCGCGCATCGCCTCCCGCCGAGCGGCCTCAGCTTCACGTTTCGGCCCTGTGTCCAGTCCGCCGAGCGCATCGCCCCAGTACCGCAAGCTCGTTCGTCGCGCCATGGCGTCCGCGCCGCGATGAACGGTTCTAGCGGTGCGGTTGAGCTATCTAGAAGCGGGCGCGATGCCTGGGCTTGTGGGCATGGGGGACATTCCATCGACGCCTTCTCTGCATCAATGCCAGCGCAGCTTCCCCAAACCAGCCGGACATGCGCAGCCATCTTCTTGTGGCGCGAGGCGAGAGCAGGCCGCCGAAATAGAGCCGCGAGACGACGCGCAGCAGCCGATCGGAAAGCCAGAGCAGCAGGTTGACGATCGGCCAGAAGAGCCGGAGGCGGCAAAGACACAGAACCACACGGCTCCGAGTGCCTGCTGTCTCGCGGCTGAGCGACCGCATGGGGCGGCTTCGCCGGCGAGCGGCGAGCCATCTGTCGAAGAGATCGTCATTATCGGCCATGACGACGCCTCCAGAACTCGAGATCTGCGCATATGAATCAGGGAGCCTATGATCAGGTGGACGTGGCGAGCCTCGCCCCTCGCCTCGGCTGCTTCAGCTCGGATTTTCGAGCGTGAACAGGTCGGCTACCTCATCATAGGCGAAATACTCGCCGTAGCGGGCCCAGTTGGTGACGGCCTTCAGGGTCGTGGCGGCATAGTCCTCCGACATGTGGTCCTCCAGTTCGTCGCGGAAGCGCCCGGCCGGGGCCTTGTGGCTCGACCGCTCGTCGAGCACGCGGCGGATATGTGCCGCCAGCGGTACGTAAGCTGCGAGTT
>APMI01023266.1_pt1 | contig 12682 bp, 8 predicted proteins | sample 667938 | NCBI WGS metagenome assembly APMI01 (sample SAMN01084076, study PRJNA167559) | wastewater metagenome | biome: Wastewater | place: Denmark: Ejby Moelle, Odense | collected 2011-11-28 | reverse complement strand
CAATGGAGGGATCGCTGAAGTTGCAGGGGATCAAGGGGAAGTTGAAGTAGTTTTTTTGATGGAATTGATTTAGATGAATTAATGTTTTTTCTATTACACGAATTAGGCGAATTACACTAATTTTTGATGCAGGCAGTTTGTATTGAAGGCGTAAAGTCAAAATTTATTTTCCTAATTCGTGTCAATCGTTTCAATTAGTGTTATCAAAACAGCTCTCTCTGTATTTCGTCAGTAAATATTGTCTTACGCTCTATTCTTAATTCGTGTAATTCGTTCCAATTAGTGTAATCAGTATTTACCCTTTATTCTCCGCCTGCGCTCTTCCCAGCCTGTCATTAATTGCCCTGCCAATTCCTTCATCAGGAAATTTCTCCGCCAGTATCACGTCTGCTTTGAGTTTATCAGTTAACCTTAATACAGTAAATAGATTTTTTGCTGCTTCTGCCAAACTCCCATCTCTCGATAATATAAACTGGTTTGCTTCATCAATGCCACCAAACCGCCTGGTAAAACTGATCGTTGCGATCTTCTTTCCTGCAAATTGTTTTTTCATCACCTCAATATCGCCAATGTACAAAGCTGTGTGCGGTGCATAGTGCGATTTCAATTGCCCTGATGTTTCCGGGTTTTTTTGAGGAGATGTTATAGCCGGGGTGATCTTCTCATTCAAAACAGTTTCTATCTGCCCGGCACTGATGCCGCCGGTACGGTACAGCAATACGTTTTCATTTTCATCAAAACCAATAATGGTCGACTCCAGGCCAACATTGGCTGCTCCCCCATCCAGTATGTATGGAATTTTCCCTTCCAGTCCGTCCATCACATGCAGCGCCGTAGTAGGACTGATATATCCAAAAGGATTGGCGCTTGGTGCTGCCAACGGAAAATCAATTGAATTCAGCAAGGCCAATGTAAGCGGATGATCCGGTATGCGTATAGCCACTTTATCGCTTCCGGCAGTAACAATGTCGGGAACGGTATTTTTTTTGGGTAATAAAAAGGTAAGCGGGCCGGGCGTAAATATTTCCGCCAGCAACGATGCTTTTGCTGGAATGTGGGTCACATATTTTTCCAGTGTTTGCCAGTTGCCCACATGTATAATAAGCGGGTTAAAGGAGGGCCTGTTCTTGGCCTCAAATATCTTCACCACTGCTCCTTCGTCCAGCGCATTTCCGGCGAGCCCGTACACGGTTTCTGTTGGAATAGCCACGATTTCACCATTCATCAGGTACGTTCGTGCTTTTTCTATATCGTTGCCAATTGCGGTCTGCATATTTTTTTCTCCTGCAAATATAGCCGCCTTGCGCATTACAACCATTTTACACATTGCTATGCCGGCAAGAGCTTGTTAAAAACTGAGCCACTCATGCAACGGTCATGGGCAATATGGTATCATTGGTTAGATTTGCATCTGGTTATGATATTGAAAAAATTTACACTATTAGTTTTCCTGGGCTTTTTCTGTGCCGCTGGCTTTGGGCAGGGTGCATGCTCTACCCTGGGACAAAACCCCGGAACCGCCTTCCCTGTTTGCGGCATTGATACTTTTCATCAAAACACCGTTCCGGCCTGCGGCGGTTCTTCCATACCTACCCCCGGTTGCAGTGGCTTGTTTGATCAAAGCCCTTATTGGTACCGCTTTAAATGTTTTACAGCCGGTACGCTGGCCTTTTTGATAAAACCCAATAACCAGGCAGATGACTACGACTGGCAGTTGTTCGATATCACCGGCCGCAATCCCAACGATGTGTATTCAGATGCCTCGATGTTTGTAGCCTGTAACTGGACCGGTGCGCCGGGCAATACGGGTGCTACTGCAGCCGGAACCAAGCTTACTACCTGCGGAAGCACTGGTGGTCCACCTTATGAAAGTCCTTTCAGTTCCATGCCACGACTGAAGGAAGGGCATGAGTATATCCTGATGATAAGTCATTTCAGCGGCAGCGAACAGAGCGGCTATGATCTTTCTTTTGGAGGTGCAAACGGGGGCACCGCTAATATCACTGATCCTACTGAGCCCGGTTTGTCCGGTGCCAGGGCCATTTGCGATGGCGTAAAGATGACCGTGAAATTGTCTAAAAAAATGAAATGCAGTAGTCTCAATCCTGATGGAAGTGATTTCACGGTTACCCCGGCCTTTGCGCCGATCATTTCCGCCGAAGGGGTTAACTGTAATAATGGGTTTGATATGGATTCGATCGTGCTCACATTGGCAAGTCCTGTTCCTCCCGGCAACTATACCATTACTGTAAAAAATGACCGGAACGGTATAAACCTGCTTGATAATTGTAACAGAACGATCGTACAGGGTAGTAATCTGCCGGTTACAGTTTATCCTTTGATTTCAACGCCAATGGATAGCCTTCTAAAAGTCGGTTGCGCTCCTGCTCACCTACAAGTGGTGTTTTCAAAACCAATGCTATGCAATTCAGTCGCTCCGGATGGAAGTGATTTTATTGTAACCGGTTCTCAGCCGGTTACTGTTACCGGTGCATCCTGTTTAATTATTCCCGGTACAGGAAATTCTGGTCAATCCAATATCATAACGGTTTCACTTGCCGCCCCTATCTACACAAAGGGTAACTTCACCATCACCTTAAAAAAAGGCTCAGATGGTAACACCATATTGAATGAATGCAGCATGGAAACACCTGCCGGTTCATTTCTTAATTTTACGACTGAGGATACAGTGAATGCTGATTTTAATTACAATATTCATTTTGGATGTAAAACAGATGTGATCGATTATTCGCATGATGGCCGCAATGGCGTAAATTACTGGAAGTGGACATTTGACAATGGTATCAGCAGTAATAAAAAAGACACTTCCATTTCTTATACCGTATTCAATAATAAATCTGCTACCCTTATAGTGAGCAACGGAGTTTGCAGTGATACCGCCAGCAACAACGCTATCCTGCTTGATAATTTCCTTGATGCAAGATTTGAAAATACTGCCGTGGTTTGCCCGGGAGATCCTGCCAGGTTTAAAGACAACAGCTTTAACAGGGTTGTTAACTGGAACTGGGATTTTGGCAATGGCAACAGCAGCAGCCTGCAGCAGCCGGATCCGCAGTTTTACCCGGTGGCAAACAATAACAGCATCACCGATGTTCCTCTTCGCCTGATCGTAACCAATGATATTGGTTGTTCGGATACGGCCACCGGTTTGATACGGTTAGTTGGCAACTGTTTTATTGCTGTGCCCACAGCTTTTACGCCCAACGGCGATGGCATGAATGACTACCTCTTTCCTACCAATGCCTACAAGGCCCGTGACCTTTATTTTGCAGTGTATAACCGCAGTGGAAACAAGGTTTTTGAAACCCGTGACTGGACCTACAAATGGGACGGCACTTACAAGGGCAATCCGCAGGATCCCGGCACTTATGTCTGGTTTTTATATTATACGCATATCGAAACCGGGCAGAAAATGGAGCAGAAAGGCACTACCGTGCTGATAAGATAGTTTTGAATTATGAGTTATGAATTTTGAATTATGCGTTGGGCGTTACGGGGTGCGGTTGAAGGTTTAAGGTCTAAAGTTTAAAGTTGGAATATTGGTTGATGGGTTTTAAATTTTAAATTTTGAATTTTGAGTTTTAAGTTATGAATTAAGAGCAGTCTTCATAAATTAAAGCTCCCATTCACTATTGACTATTCACCATTGACGATTCACTATTCTCTTTTCCCCGTATCTTGCCATCCCAAAAAGCTTGCTTGATTATGTCAGTATATTACAAAGATTACCTTGGCTTAGATAAGATATTGAACGCCCAGCATCCGGAAACTTTTAAAGAAGGAATGCAGCCGGCGCATGAAGAAATGCTTTTCATTGTGATCCACCAATCCTACGAACTATGGTTCAAGCAGGTAAAATTTGAAGTGGATTCGGTGCTGAAGATCATGAACAAAGAAGTGGTGAACGATAACACTTCTGAATTATCCACTATTGTACACCGCTTAAAAAGAGTGGGCATCATTTTGAAAATGCTGGTGGGCCAGATAGATGTGCTGGAAACAATGTCGCCCATGGATTTTTTAACCTTCCGGGATTATATCAGGCCGGCTTCAGGCTTTCAAAGCTGGCAGTTTAAAGAGATAGAAGCAGCACTGGGTTTGAAATATGATCATCGTTATGGCCAGGAATTCTATACATCGGCTTTAAAAAAAGAAGAGCTTGACATCATTAAGAATGCAGAGGCTTCCCGTTCCTTACTGCAGGATGTAAATGAATGGCTGGAACGCATGCCCTTTATCAATGATGAAAAATATTGGGTGAATTATCAGCCGGTTTCCGGCAATTTTCAATCGCCAAAATTCTGGAACGATTACGAACATATTTTCCTTAACAGCCTCCCGGAATATGACAGCAGTATGAAAACCTTTTTTAACAGGGTATTCAGCAACGATCCGGCTGACGGCGACAGGCAACTCAGCGCCACCGCCAGCCGCAGCGCTTTGTTCATTATTTTATACAGGGAATATCCCCTGCTTGAACTGCCTTTCCAGTTCCTTGACACCTTACTGGAAATAGACAATCAATTGGGCAACTGGCGCTACCGCCACATCAATATGGTAAAGCGAATGATCGGCGCCCGCAGCGGTACCGGTGGCAGCAGCGGCATGGACTATTTAAAAGCGGCGGCTGATAAACACAATATCTTCCGGGAAGTAGCACAGTTGAACAGTTTTTTAATCGATAAAAGAAAGCTTCCGGCTTTGCCTTCCGAACTGGAAGAAAAACTGCGGTATAAGACCTGAAGCTCTTTATGATTTTGTAAGTAATGTGCAATTATCAAAGCTACACGCCCGAAATTACCCTTACCATTTTTTAAGGCATAAACAAGACTGGCTGCAAATAATACATAATAAAATCCCGGGAAGATTTAATGAATTGATTTTTTGATGACTCTCAGCGTAATGGAAAACATTAAACCGGATCAACGGACTGCTTTAATTCCTTAAATTTGATAAACAACAGTCTATATGACTCCAACCAATCGTATCGTTAAATTATTTACTGACCTGCAGCACGGCGATTGCTGGATCGGCACCAATTTTAAAGAAGCGCTGCAGGGTACAGATGCCGCCTTCGCACAGCAAACCCTGGGCAACAGCAATAACAGTACCTGGCAGCTGGTATTTCATGTTATCTACTGGCGCAGTGCCGTTATCAACCGGTTAAATGGGAGCATCGACCCACCACCGTTTAAAGACATGAGCCTGCCCGATGTACTGGACGATGCCAACTGGAAACAGACTTTGGTTGATTTTGAATCGGTTTATCACCAGCTTCGCAGCAACATTGCACGTTTTAAAGATGAAGACCTGCACAAGCCATCTCCCAAACCAGAACAAACTTATTACCAGCTTTTGATGGGCTGCCTGCAGCATGATGCTTACCATTTGGGGCAGATCGTTTTGCTGAAGAGAGCGCTAGCTGTGTAAAGTCCTGTATCCCCATTCCCCCATTGCATGGAAAAGAAAAAAATCAAACTTAAAAAGACCGTTCTATACGCTGTTCTCACAATACTTCTTGTTAGTGTAATTGCTGTTTACAACTGTGATCGAATCATAAGCAATGCATCCGTTGGAAAACTATATTTCAATACCGACAGCATACCCTTCCGTAAAACAGGCTTACTGCTGGGAACGTCAAAATTTGATTACCCCGGCCATACCAATCCTTTCTATGCACGCCGTATTGAAGCTGCTGTACAATTGTTGAAAAGCAACAAAATAAAATACCTTGTTATCAGCGGCGATAATGGCCAAAAAGACTACAGTGAGCCGGGAGACATGCGCAACGATCTGATCAATGCAGGTATTGATTCAACCAGGATCTACCTTGACTATGCCGGGTTCAGAACTTATGATTCGATGATACGGCTTAGGGAAATATTTGGCCAGGATAATGTAACGGTGATCTCCCAACCCTTTCACAACGAACGAGCCATTTATATTGCCTCCAAACTTGGCATTGCTGCCATTGGCTTCAATGCAGGCAATGTGGGTCATCGGCAAACCATGTTCCGTGAAAAACTGGCGAGGGTAAAAGTATTTGTAGATTTTCTCATTGGTACAAAACCTAAGTTCCTGGGAGAACGGGTGATGATACCCGATTGAACAGTACAGCCTGTTTCATTCCACTGATAAAAAAAGCCGGTGCAGTATGGCGACTGCAACCGGCCTGACAACCTATCCAGTATAAAAATTAATTGCCTCCTTTAATGATCTTCAACGACTGCGTATTGCTGCCCTGCGTAACTTTTAAAATGTAGATCCCCGGCATCAGATCATTGCCGAAATTGTATCGTGACTTCGTATTGGTGCCCGTAGTTTGATACACCAATCTTCCCTCAAGCGAATACACCTGTACCGTAATTTTTTCTTCATTGTTACCCTGCACCACTACGTTGAATGCGCCGGGAGAAGGATTGGGATAAGCATTCACTGTGAGGGTGCGATTTGCAGGAATGGATTTTGCAACCGCAGGTGCAGGCAATTTGCTTTTTTCAGCAACCACCGAATCGGCCGGCACCACTACCACTGCAGCACTGTCCGCAGTAATTGCCAGTGCTGTGTCCAGTACTGCGGTTGAAGCCCTTCTTTCACCAAGGGCCGCTTTCTTATTAACAGTAAAGCTGGTGGAATCGGTAGCGGTGGAATCAGCAACAGTACTGTCTACAGGCGCTGCCATCCTTCCCAATGTTGTGGTTGGATCATTCACCAGTATAATAGAGGTAAATGGCTGCAGCGTTACCGATGAATAGGTTTTTCCATCAACAGCTGTGTAAGTAGCGCCAAGCGAAATGGTTTTGGCCACTTTTGTAGCATTGTATTCGAAACGTAGCTGCGATGCAGTATCAAATACATTGGCGGTGGCTTCATAAAAAGCAACATTGTCAATGTAAGTGGTACCGGAATTCTGCTCCAGCTCAATTACAAAAGTTCCACCTGCCTGCGTTTCCGGGGCTGTGAAAAGAAACTCATGATCCTGGCGGCCAATACCGAATGTATGGGTTTGTGTTGGAACAAGGTTATTGTACGGCGAAGCCGTCTTCCTGATATATGCCCTTACAATTCCCTGCTGCGTTGTGCCGCTGGTACTAAAGCGCAGCACATATTTTTTTGCACTGCTTACTGCACCGATCGGGGCCATCAGCAGGTTATACTTATTGGCCGCAGGGTTGGTGAAAGTAACTTTTAACGATCCACCCAATATCTTACCGGTATTATCCCAGGTGCCGGTAATGCCTGAGCCAAATACACTAAGTCCGCTGACATTCAGATTGAACAAACCATTGGCAAATTTATTCAACCCAACAAGCCCGGTTAACTGGTAACCAACAGGGATTTTCGCCGGCTTGGTACTATGCAGATCTTTTCCACCATAGGCACGCCAGCCTTCTAATGAATGCGGCGAACTCTGTATGGCGGCACCGCCCGAAGTTGCATATATTTCATAGTTAAAGGCCGTAGGATTGATCATGCTGTAAATATTGCTGTCGATATTGCCAAGGTTGGTAATGGCTGTTTTCAACGGCGTAACAACAGGATCATTGATGCCGGAATTGGTATAATAAAACCCACGCTGGGCAGCAGTTTTCGGGTAGAAGATATTGTTCTTTATGGTGAGATTCCGCACGCTTCCAAACACCCAGCGGGTAACACTAACAGCATTCAGGTTATTGTAAGAAGTATTGCCCCTGATGGTAATGTTGAGAGGGTTATTGGTATGAATACCACCTCTCGGGCAATTGAAAACAGTATTGTTGAGTACACTCACATTCATGGTAAGACCATCCAAATAAATACCGGTTGAAAACAGCGTAGCACTCGTGCGGCCGTTGGGAGCACCTACCCCATTCATTACAATATTATTGCTGATCACCCTGTTGGTATAAGTAGGGCCGGGATTGGCATCTGTACCTGAAGCAAAAGTGTAAATGCCACCGGCATCATCCTTGATCATATTGAAATGATTCACCACATTGTACCGAACATTCACGTTACTGCCCTGGAACTCGATGCCTGCATATCCTACAGAATCAACTGTATTGTATTCAATCAGCAGGTTGCTCGAAACGGTTGCCTCTATAGCCTTGTAAGAACCGCCATTGCCCATGCCCATCCCTGGTATCACGGCAGTTCTTTTAACGGTGCACCCCCTGATGGTTACATTGGAAAACCCGTTACTGCCCACTGAGATCGCATCGCTGAGCATATTGTATGTAGTACAATTCTCGATCAGCAGGTTTGAAAACCTGTTCATGTTGATGGCCCCGATTCCGGCATTGGTAAAGTCGCAATTCTGAATATTGATATAGCTGCCTGTATTACCATAAATCGCATTGCCATTGGCCCCGTCAAATGCAAGGTTATTGATGTTGATATAGCTTCTTGAATTCAACGTAAGCAAGGTGTCGATGCAACTAACTTTTACAGTATAGGAAGAAGGTGATGCTGTTCCAAAATACATCTGGAGGTATTTGGTACTGGTCTTATTATACCATTCGCCCAACTTGTCCAGTGTACGTACATCATTCTGTATAAAATAGCCATAATTGTTGGTTGCTGTGTAGGTAGAACCGTCATAGTTGTTAAAGGTCAGTTTGCCGCCGCTGTGCGCCGTGATCTTACCACGATCAAGTACCCACAATCTTTTTCTAACCACTATTTCGGCACCGGTCCAGTTGGGCGATGCTGCTAACTGGTTATCGGTTACAGAGGTAGCACCGGTATAGGTTTCATAACTAAGATAGCCACCGTTGGCGGCATCAGCGTTGGGATAACGCCCCGGCGCAGTGGCAGCATTGTTGAAGGTGACCATGTTGAGGCTGCTCTTGGCACCCGGCATATAAGTTTGATAGATACCGGTGCTCACCAGCGACCAGGAAGCAGCTTTTACAAAACCGGAGATCACGGGCTTAGCACCGGTTCCATATGCACCCAATACGATGGGCCTTCCGCTGCTGCCGGATTTGCCTACTACAATCGCTCCATAGAAGGTATCGCCCCGCCTGAATAAAATACTGTCGCCAGCAACGATCACCGAAAAGGAAGCATTGAGTTTGGCGATCGTTTGCCAGGGTGCGGAAATAGATGTACCGCTGTTGGCATTATTGCCATTGGCAGCGATATAATAGTTTTTTGCAGCAGCAGTAAAGGAAACTGTAAGAAAAAAAATAATGAATAAGATGCGGAAGTTCTTCATATATTTTGGATTGTTGTTAATGATAAAACCATTTTCAAATCAGCATAACCATTCATTCCGGAACAACCATTTACAATTTGTAAACGGCCATACAGGCGTACACGCACTTAAAAAAAGCTGGGGGGAAACAGGTTTTGACAGATGCAGGCAAAAGGTTTATTGTGGGGTAGGTTTTGCCCGGTATTTCTAAAGTTTTTTTAAAAATAACCAAGCTCTACCCCCGATTTTCAAATTACATGCCAAAGCAATTATGATGTGGAAATCGGCCGGCATTTTAACAACTGTTAACAGTATATTTTGAAGACTTATATGTGTGATTCAACATGTAAGAATGGAAAGTACCTGTTCAAGATCAGGCCTGCACCATTGAATGGCAGGATCTTTTTTAAACCATGTCATCTGGCGTTTGGCATACTGCCGGGTATTGATCTTTATCCGCTCTATTGCCTGCGGCAGCGTGAGTTCATCATTGAGAAAGGCAAACAGTTCCCTGTAGCCAACCGTTTGCAGGGCATTCAGGTGCTGGAAAGCTATCAATGATCTTACTTCCTCCAATAGTCCCTCTTCCATCATCATATCAACACGTTGATGGATGCGCTCTACCAGTTCCAGTTTTGGTAACTCCAATCCGATCTTCACAATATTAAAAGGACGTTGTTTTTTTTGTTTGGTTTGAAATTCGATGATGGATCTGCCGGAAGATAATATTACTTCCAGCGCCCTCATCATTCGCTGTGGATTCTGCATTTCTCCATTGGAAAAATATAAAGGATCCTGCTGTTTAATTTGTTCCTGCAGCCAACCAATGCCTGTATTGCTATATTGCTGAATAATGTTTGCCCTCACCGCTGCGTCCACCTGCGGTACATCATCCATTCCATCACAAAAAGCCTTTACATACAGCCCTGTTCCGCCTACCATCACCGCTACGGTATTGCTGGTAAAGATCTGCTCCAGTGTTTCGAGCGCATAGGTTTCAAATACAGCCGCGTTCACTGTTTCATGAATAGAATGGGAATTGATGAAATGATGTTGAACTGTAAGCAGTTCTTCGGGAGAAGGTTTGGCTATACCGATGTTCAATTCTTTAAAACATTGCCGGCTGTCGCAGGAAACGATCTCCGTACCGAAATGTTGTGCAACCCTTATGGCCAGCGCTGTTTTACCAACCGCTGTGGGACCAACAATAATGATGCAGGTATTTTGCATTGGTAAATTCAAAAGTGGAAAAGTGAAAATTGAAAAAAGGCGTTTTGTTACCAAACGCCTTTTTACTTTTTTAATGTTGATTTTTAACTTTCTTAAAATTCCTCTCCTGCTTCCTCAGTACTACTTTCTTCTTCCGAACTGGTCGTGGCATTGCCATCTTCATCTTCTTCACTAAAGCCTTCCAGCATGGAGGCTGCATTGAGGTCGTATTTTTCTTCTACTTCTGCCAGCCTGCTGTCTACCAAACCTTTGGTGCCGTACTGCGATGGGGCAATACCTTCGGTACGGATGCAGGTTGGATAAACGAGTTTTTTGTTTTCTTCTTTGTCCACATGGATCAATTCCACCTTAAATGTCCAGAACTTGTTAAAGTCGTACACATAAATGAATTTCTGGTTGGGGTCTTTGATCTCCGAGCCCATGGCCACTTCGCTCATGATCAGCGGATCTACCTTGTAGGTTTTGTCGTCATATTTTTCCAGTGAAATTTCTCTTCCCCTGGCCCAGTTGTCGTTGCTGCGGTAAAAAGTAGCTTTGTGTTTGCTGTCAAACTCATAAGCTTTTAATATAGCGCCGTGAAGATCGGCAAAGTTCTGTGTGTGACGTATTACCACATCCCTGTAAACACTGTCATCATCTTCCCAGTAAACCCTGAATTTTAGTATAGCCATGAAACGAAATTAGGAATAAGAAATGAAAATGAGAAAATTACGAACGTAGTATTACTAATTGACATGTAAATGCAAATTAGCAAGAGACTCAGCTATTATTTGTTTACGCCAAGCTCTGTTGCTTTGGCAAGCATGAATTGGTAGGCAGCATCGTATTCATTGGGAATCACGCCATCCAGTATGGCTTCCCGGATGGCGCTTTTGATATCGCCAACGGTACGACCCGGCGGTAAATTAAAAGTACTCATGATGATCTCCCCGGTGATTGGTGGTTGCCAGTTCCTTACCTGGTCCTTGGCCTCCACTTCGGCACAGCGCTGCTCCACCATTTCAAAATTCTCTAAAAAGCGTTTTACCTTTTGCCTGTTCTTGGAGGTGATATCTGCCCGGCAAAGCATCATCAGCGCTTCAAAATCTTCGCCGGCATCAAACAACAATCTTCTTACCGCAGAATCGGTGATGTTCTCTTTGGTTAGACTGATAGGCCTCAAATGCAGTTCCACCAATTTGCGAACGAACTTCATTTTTTCATTTTGCGGAAGTTTTAGCCGGGTAAATATTTTGGGTACCATCCGGCCGCCCACTACTTCATGGCCATGAAAGGTCCAGCCATGACCTTCTTCAAATTTTTTCGTAACTGGTTTGGCGATATCATGCAATACGGCCGCCCAGCGCAACCACAGGTCGTTGCTAAACGCACTTACGTTATCAACCACCTGCAGGGTATGGTAAAAATTATCTTTGTGGCCATAACCGTCTATGTATTCGGCACCGGCCAGGTCAACCATTTGAGGAAATATGATCCTGAGGAGCCCGCTTTTATACAACAGGTCAAAACCTATCGATGGCTTTTCAGTAAGCAGGATCTTATTGATTTCATCAGCGATCCTTTCGCCGCTAACGATGCTGATGCGGTGGGCATTTTGACGGATGGCTTCAAAAGTTTCCGGCGCAATACTGTAACCGAGTTGAGCCGCAAAGCGGATACCCCTCATCATGCGAAGCGGATCATCGCTGAACGTTTTTTCCGGCTCCAGGGGTGTTTGCAACAGTTTTTCTTCTATGTGCCGCAGCCCGTTGAACGGATCGAGCAGTTTGCCATAATCCGCACTGTTCAGGCTGATGGCAAGCGCATTGATGGTAAAGTCACGCCGGTTCTGGTCATCTTCCAGCGTGCCGGGTGCCACTTCGGGTTTGCGGCTGTGGTGGGTATAACTCTCCTTCCGGGCCCCTACAAATTCTATCTCGAAGTCGGCTGTTTTTATCTGTGCCGTTCCAAAATTTTTGAAATAATTCACTTCCGGTACGGGTGAAAATTTAGCTGCCACCGCTGCTGCCAGGGCTATGCCATCTCCCAGGCAAACAACGTCCATATCCTTGGTGGGTCTGCCAATGATCTTGTCTCTTACAAATCCCCCGATCAGGTAGCAGGGCGTGCCCTGTGCCGCCGCCGCTGCTGCAATCTTTCCCAGTATTATCAGCTCCCTGGCTGAACAGGTAATATCCATGCGGCAAAAATAAGCGTAATCGTGAATAGTGAATCGTGAATTGTGAATGGGAGTTTTAGTGGTCGGGGCGCCGG
>APMI01063769.1_pt1 | contig 12687 bp, 2 predicted proteins | sample 667938 | NCBI WGS metagenome assembly APMI01 (sample SAMN01084076, study PRJNA167559) | wastewater metagenome | biome: Wastewater | place: Denmark: Ejby Moelle, Odense | collected 2011-11-28 | reverse complement strand
ACTGAATAGAGTTTTCCATTGAATTCACGCAAATCGAAATTTTAATGTTGCTGTCGGTGTTTGTGTTGTCGGGGTCAGGATATGAATGTGGAGCGATTAGTCAGATTGGATGGGTTTACGTAACCGAAGAATAATATATCAAATGCGGTTAATAATCAGAAATATAATGTACTTAATTTTCTACCTATTGTGCTGTTCAATCAGTTTAAGTTATTTTTCAATTTTTTCCAACTTGCAATCAATCTTTCACAACTTATTCCCATCCTCAAAGTTGGTACAATTATATTAATGTAGGTTTCCTGTTCACATATTTGTCGCCGCTGATCATGGTCATGGTGCTCACCCTTGGAAAATAAGCTTATGATGATTTCAAGCGATACAGACGTGATAAATAATCAAACTCATTCCAATACAGATCAATTAAAGGAAATCAGATAAAAATGTTGCCATCATAAAAAATAAAAGTTGGCGATATTTTATAAATTCATGCAAAATAGCGAATTCCTGCAGATATTGTCATTTTAAGCACTTCTTAACATAGTGGTTCGATATTTATTAAAACTGATCAGCTGGATGGTGAGACCGATTGGAAAGTTCGACGAGCAATACGGTCTACGCATGGACCGCTTTCTCAGAATAAATTTTAGCATATTGATGGGGAAATTAATTATGCTCCTGCTTGTGACGATATTTATGATTTCTTGGGAAGTTATAAAGATGGTTCAGGAAAGAAATAATCATTAAATTTGGATAATACTGCATGGGCGAATACTGTACTCGCAGCTGGTCACATGACCGGTATTGTTATTTTCACCGGCAAATAAACTCGATCTAAAATGAATTCGCGTTAGCCTCGAACAAAAATAGGTAAATTTGATTAAGAAATTAACCATCTTTCGAAAGTATTATTTGTAATAATGTTAATTCTTGCTCTCGTGATGAATTTGTTCCGTGAGGTTAATATACTTTGGCCATTGTACTTCTTTAGATATGTTCTGCTATTAGCAAGTATCATTCCAATATCTTTAAGAGTCAATCTCGATTTCTGTAAAGCTTATTTTTCGTATAAGATTTCAAATGACGACTTAATTCCTGAAACATTGTGTAGAAATAGTTCAATCCCTTAATAATTAGGTCGTGTAGAATATCTGCTTAGTGATAAGACAGGCACATTGACTTACAATGATATGGTCTTCAAAAAATTATCAGTAAATTAACAGCTATACACTTCTGATGAACTTGATGAAATTAAGAAGAATGTCGCGAAAGTTTGCAAAAGATTTTAGGGTCCGCTCGGTGATGTTCACGATCCATAAATGTAATTATTATCATATAAAATAGAGCGAAGAAAAAATTAAAAAGAAGGCAATAATGTATCCTTAGAGATTTAACAACTGCATTAATTCTGTGCAACAATGTGACCCCAGTCTAAGATGAAGGTGTTCGAGTACTTCAAGCTTCAAGTCCTGATGAAATAGCTTTGGTTAAATTTGCATAAAGTATTGGATTCAACATGAAATCACGATAGAAAAATAGTTTCAACACAATAAATCCTTTTGGTCAATAATAAAATTACTAAATATTGGCTAATTTTCCATTTTCAAGCTAGACAAAACGTATGGGCATAATCGTCCGTCACGAAACAACAAAAAGAATAATATTATACTTAAAAGGTGCAGATATGGTAATGATCGACAGATGCAAGCCAATCTTCAAAGGCTATATCCAAGACTAATGCGATACACTAGCTAGATAAGGTTTACGAACTTTAGTCATCACACAAAAATAATTATCATAATAATAATTTTAAGCTTGGCACAAATAATATTAATAAGCATCGAATTTGTTGAAAAATAGGCATCAGAAGATGAAATAAATTATGGAGAAATTAGAGAAATAAATGGATTTGATTGGAATAACAGGGGTTGAAGATAAATTACAAGATGAAGTTGCAGCCACTATTTAAGCGCTTAGGATGGGTGGTATTAAAATATGGATGTTGACTGGCGATAAAGTTTAAACTGCTAAATGTATTGCTATTTCAGCAGGACTTAAAAGTGTCAATCAATAAATCTGCGAAATAAAAGGAGACGATTAATTGGTATGATATTCAATTTATTTTAGTTAATCAGAAAGAAATTGCTATAATACGATAGTGCCTAGCAAGTGCTCCTTGTCGATGGTCCAGCTTTAACAAGTATTCTAAACAGCAACAACCTAAGCCTATTTTTTGAGATGGCTCGCAAAGCCCCAGCCGTAATCTGTTGCCGCTGTTTACCAACCCAAAAAGCTTTAATCACATAAAAATTAAAAACTATAACCGGAGCCATCATGTAAATTTTCATTATAATATAGTGCGGGCATTGGTGATGGAGGTAATGATGTCGGTATGATCCAACTCGCATCGATAGGGTTAGGTATAGTCGGAAAGTAAGGCAACCATGCTGCTTTGGCTTCAGATGTCTCTATGAAGTAGTTTAAATATGCTAAACAAATATTGTTATGGCATGGCAGAAATGCGTATAAGAGGGCAGCAGCATTGTCTCAGTTTGTTATACATCGTGGCCTTATTATTTCGATTTTGCAGATGGCATTCTCGATTATATTTTACAATGTTGCAATCCCCATATATAACGGTATGCTGATGTTAGGTTATGCAACACTATACACTTCCCTACCTGTATTCTCACTAATACTAGACTAAGATCTTTCAAGACAAAAAACCCTACTATACCCAAATCTATACATCTCCCTCCGCAAAAGCCGTTAGCTAAACACAAAAACATTCCTAATCTGGTTATGGATGAGCATATATCAAGGCTTACTAATCATGGTACTTTCCATAAACTTATTCTAACAGTCATTCGTCCGTATAGTAACAATAACATTTACTTCCCTAATCTTACTATAACTTCTTAACGTAATCACAACAATACATCATATGAACAGATATATTTTCGGATCGATTATGATTACGCTTGTTATCTATAGTGCTAGTCTGCTGTTTTTAAGGAATTATTTAGATACTTCTTAAATTGATGGCGAATTTGTGTGGAAAGTTGCTGCTATTGTGGGGATCGCTTGGATTCCGGTTTTTTTGTTTAAGGTTATTAAGAGAAAAATATGGCCCACCTAGGAAGATAAAATTACGCATTGATCTGTATTTGTAATTATTTGTGTATGCTTTAATACATTTTTAACTATTTTAAATAGTATTATTTCATCATAAAACACAAATGAAGCAGTATATGAGAGAATATAAACAGGCGATAATAATCGGCAAGCAACTTTTGCTTGATCTGACCAATTGAAGAGCTAAAATTAATATAATTTACCTCGAATTCCATTGAATATCAAAATGTCAAGCAAAGATATCATAAGTATGGACTAATCTCGTGAAATTATTGAGACTTTTTTCAAAGTAAATTTCAAATTTAAGAAATTGCTCTAAGTCCATAAATCAAAGTACAAATAAACTTAATTTTAGTCATAAGGACACTCAAATAATCTAGCATGTGAAGAAAGTCTTTATCGATATGATTTTGGCTATATAACGATAACTAATGCTAGCAAATAAAATAAAAACAATGCAAATATTCTAAAATAAATCTGAACAGATGTTCAACTATTTGATGAATCTTGAATAAATTCTCAATGAAGACCATGTAAGTGATTTCACAATATACTACCGTAACCGTGTAACCCGCTTAACAGTATACCAAACCGACTTGATTCCCTCATAGAAACGCTTATCAATATACACAGCATTCATAAACTACGCAATCGACCATGATCTATTTCGTTTCAACGCTCTCTAAAACCCTCCATAATAAATCTCCACCCTATAATCCTTATACTAGAACCCATTATAACTAATCTAAGACCCAATGACAATCTACACATAGAAAGTATTACTATAACTGTATGATTTATACTGCAGGTTTGATGGCAATATCAATTTGATTGAGGGTAAAGTTCGAAGGTAAGGCAAATACAAATGTGAGAAATATTAGGGAGTTATGCTACAGAAAAATATTAAAAATATATTGATAATTGGGTTATATCGCATGTATAGGGCAGCTATGCGGAGAAATGTGCGGCCGTGTTGTGGGTGGCAAAGTTTTGTCAGAAAGTATGGTAAAGTTATTAAGAAGTTGGATCTATAACAAATGAAGTTGTTGTTTCGGGTTGCGATCTATGACGATGCTAAGTACAACTAGATTATGATTATATCCAAAGCTATCAAAAGAAGGCTTATACCTCAGACTGGTATATAGTCAGCAAGGGTTTCAGAGCATAAGGTTAGTAAATAGAGCTTCATGAAGACGATTCGTGATTAGATGAAGAATATTTTAACAAATTCTTGGAAGTGAGAATCTTGAAATCGTTCATTATTATCGGGTCTGTAATATTCTTCATCTTATATATTATTAATTAATCAATAGTATTAAAATCATTGAAATCCTAATTAGCCTAATTCATGAATAATATCTTTTATCCAACAACTAAGTCTTATGCAAAAGGGTCACGAATTTATCTTAAAAATTCTCAAAGAAATCAATCAAAAACATATCGTCTAAGCTTACTAGGCAGCAAACGAAGAGAATAAAAACAGTTTAATCGATCAACTGACACATCTTGATAAAAATTATCCAGGAGGCATTAAAAATTATTATGAAAGATCAAAACAACTTGTAATTGATTCTGCGAACTCTGTTAACCCTTACGCCGATTATAATGTCAGCATTCCCGAAGGAGTTGTGCTCAATTACAAGAAGTAGAATCTAGAAAAAATTGCACATTATGAAAAACTAGGAATGAAATAATTTTAACATACTGCATTCGTATTGGTTGCTGGAGGGCTTGGAGAGCGTCTAGGGTATCCTGGAATCAAAGTAGCTATTCCTTTTGATTTACTTGCCAATAAGACCTTCTTAAGTTACTATTGCGAGTACATTTTAGCTTTCCAGAAGAAATTCTGTAAACCAGACACAAAAATACCATTTTTAATCATGACTTCAGGCGATACTCACGAAAAAACCCTGTAACTTCTCGAAAAGAATCATTACTACGGCATGGAAAAGAATCAAATAACAATCCTAAAACAATAAAAAGTTCCAGCCATAACAAATAATGAAGCACACTTTGCACTGCAAAATGTCGACGGTAAAATCAGCATCGAAACTAAACCTCACGGCCATGGTGATATTCATACTTTACTGTATATGAGCGGCGCAGTTTAAAAATGGGTTAAATAAGGCAAAAAATGGATTATTTTCTTCCAAGACACCAACCCATTGAGCTTTAGATGCTTCACTGCTTTGTTAGGAGTCACTGCCGAGAAAAATTTCTAGTTTAATTCTGTTGCAGTTAGTAGAAAACCTGGATAAGCTGTCGGTGCTATTACATCACTAGTCAATAAGACAACTAAGAAAAATTTGACAGTTAACGTTGAATATAATCAGCTAAAAAGTCTGTTCAAGGAAGGTGGAGGCTAATAATGCGATGAACATGGTTACAGCAAATATCCTGGAAATATTAACTGTTTTGTTATCGATGCTCCTAAATATTTCGAAAATCTTAATAAAACAAAAGGAGTCATATGTACTTATTTATTGATATTTAGCCGAGTTTATTAATCCAAAATACGCAGATGAGACAAAAACTAAATTCAAAAGTTCAGCTAGATTGGAATGCTTGATGCAAGATTACCCTAAACTTCTTTAGAACTGTGATCGTGTTGGTTACACAAGCGTTGATAAAGGTTTCTGTTTCACTACTCTTAAAAACGACCCAAAAACAGCAATCGGCAAGTATAAATAAGGCCTGTCCCCAGAATCAGCAGGTTCATGCTAAGCATAATTCTATTTTTACAACCGTGAAATGCTCCGTCTCTGTGGTGCCCACATCAACTAAGCTCCAAAATCATAATTTGGTGGCATACAGTTACCATTGTTCCCAATGGTATCAATTTCACCTAGATTTGCTACATCAATCACAGTAATTTATTATATTATTATTTATAGGAAATGCAAGGAAAAGTTAAAGATGTTAAAATATCATAACATAGTTCATTAATTATTGCTGATGATTGTGTGCTTTAGAAAGTTAATATTGATGGGCATAGTGTTATTGCTGGGACTCAAGCTGGGGAGAAAGTATAGATTTAGAATCATAATAAAAACTATGTTAAAGTTATTGATCTAGTTGGGGAGAGTTAACCTTATCTTGCTATTAGAGGGTATAAGCTTGAAGGCAATTGATCTTATCCTTGTTATATGTACATTTACATCCAATTTATTAAATAACATAATATATCATCTTAGACTAATATTTGCCATCTTTTTAACAGATGTTATACTTCTAATAATTTTATCATAATAATAACAAATAAAAAACCCCAATTCCCTTCATCCTTGAATCATGCACGACAGATCATAGCCAAGCACACCATTATTTGACCTCCCATCATCCGTCCCAAAACTGCACTCATCAATATCCTTACCGCCCTAACTACCAGGCTCAAAATCATTATTAAAATTACACGAATTATTCAATATTCCTGACATGCGTACCAACAAATAATATCAAGTAATTTATTATGTAAATATTGTAGAAAACTATCAGAAATGTTGTGGAACTTTTAGGAGAATTTGATAAATTTACTGATAAATTATAGGAAAAAGTTGATTATTTATTAGCCACACAGAGAAATTAATTTGTGGAAAGTTATAAAAATCATATGAAACGGGTTTAAATTTAGTTTCATATTATGCAGGAATAAGTTAATAAACAACAATAATTAATTAAATATTATTAGAATTAAGGAAAAATGTCTAATCTTATTAAAAAAGTAGCATTACTAGAAGACTAATCTAAAAGATTATATTAAATTATAAGCAAGAAAGATAAATAACTCAAATCACTTTAATTGGAATCAAAAGTGCAGAAATAATAACAGAAAAGGTTGAATTTACAAATGAAATAAATGTTAAGGAGAAAAAATGAGGCATAGACTAAAATGTAAGAATTTTCATTTAAGAGTCATAATAGAAGTAACAAATCTATGTCATTATTTGAACAGCAATAAACTGAACAATTTTTTACCACTTAAATTGCAGATCAGAAAAATGCTAACCTTAATAAAGATTTATCGATAACCACAGTTGAGAAGCCTAAAGCAGCTTTAAGTTTGACTTAAAATTTAAGCAATAATTCTTTACCAATACAAGCGCATTTAACGAACCCTGAGATGCCACCATCAGCGACCTATTAAAAATGTTTGAAAAAACAGATACAACTATTAACTCAGAAAAATCGTAAGATAGCAAAAATGAACAGTCACATTTTGGAATAAAAGAATGAGCTGTCATAAATATTTATAAAAGCAGTTCACGAAATTAAGCGACAAATTACAGTCAAGAAAAATATTAAATATTGCTCGTATGAAGATTTTACAAAGGAAGACAAAATAAATTTGCTGTTAACTATTATATCGAACGAAGAAATTTTACGATATGTGTATGAACGTATTTTTGGAAATATTGGGAGCATCAAGAAATATGATAGCAGTAGTATGATCTAAGAAGAGGAAGTATTAAGAAGAGGGCGATCGACTATTAATCGAGGCCGAGATAAACTTAAAATTACAAGCAAATCAGTCCTTCCTTTCTTATGAGAGACTGGTCTCAATTTTGGTAATTTTTAGAGAACAATACTTTCACATTTCTTGATCTAATCTCTTAATAATAATTTCATAAAAATTATGCTACAACAATAAATATTTTATAAGCTTTCGAATATATTATAATAAAAGATAAAATATTTATAAACATTACACAATATTGACAAACACAAGTATTTGACATATGCAGCCAGCTCTTCAACAAAAAGTATCATAAAGCGAATAATCATTCGAAATATTACCAGCACTAACCCCTGAATAATAGCAACAAATGCATAAAGAGTACACTGAAAAACTTCATAATTTTTACTCCAAAAACAAAAAGTACGAGATCGATTATTGGTACGATGCCCTGAAATAATACACGTACTAATCATTTTGCTTTCCACTTTCAAATATATAAGCTTTTATTCTTCATTCTCATTACTACGAACACGAACTCACAGCTGAAATTAAATAAGTAGAACAAAAATTAATATAAAAAATTGACAAATTACTTAATGAACATAAAAATTAGAAAAATAATGGGAAATTTTTTATGAAATTGTCGACACGAAGCCCTAAAGATTATTGTTGGGATTATCGGGATCCACAGGAATATGAACGAGCGGTCAACAAATTAAAACAATTTTTAATAAAGTAAGGAGTTGATAAATAGACTCCATCATAGAAATTAAACAATTATCTCTATAAATTCTTCCTAATAAACTCACATTAAAAATTACTAATCCAGAATGGCAAAGATTTCCTCCGTATTTTCAGCAAAAGCGAACGTATTATCACTGACATAAATGATTTCTCATATTTAGCAGGTGGCATCTTCTAAAAAATAAAACAGAACACAATTTCTTAGTAAGAGAAAAATGCCAAAATAGTCAATGTGTGGGTTCGTCAATGGGATAACTGTCAATGGCATTAATAATTTAGAACTTTCTATTATAATTATCAACTTAATGCCATTACACAGTATGATCAACGTTGCTATTTTCCATAACTGACCACTAAAAAGCAATAAATTGTTAAAAAATGTTTAGATATCTTCTAGAAGATAAAACCAATGCTTATGAAAATATAACTTGACAAAGGCGTTCTAGACATAGTCATAAACTAATCATAAAATAAAACAACTGTCGTATAAATAAACGTGTTCGATCGTGATGCACGAGCTTCCCTCTTCAACTGGAACTAAGATTAACAAATTCTTAAAAATGGTCCACTTTAAATACGAGTTTTATAAAAATAAGTGCAGATTTCGAAACCACATTTAGGTTCTATTATGGGCATGATTGATAAAAATTCATTACAGATTATATCTGAAGTCATGCATGATCTGGGATTGACTGATTTATGGAAATGATTCATTTGTATTTATTTTTTATGTTGTATCATAAAAATAATACGATTTTATCGATATATCCTCTAAATTATTAACACATAACAGCAACAAACATCATCTTTTATCTTTTCTTGCTGGTTTCTTTCCCTTCTTAACCGGCGCTTTCGCTTTCTTCGCTTTAGATTATTCCTAGACAAGCAGGGCATCAAGTTGCAAATTTTATGGCAAAATAACATATCTGATCGAACTGCCCCTCAAAGTCAACTGATCAAGTGAGATAGGATTCTTCTATTTGACAGTCATCTTCACATTAAGTAAGAACATATTCATTTTTATGTCGACACCATTTACTGAACCTACTACTATTGTACCATTTTTTAGTTCGATTGTCACTGTTTAGTTTTTTAGTTTCATCAAGAATCTTACGAGTTTCATTATGCTCTTTAAAAGTTATTTGGGGTGTTGGGGTTTGTGATTATTATTTATAAGAGTTTTATAATATCTATTTTTCAAATATATGCGATAATATTTTTCAAATTTATTGCAATATTATTGTGATTTGAGTCATTAAGATTCTGTCTTTATCAGAAAATATTAATAAATAATCATAATTTAATATATCATCTTTTCATTAAATATAATATCTAAAGTTAATAAACTCTTCTTCCTTTTGATGTAATCTGTTAACATAATAATATTCAAAATATATTATTAATACCATTCCCAAACATGAAATAGCAGCAAAGGTATTCATAACTGACTCATCATCCAAGTGCATCAATCAAAAACAATAACAACAATATTCTCTAAAACTTGACTCTTGGTAAGACTCTACCCGATCACTATAAAATAATTTTATCAAATACTAATGATCATAATATTCCTTAATCTCAAAATCCAAATCATAAAAATAATCATACTATTACATCTTCATTACCTTCATCATCAACGCCAATACCGTCAATATCGTATAATTAATTGCGAGTTGGAAATACAGGCAATAAATATTTATCAGTAATCAAACCCAATAATTAACAACCTCAATAATAATACAAAATTAGTAATAAATTAAATAGGTAAGTTTCAGAAGAATCTATGCTTCTAGATTCGGATGATAGTGCCCATGATGATCATCAGTTCAGTAGCAATATTATCAAAGAAGAACATAATAATTAAGATATCAATAATAATAAGTAAGATGAATTGCATGATAATCATCAGTATGATCATTTGTTCATTAGGGATGATATGACTTAATTAAGTTTAACATTGACTGATGACAGAATAGACAGAAAATAAAGTTTACAATATTCATAATCAGCAACATCATAACTGCGTCCAAAGACCCCAAGATTCAACTAACCCCATAATAATAACAATTAACAGGTGCACAATTTCACATAATTCTAGCATCCACCATCACCCCCATTTTCTCCATATCAGTCCCCACCATTGACTCCTTTACCAATTCCAGTATCATCATCATCATCAGCATCATCATCATTGCCATTGGGTTAAATTCATAAAAAATCATCTATGCCATAGTTGGATAATTATTAAATTTTTGGAGCAGGAAATGCTGCAGCTTTTAAACTCAATGATCTAAAAGATATCAGAAGTAAAATTAAGAAAAGAATATAAAATAATAATCAACAATCTACACAAGGGTAAAGATAAAAACAAGAGAGAAAGAAAGTAGAAAAATTGAGAACTTTGGATAATTAAGAAGAAAATGGAGATGATTACGATGACAAATGGGCATAAATTTAAATGAGTGCCGATTAAGATGGTGTCAATAATAAAAATACTACACAAGCAAATTAATCTCAAAGTCAAAATAAAATAATGAATCCGTTTACAATGATAATAGATTAATCACCTCCAGTATTGTAATCAAACAAATCAATATAGCAATAATTAGTATAGAATGCAACATAGCCTATAAATTTATTTCGTGCATAAAAAATATAATCAAATAATAATAATTTCACATTTGGTACAATCCCCATAATTGAAAATAATAATAATAACAGCAATAGAAAATAATAACAGTATCATAATAATAATAATAACAATAACATTCATCATTAAATTCATAGATCGTATCCATAAAATATCCACATCAATAATTTTCATAATAATCAATCATAATACAATAATAATTATATTGAACCCATTCGTTAAATTCCTTAAGCTTAATAAGGTTCAATATAGTAACAACAACTCTGTTAGACTACTTCAGTATGTAATAATTTATGTAGTTTTATACAATAACATATGATATACAATATGAAAGCTATATAAAATATCATAAATAATAATGATCATGATTAAAGATAGAGTTAATTTATTAATCAAAATGGAAATATTATGGAATTTAATGATAATTAAAATATTACTGTTTTAAGGCATGTTGCATTTGATAATCATCGATGGGATCGAGAAGATCAAACTGATCAAGATTACGGTGGTATTGGCACTATCGATTAGTTATTCAAAGATTTTATTGTCAAAATAAATACATAAACCAGTAATACCAACAATCCTCATAAAAATATGAACTCAAGTAAAATATAATAAAAATCACCTTAGTCAAACAGAAGCGTCATGTTTTTAACAAAGTCAAAGTAAAAATAGAAAAAGCAAAAAAAAAGTGTAAGCCCACTTTCTAAAAGTAGATCATCATCTAAAAACAAAGATAAAAACAAAAACACTTAACAATTATCTGAAGTCAAAAATTAAATAAAACAAAAATAGAAGTTAATTTAAGACAAACATAAATTAGAATAATAAAAGAGTAAGCCTAAAAAATTGAACAAAAGTAGATAGAAAAGCATGAAATTATCATATATTCCTGATATAGTTGAATTACAGATAATTCCATAATGTTCATAGCCATCATCAACTCGTAATTCTTACTCTATTCAGCCTGAACAGTCACAACAAATGCCATAAAAACTTAAAAATTAAGCAATATAATAAATGAAACCATAACCCTAATTATAGTAATATCCATCGTCAATAATAACCCCATAGCCGGTAATAATAGCAATATTAACATCGATATGCCCATCACCATTTACAATATCTTCATCTTTAACATCAATCTGTTATTCATTGTCCAAAAAAGTAAAATAAAATATTGAAAATAGTATCAAAATATCGAATCAAAATCAGGATATAAATCATAATAATTATCAACAGCAGTATAAAAATTAGTATAAAAATTAACATAGATGGTATAATAAATAAAGTACTCCTTCATAAATTGTACATGCTTGCCCTATTTTTGTGGTTAATGTGAGTGATTTTGATCATTAAACTGATGTCTTCATGGATACTGTATATCAAAGTGTTAAGTGTATTGAATAAATAATCATACAATAATACAAATAGTTGAAATTAAGACAGTAACAATTATAGTAATAAAGAATACAAATTATGCAGTAATAATAATAAAGATATAGAAAATAACAATAATAAATATAAAATCATAAACAAATAACAGTAGCACGCTAATAATTCATACCTTTATCTTCCCCTTCATAAAAAAACAACAATAAAAACCAATAGAAAACAAATATAAAAAATTTAAATACTTAAAATATTCTGTCATATAAATATAGTCCAAATTCTACGTCATTATTAGTATAGAACAGTTACGCAC
>APMI01008703.1_pt1 | contig 12691 bp, 8 predicted proteins | sample 667938 | NCBI WGS metagenome assembly APMI01 (sample SAMN01084076, study PRJNA167559) | wastewater metagenome | biome: Wastewater | place: Denmark: Ejby Moelle, Odense | collected 2011-11-28 | reverse complement strand
TCGCAGTTGTCGGGCGCCTATCGCGACGTGCCCGATTTCCTGTCCGGTACGCATAGCGTGAAAAGTGCGACCGATGCCGACGCCTATATTGCCCGCGTCGAGGCGTTTCCGATGGCGATCGAAGCGGAGACGCAACGCCAGCGGGCGGATGCCGCGATGGGCGTGTTCGCGCCCGACTATATCCTCGACACCACGCTCAAACAGCTTGCGGCGGTGCGCGACCAGGCGCCTGAAGCGAGCGGCCCGGTGACAGATCTCGCGGCGAAGCTGAAGGCCGCGAACCTGCCGCCCGAGCGCGCGCAGAAGGTGGCGCAGCTGATGGCGGAAAAGGTCTTCCCCGCGCTCGACCGGCAGCGTGCGCTGGTCACCGAACTTCGCGCGAAAGCGGTTCATGACGCCGGCGTCTGGCGTCTGCCCGATGGCGCCGCCTATTACGCCGACGCAGCCAGTGCCGCGACCACGACCGAGATGACCGGCGACGAGATCCACGCGCTCGGCCTCGCCCAGGTGGCGGAGATCGGTGCACGGATCGACGGCATCCTCAAGGGGCAGGGCATGACCCAGGGCACCGTCGGCGAGCGCATGGTCGAACTCAACAAGCGCCCCGACCAGCTCTACCCCAACACGGACCCCGGCCGAGAGGCGTTGCTCGAACAGCTTCGCGCGCAGGTCGCGGCGATGACCAAGCGTCTGCCCGAACAATTCGCCGTGTTGCCCAAGGCGCCGGTCGAGGTCCGCCGCGTGCCCGCCGCGATCCAGGCCGGGTCGCCCGGCGGCTATTACCAGTCGGCCTCGCTCGACGGCACGCGGCCTGCCATCTATTTCATCAACCTGCGCGATACGTTCGATCGCCCGAAGTTCGGCCTTGCAACGCTCAGCTATCATGAGGGCGTTCCCGGCCACCACCTGCAGGTCATGTCGGCGCTCGAAAGCAAGGACATTCCGCTGCTCCGCCGCCGCGGTTTCTATTCGGGCTATTCGGAAGGGTGGGCGCTCTATTCGGAACAGCTGGCCGACGAGATGGGCATGTACGACGGCGATCCGCTGGGCCAGGTCGGCTACCTGCAATCGCTGCTGTTCCGCGCGACGCGCCTCGTCGTCGATTCAGGAATGCATGTGAAGCGCTGGAGCCGTGAAAAGGCAACCGACTACCTCATCGCGACTACGGGTATCGCGCGTGGCCGCAGCCAGGGCGAGATCGACCGTTACACCGTCTGGCCGGGGCAGGCGTGCAGCTACAAGATCGGCCATACCGTCTGGGCGAAACTGCGCGACGAAGCGAAGGGCAAGGCCGGCGCGAAATGGGATCCGAAGGAATTCCATCGCATCCTGACGCTGGGCGCGATGCCGCTGACCGTGCTGGAAAAGGTCGCGCGGGCGCGGATGGCCTAGGCACGAAAAAGGGGGCCGCGTTTCCGCGACCCCCTTTTCGAACGGTCACCGCTTTTAGCGGAACGAACCGCTGATCGTCAGGCCGAACACGCGCGGTTCATTGTAGATACCGGCGCGATAGTTCGACGTGTCGATGACGCCGATCAGGTTGGTTTCGTTGGTCAGGTTGCGGACGAACGCGGCGACTTCATACCGTCCGAAGCTGTAGCCCGCCTTCAGGCCCAGTTCGAAATTGCCGACCGAGTTATATTCGACCGACTTGTACAGCACGTAATGCGTGCGGCCCTGCATGTTGAAATCGCTCGCGATGAACAGCTTGCCATCGCCCGATCCGATCGGCTGGTCGTAGCGCGCACCGATGTTCAGGTTGAACTCGGGTGCGTTAGGCAGCGAATTGCCGTTGATCGCCGCGACAAAGTTGGTGCCGACTGGGGTAAGCGGGTTGAGAACCGTCTGCGACGGCGTGGGGACGCCACCGATGACGGCCGAACCCACCTGTGCGAACACATTGGGATCCTTGATCTCGGTGTTCAGCCAGCTGAAGCCCGCATTGAAGCGCAGGTTCGGCGTCGGCCGTGCGTCGAATTCGGCTTCGAGGCCATAGCCAACTGCCTGTTTCGCGTTGAGCAGCACCCCATTGCCGTTGCTGTCGTTGCCGTTCAGCTGGATGTTGTCGACGTTGTAGTAGAATCCGGTCAGGTTGAAGTGGACCGTGTTGTTCGCCATCGCGGTCTTCAGGCCCGCTTCATAGCTGGTGTTGGTTTCCGAGTTGGCGGTGGTGTACGCCGAACCGAAGACCGCCGAGCGGCCCTGGATGGTCGGGCCACGGAAGCCGCGTGCGACGCGGGCGAAGACGCTCACGTCATCCGATGCGCGATAAAGCAGGCTCGCATCCCAGCTCGCCTGCGTATCGGACAGGCGGCAGACGAACGCGGTGCCGCATCCGAACGAAGAGGCCGGCGCCGTGGCGGGAATGCTGAGCGTCGCACTGTTCGGGTGCTGGACGAGGTCGGTGTTCTTGGTGTCGTTGGTGACGCGCACGCCGCCGCTGAACGTCAGCTGTTCGGTCAGCGCATAGCTCGCCTGGCCGAACACCGCCCATGACGTGTTGACGTTGTGCAGCACCACGAAGTTGTTCGGATTGCCCCCGGTGGTCAGGAAGAACGTGCGCTGGTCGAACTCGGTGTCGTCACGCGAGTCGAAATAGATACCGCCGACCTGCCATTTGAACGGGCCGGTGTCGGGGCTGGCAATCCGGATTTCCTGGCTCAGCTGGTCGAGGCCGCGCAGCTTGCCCTGCGACTGGCCGAAGCCGACGCCGCCGAAATTCGCCGCCGCACCGCCGTCGGTGTCGCCGCGGCTGTAGCCCGATGCATGTTCCCACGCCGAAATCGACGTCAGCGTCACGCCGCCAAGGTCGTAGTCGAGCTTCAGCGATGCACCGTGCGTCTTGTACGCCTGTGGGTTGTTCTTGCCCTCGTCATTGGCGACGGCGAACAGGTTGAGTGTCGGCGACGACTGGCGCACGCCGGGCAGGATCGACCCGCGGTAGAACGGCGTCGCGGTGCCCTGGTAATCGCGATAATGGCCCGACAGGCGCACGCTCAGCGCATCGGTCGGCTTGAACAGCAGCTGCGCGCGCACGTCACGCTCGTCGTAACCGCCCAGCACGTCGTTGCCGCCCACGGTGCCGTCTGCCGACGCGCCCGTGTAGGTATTGGCGATGAAATTGTCGCGGTGCTGGTAGAGGCCCGAAATCCGGAACGCGATGGTGCCGTCGCTGTTCAGCGGACCGCCGACGCCCGCATCGACGTTGACACTGTTGAAGCGGCCGTAGCTTGCCGAGAACTGCCCCGCGAAACCATCGGTCGTCGGCTGTGCGCTGTCGAACTTGATGATGCCCGCGGTCGTGTTGCGGCCGAACAGCGATCCTTGCGGACCCTTCAGTACTTCGACCTGCGCGACGTCGAACGCGGGGTTCGACTTCAGCACGACATGCTCCATGACGACATCGTCCTGGATGATCGACACGGGCTGCGATGCGCCGAGGTAGAAGTCGATGTTGCCGAGGCCGCGGATGTAGAAGCGCGGGAAGATGCGGCCCGTCGTCGATTCGACGTACAGGCTGGGGACCTTGCCCGACAGCGACAGCAATGTGTCCGAACCGGCGGCCTGGTAATCGCGCAGCTGGTCGGTCTTCAGCACCGACACCGCGACCGGCACCGTCATCGCGTTTTCCGAACGGCGCTGTGCGGTCACGATTATGTCGTCGCCCGCGTCGTCGGCTGGGGTCTGGGCCCAGGCAGTGGCCGGGAGCATCGAGACGGCAAAGAGGGCGGCGTGCTGAAGCAGCTTCGAGCGCATGGATTTCATGTGACGGGGATTCCCTGAAGATTACTGGTCGCGGCGTCCGGCGGACGAAACCGTTGTGATTTGGACACGTAACCGTCGCAGATGACAGTTATGTTGCAACGCAGCATAGCTTTTCGTCATCTTTCGTCAACCGCGAAAGTCGCGCTCGGCTTTCAGATCGAAAGCTTCGGATCCCCCTCCAGCACCCGTTGCTCCAGCTTCGGCGCAGTGCCCGGCCGCCACATGGCGGCACGGTGCGATACGCGGTAGCGGAGCGGGCCACCGTCGGGCGTGGTGGCCCGTGCGATCGGGCGGACGATACAGACGAATTCGGTGTCGATCGCATCCGGCCCGGCGCTGACCACGGCATAGCCGTGTCCTGCCATGTCGACGAATTCCAAGTGCGGCGCGACATCGGGATTGGTCAGCGACCGCGCCCTGGCGATGTCGCCGCTCGCCGCATACTCGAGTGCCGCGCGTACGCCGCGCTTGAGTGTCAGGTTGATCGTATGTTCGGGCGCGGCGCCCGCCACCTTGCGCACGAACAGCGGCAGCGCAGGCGAATCCTTCCGGAACTCCACGGCCTCACCCATGCCGGGCGCAGAGATCGATCCAGTGATGAAGCTGATCCCGACCGGCGCGAACCCGGCGGGAGGCAAGGTGGGCGCGGCATAGCCCGCCCAGAAGCTGTGCCGGTCGCCGGATATGGTGACGAAGCCCGCGACCTTTCTATCGCGGACCAGACCGTAGATTTCCGCACGCTCGGCGAACGCACCGCTGAAATCGCCGCCGCCGAACGTCCCATATCCCTTGCCCGGCCAGTGCGCCTTCACCACCCCAGCGGGCAGGTTCTGCGGGTCGGTCCGCATGTCGAGCGGGCCATTGGTCGGCGCCCAGATCTTCCAGGTCGCCGTCGATCGCGTCAGCCTGTCCTTCAGCCACGCCTTCTGTTCGCGGCCGAGCACGGTGAAGGCCGGCGCATCCTTGCGGAAATTGGGAATGGTCTTGTCGCCGATCGCGATGGTCGCGGGCGGCTTGCCACCCGCATAGTCACGCCCGCCGTCGACGATCTCCATCCATTCCTGCGGAAGGACGGGATAGTCCCCTGAATCGAGCGCGGCTGCCTCTGGCCCGTCCGTCGGGTCCGCCATCTTGTAACTGTGATGGTCGGTCAGGATCAGGTCGACGTGCCGGCCGTACCGCATCGCGCGATAGGCGGTCATGCTGCCCACTGCTGTGCGGTTGTTGGGTTCGGTCCCGAACCCGTGATCGTCGAACGTCTCGATCGGCGCCTTGCTGACTGCGGGCGGCGCGAACTGTTCCAGTCCGGCGCCCGACGCCTTGCGAACGCGCGAGGGGATATATTCCCACCATGCCTGGTTGGCGGCGACGCGCAGCGGCTGGGCGGGTTCGACCGCGCTGCCCGGATAGCGGATGAAGCTTTGCCAGCCCTGCCACGAGAATTCGTGATTGTCGCCGATGCACACGAACGGGAAATGCGCCCGCGCATCTTGTATGTCGGGGTCGTCGATATGCGCGCGATAGACATGGCGATAACCGGCCAGGTTGGTCGGCACATGGAAATTCCCGACTTTTCGCCCGTCGGGGATGCGGCCGAGGTCATAAACGGTGCGCGCATAGCGATGCGGCACTTCGTCGGGATATTCGACGACCTCGTAAATGAAGTCGCCGAGGTGCAGCACGAAGCCCAGCTTGCGGTCGGCGGGCGCACGCTCGTCCTCCCAGATCATGCGGCGGTACGCGTTCTGCGCGCCCTCGTTCACGCTGTTGCACGAGACGAAGGCGAAGCGGACAGGGCGCGGATCGCTGTCGAGCGGCGCGGTAATCGTGCGCCCGACGCGGCTGCCGGTGCCGCCGTCGTCGGTGAACCGGTACCAATAGGTCGTCGCGGGCAGGAGGCCGCCGACCAGCACGCGGCATGTCCAGTCGGCCGCCGCCAGGATCGGTGCGCGCGCCGTGGCGACGACGCTGCGAAACCCCGCATCCAGCGCGATCTCCACCGTCAGCGCGTGGCGCTCACCCCCGTCGAACGGCCGCCGGGTCCACAGCACAACGCTGTGCGCGTCAGGGTCGCCCGAGGCGACGCCCTGCGGATAATGCGCGCGATCCTCCCGCCATGCGATCCGCGACGGTTTCGCGGCCGATCGCGCCGCCCAGACGCCCCCGATTCCCATCGCGGCGGCGCTCGCCAGAAACTCACGTCGGTCCATCTCCACGCTCCCGGCTTTTGCAGGTCGAGTGTTCTCCCCTGCCGGGTCCGGGTCAAGCCGGTCGCGATTCCGGATGATCGTCCCCGGCGCGCTTTGCTTCGGCCGCGGCCGCCGTGCGCCGCGCCTCCCGCGCCGCCGCGCGTTCGATCAGCTCCAGCTTGCGCACGATGCTGGCGCGTACGTCGTCCAGCGATTTCCACTTCCGGCGAAGGCCCGGCCGGTTGCCCTCGCCGCGCACGCTGAATTTGTGCAGCCGCAACAACTGGATCGCGTCGTTGATGCCCATCGGCGCCAAGGGTGCCTCGGGCGACAGGTCGGGCATTCCCGACAGCGTGTTGACCGCATTGCTCAGCATCGCCTCCTCCAGCCGCTCGTACCCCGCCTCCAGCGACGCTTGCCACTTGGCCGCGAAGTCTGGCCATTTCGACCGCCGGACATAGGCTGACGGGACGCTCAGCCCCGTCGCCGCGCAAGCCATTTTCACGTTGCACGTCATGGCCAGCGCTTGCAGGAATGTTTCCTCCGTGCGGGGCGTCCACTGGTTCAGCCGCGCCTGCGACAGGACGGCCCGCCGCCCGTTGCCGGCGCGCACCACCATCTCTTCGCCATCCACGAATTTCCATTTGACCGACGGTGTGGATGTCCCGCCCGCCCGCGCGGCCTCCACCGCCTGCGCCACCGCCGCGTCGCACGCGGCGCGAAAATCCGGATCGTTCGTCTTGTGCAGCGTCACCCAACTCCGCGACACCCGCGCGTGCGCGGCGGCGATGGTGTGATTGCCCGTCTCGGCCAGCGCCTTCAGGAACGCCGCGCGGCGCGCGGGGGATGTTTTTGCCGACATGATGTGCCCCTTCGTGAGTCGTGTGGGGCATGGGATTAGGCGCACATTCCGCCTGTAGGACAGCCTCAAATTGTCGTGGGACGGGCGATTTGTCGTCCGCCGGAAGAATTCAACTTGTCGACGAGCGCGCTTGCGTCTCGATTCTTCGGTCGTTAGGCTTACGAACATGGGGAAAAAGCGCTCGATTGATCTGGCAACTACGCAAATTGTTCAAGGCGACGCGCTCGAATTACTTGATCGCTTGCCTGATGAGTCCGTCAGTCTCGCGTTGACCTCTCCACCCTATAACATCGGCAAATCTTACGAACGTGATATGTTCACGTCTCTAGCTGATTACGAAAAGTGGATGGTTCGACTGATCCGCAAGCTCGTGAAGAAGGTCAAACCCGATGGCCATATTTGCTGGCAGGTCGGAAACCATGTAGCGGACGGATCGCTCACGCCACTAGATTACCTTTTCTATCCGATGTTCGCCAAACATGGGTGCCAGCTGCGGAACCGGATCATTTGGCGGTTCAATTTTGGCCTTCACGCTCAACGCAGATTCTCAGGTCGCTACGAGACGTTGCTTTGGTTCTCGCGATCCGACGCGTACGATTTCAATCTCGATCCAGTCAGAGTGCCACAGCTTTACCCCGGAAAAAGGCACTCTGCATCGAAGGGCGATCGAGCTGGACGGCCAAGCGGAAATCCTTTGGGCAAGAATCCGTCTGACTATTGGGAATTTGATCCGGAGACGGCGTTCTTCGGAGATGCTGTGTGGAATATCCCTAATGTAAAGGCGAACCATCCCGAGAAAACAGCGCAACCTTGCCAATTTCCCAGCGAATTGGCGGATCGCTGCATTCTTGCGATGACGAAGCCGGGTGATATTGTTCTAGATCCCTTCGTTGGAACCGGAACAAGTGCGATTTGCGCTCACGGACGTGATCGCGTGGGAATTGGCTTCGAACTTGATGTGGATCGAGCGGATATGGCGAACAACCGATTAGAGTTGTTCAAGCGCGGCGAACTGCCGCTCCGGCAATCCGGAGCAATGCCGGTTAGGCCGAATCTTTCTAACAAGGTTGCGCAAATACCGGATGAATGGCTGCTAGAGGCTGCCGAGTAACTGATGGCGAAGCCGGCTAAAAAACGGAAGAAGCAGAGACAGAAACTGTCTCCAGAGGAGCGAAAGTTTCGCGCGAGACAGAGGGTCTTTCGCACACAGGTTAGAACGATTTTTCAGAGAACGGGCTTCTCTCGTATCGCCGATGTGAGCGACAAAGAACTGACATTTAAGGGGCGCACTGGCGATTTTGACGACGTATATGTTCGAGAAAATCTCATTGTGTGCGTTGAATACACACTTTCCGAGGGCGGAAATTTGGGAGAGCATATAAAAGGAAAAACGCTTCTCTTTAATCTCATTCATGCCAATTCAAAAGATTTCATCGCTTACTTATTCGAAAAATTCCCTACGATTCGTGCTGCTGTAAATAATAGATATCATGATCAGCAGCTGAAGATTCGCATCGTTTACTGCTCTCCAACGGAAGTGCGATCAGAGCATTCGGATTTGACGAAAGATACTCGCTTCATGTGGCGAGGGACGATACAATATTTCAAAGCTTTGTCCGAGACGGTTCGTCTGTCCGCCAGACACGAATTATTTCAATTTCTTAATCTTGATTACAAAGAGATCGGAGAGAACGGAAAGCTACCTGACGATCGAGGTGAGGGGTGGTTTCCCGGCACGCTGCTGCCAGAGGCGCATTCAAATTTTCCTCCGAATTACAAGGTGGTGTCATTCTACGTCACGCCAGCTGTGCTACTTGAACGGGCTTATGTTCTCCGCAAAGACGGTTGGAAGGACGGAGATGGCCTTTATCAGCGTATGATCGAGCGAAAGAAAATCGAATCGATCCGGCAGCACCTTCGTAAAAATGAACGTGTTTTCGTCAATAACGTGATTGTTACTCTACCTGACGGCACTCGATTGGATGATGCTGAGGGAACTGAAGTCGATCCCAGCAAAATCGACACGGCCAAACCGGTCCGTGTGAAAATTCCTCAACGCGCCAACTCGGTTGGCATCGTTGATGGTCAGCATCGTATCTTCTCCTACTACGAAGACATTCGAGATGATCCGAAGATCTCCGCTTATCGGGATCGAGTGAACTTGCTGGCGACGGGTATTATTTATTCACCAGGGCTACCGGAGGCAGATCGCGGAAGGTTCGAAGCAGGCCTTTTTCTTGAGATTAACTCTACGCAGAATTCGGCAAAATCCGACCTTAAGCAAGCAATAGCCGTCATCATTGATCCCTATTCTGCCGATTCCATCGGTAAGCGCGTTGTTACGAGATTGAGTCAACGGGGTCCATTAGAAGGATTATTGGAGCGCCATTTCTTTGATAAAGGCGTGTTGAAAACGTCTTCAATGGTTTCATACGCACTGGCACGTCTTGTGAGGGTCGACGGTGACGAGTCGCTGATTAATCAATGGCAGGATGCAGAACGGCAGTCGGTGCTTGATAATGCAAACGATGATGCCTTGGTGCGGTATGTAGATTTCTGCGCGACTGAATTGTCGATGTTTCTTAGCGCAGCGAAAGCGATTTTGGGCGCTGAAAAATGGAAGATGACTTCTCGTGATGGAACAGGAGTCCTCTCTGTTACGTCAGTAAATAGTCTTATAATTCTTTTCCGTAAGGTTGTGCACCGTGGCGGTTTGAGCCAATTCGACCACTACCGAAAGAGACTCGCGAAACTCAATTCATTTGAATTTGATGACTATCATTCTAGTCAATATAATCGAGCTGCTGAAGATATATTGGATAATATCTATGGCAAGTAAATAATATTTCCCGTTTATCCCCTTCACGCACCTTAGACTATCTCGACCGAAGCCTTGTCTGACGTGAAATGAGCTATGGCCCCGTGTCGAGACAAGCGGGAGAAGGCGAATATCAGTTCGTCGAACACGTCCTCATCGGCCTTGTTCAGACCTGAGACTTCCACGCGGTAGGGCGCTTCAACTGAATTAATGTCGCCGTGTATCATCGAGTCTATCAGGGCGTTGACATTGTTGCCGTGCCAATCGGGCGCGCCGATGCTCGGGAGCAGCGCATCGTAGAAGTGCTGGCGCGTGGTCCACCCTGATGCGTTCAGTTCGATGATCCTCATTGCGCCGGTGGTCCTGCCGCCGCCATCATCAATAATGCGATCATTTGCGCCTCCTAGAGAAGGTGAGGCTGACGCGTTTGTTCATGGCTGGCAACATCAAAGCAAAAGGGCCGCCCCTCTCGGAACGGCCCTTAATTTGGTGTTTCGCACCGCCACCTGGCCCTAGAGCCAAGACTGCAACTCTGGCACGGCAAAAGCCGGTGATGTTGCCGAATTGCTCATCAAACCTAAGCTTGATAAGTTACTTTTTCAAGAACGAAATGCCCCGAGCGCGTCTCGGTGATGTACGCGCGCTCAGGGGCAAGTCTTCAAGTGGCGGTGCGTGAGGGATTCGAACCCCCGAAGGACATCACTCCTTGGCCGGTTGACAACCGGCTGCCTTAAACCGCTCGAGCCAACGCACCGTCCACACGTGTATGAGCTGTGGGGGCTAAAATTTCAACAGAGTCCGCTTGTGATTTTGAGAGAGGGGGAGTACAACGGTGTTGTGAGTGATGATCCCACCTCGACGCCCCTGCTTACCGTTGAGCAGGTGAAGCAATGGCTGGAAGAACGTGCGGACTTGGCCGCGCGTATCGAGTTCCTAAACGCCAAGCTGGGGGAGGCTGACAGACGCTTGGAAGGGCTTGCTCAAGTTCTGCCTCCTGAGACATTCGCGAGGATTGTGGGCCGAAGCGCGAGCCTCAACAGCGTGCGCGAGCAAAAAGACGTTACCTCAACCACAGCTAGGATGTTTCGCAAGGCGCACGATGGCAGCTCCGCCGTAACGGAGGTTTGTGTAACGGTGCTTGCTCAAGAAAACGGCGGGCGGACCGCAGTTTGGATGCGTGAAAAGCTTCTCGAGATGCCCGACCAGATGGGCAAGGTTAGACGCTCGCCTCATTCTGTCAGCGAGTCGCTCAAACGCCTTGTTGAACGGAATCTAGTGATAAAGCGCGGAGATTTCTTTTATCACCCGGACGTCCTTAGGCGTATTGAAGATGGTACGCTTGAGGAGGAACGGGTTGGGAACGCAAAGGCTAAACCCTTTACGAGTGAAATGGCCCGCGTGTTTGAAGAGATGGGCGGAGTCGGCGTCGCCCGCGATGTACTACTGGCGGCAAGGGGTGATGCCTCCGTTGGCCCTCAAATAGATCGTCAGGGAAACAAGGTTTATCGCTGGCTCACCAAGCAGGTGGCGCGAGAACAGCTTGCGAAGGATGGTGATGTTTATCGCCTTCCCTCGCTACGAGACGGGGCGCTGAACGGCCAAGCCACCAGCGCCCCTTCCGCCGGAGAGGTTGCACCCTCTCCAATCGAGAACCGAACCGGTCTTTTTGACCAGGACGGTTGAACCTTGGCTCCTAGGCCAGCCGATCCGGGGCGGTTCAGACCCCGGAAGTTAGGACACCGTGTCATGTGGTGCATGACCCGGTTGTTACCGGAGGCGGGGGCTTAGCCCTCGCTTCCAACGCCCTGCCCCGGTCCAAACGGGGAAAGAGCGACGGCGCGATTGTGGGTCCACACCCGACGCGCCGTCGTGCGCGTATATAGCGGAATCCTTCAATTTCGTCTATAGCGACCCACCATGCCAAGGATTACCTTAGCGACCGCGCTCGCATCCAACGATCTGGAATCGTTCATAAGACAGGCCGAGGCTGACGGAGAAGGCCCCGCCGATAAGGGAAAGTTCGACCGCTTAGTTGGGGCTGTCACAGCGCCCCTACAAGAAGATCAAACATCCCGTTCACCCGCTCGCGGTTCGAAGCGCGGAAAGTAAACTCCGACAGGTAGCGCTGCATATGCTTGCTGCTGATCTGGACATGCGTTGACCGGATCGACGCTTTGAACAGCCGCCAGAACCCCTCCACGGTGTTGACGTGGAACGTCTCGCCCGAGCGATAGTCGTAGTGGGCATACTCTTTCGCACCGTGCTTCACAGCCATGTGCTTAAAGCCGTCACCAGTGAGTAAGTTGTAGCTGTAGAGTTCATCGGTCGAGACGGTCGAACCGCCCTCTACGTTGTCCAGAACCACGTCGCGCAGCGTGTCCTTCTTAACGTTCGGGATGACGACCGCCTTCATGGGGCCGTCGCGGCTGATAAGGCCCATCACGATGGTCTTGCCGGGAGCGCCACGGCCACGCTTGCCGCCCGAGCGACGACCGCCGACATACGCTTCGTCCAGTTCGACATGACCCGACAGAAGCGCGTCGAAAGACTGTGCCTTGGCGGTCAGGTCGCGGATTTGCTGCCCAATGCGATATGCGGTCTTGTAGGTCACGCCAAGCTGGCGCTGGAGTTCCTTGCCGCTCACGCCGTGGCGCGTCGTGCAAAACAGATACATGGCGTAGAACCACGAAACGAGCGGCGTCCGCGTGTCGTGCAGGATCGTGTTGGCAGTCGGCGCGATCTGGAAACGGCACTCAGGGCAAGCATAGACGCGGCGCTCGCGCAGCTTGTGAAATGTGACGCCGACCGAGCCGCACGAAGGGCAATCCATCGACGTGCCGCCGAAGCGAACCGACATGATGTGATCGAGACAAGCTTGTTCATCCGGGAAGCGCGCGAAGAACTCGCGGACCGAAAACTCAGGCGATGCGGATGGCGACTTGCTCATGCATTGTGATTAGCCGAAGTATAAGGGTGGGTCAAGGGGATAAACGGGTAATATTTTTGTGTTTATTGATGTGATACAGATAAGAAAAAGGGGCCGCGTTTCCGCGACCC
>APMI01030247.1_pt1 | contig 12698 bp, 6 predicted proteins | sample 667938 | NCBI WGS metagenome assembly APMI01 (sample SAMN01084076, study PRJNA167559) | wastewater metagenome | biome: Wastewater | place: Denmark: Ejby Moelle, Odense | collected 2011-11-28 | reverse complement strand
TATATTAACTTTGGTTATGAGGCTGTTGATGCTGTTACTACTAATCCAGACTATCAAAAAGTACTTGACATCTTCAAAGCATCATCCTTGGCAGGTTCAAAAATACCTTTCTTCACTGAAGCAAATGGAACAGTTATTAACTCATATTATGATGATGGAAAATCAACATCAAGTCTTATTTACGACAAGACTACAGGTAAATCTAATTTACTTGTTGTATCAACCAGACCTTACCTATTAGTTCCTGATGGATTCTCAATGGCAAACTTGTTGATTCCAGGCATTCCCTCTCCTGCTGACTCACTTAATATCATCAAATTGACTCAATAAGCATTAAAGAAATACTCAGTGATATTGAAAGATGGAAATCTGATATTTGCTGACAAAAATGGTAACTCATACAATCTCATGTTCAAGAACACAAATGGATACTTGAAACTCGATGCCTCAATTGACGTTAACGGCGTTGTTACCATCGGAAGACTTATCATCACAGGCTACAAAGAAGGGGACTTCTCAAATTGTCAGAAATTTAACGCAGCAGGCAAATGTCTCAGCTGTGATGCCAATCTCTAAATTTAATATTAAGGCGGATGCTTCCCTAAACTTGACGGCTGTCTCATCCAACCAGGCAAAGTCTGTGTTAAGTGCAATGTTAATTATGTAAAGTCTGCGGGTAAATGCTATGAAGAGTGTAATAACTTCTTCAATTGAATAACTTTAACTCATCTTTCATAACTGTATTTTCTATATTTATACTAATATAAATGAACAAAAAACGTAATTTAGTAAAAATAGTAAGTATCAAAATATCAATTGCTATCCTCAACAGCTACTGGCTGGAGTCCTGCTTTATCCGAGGGTATACCATAGAATCTTTTTTGTTAAAAAATGAAAAGCTACTTTAAGTCTGCGATTTTATCTTCTTTTGACTGTTTTATATCAGGAGAAGGAATATAATTGACACTATTATGTCTATTTCTGATTTAGAACATTAAATCGATGTCATCGCCTGATCCTAGTCTCTATTTAATTGCATCGACTTCGTTTTATATCCAAGGGTGCCTGAGACACTCCACTGCTTTAAGTCTTTGAGATGGGTTCTTACAGATTAAGTGTTTGAGGAAATCGTTTAAAAGTGGATCAACTTAGTCAAATCTTGGTTAAGAATTTATGATTTGGTCGATCATTTCTGACTTGTACTCAGAGTCAAATGGAAGGCTACCGTAGAATAATTTGTAAATTAGCACTCCCAAAGCCCACATATCGACTTCAAATCCGTAAGATCCTCCTGAAATCATCTCGGGAGCCATATAATGCAGCGTTCCTGTGCTCGTCCACATTTCTGAAATTTTATGGTTTCTGTCGTATATTTTTTTACTGATACCAAAATCGATCAGTTTTATTTTCTCCTGGTCTTCATTGTAAAGGATATTGTCAAGTTTGATATCGCGATGGCAAATGCCTTCACTGTGAAGGTAAAGGATTGTATTGATTAGCTGCTTCACTATTGTTTTTTTCTACTCATAACTTAAGTTATATTCGACTGAGGCGAGGGAAGGGTAAGGGCAGTATTACATTATAAAATGCATCTTTTACGTTATCTAATTCAGAAATAAGCTTTTAGCTTTGATTATGTTAGGGTGACTTAATTTTTTCATAATTTTGAAAGTTCTCTACGAAATTCTAAGCAGTTCAACATCCCCACGGGATATTTTGACAGCATAGACCTTGCTATCCTTTTTAGACGTACAAGTATAGACGCTTCCACTCGCGCCTTCTCCTAACTTTTTCCCGAGGACGTACATGTCGTCAAAATCAGCATTGAATCTGCAAGGTTGAGGAGTCCTATCAGCAATCGTTAATTCTTTTGTCTGACTCTAGTTAATATTAAGTTTGAAACTATCTAGCGAACCTTTGAGTTTTAGTTTCAGCGAATCTCTTTTACTTGGAATGTTTAATTTTCCGTTCTACAACATAATTTTTAATTAATTATATTTCTACAACCGGTTATGCGTTTTATCTGATCGTAATTTTTATTTTGCTGCTACTTTTTAAAATACAATCATTTACTATTCTAATATCTATGGATATTTAATACCAATGTATGGTTTTATGCTCAAAAGTTAATATCTTTTCTTGCATTTTAAATGTTCACTATAACTATAAACAAATCAGTATGAAATCTATTTGAAATTTCTATGTCTATTAACTTTATACTCTTGATTAGACGCATGGTTTAAATGAAAAATTGTGTTTAAACAACAAAAACAATAAAAATAATGTCCTCGATGCTCAGCTGATGAATATTTGATCAGGTAAATTAAAATATAATAGAAAGTTAAAGTTGAATAATTATACATAAAAATATTAGATCAGTACAGAGTGTTTTCATCGATTTTCTCACCAACCACCTGCTTGATCTTATAAATCTAATTAATTATTTGTTTCATATTTATGTTCTACTTGCTCTGAAGTCCTTTTGTAATTTTATCAATGGACTCCTTAATATTTCTAAAACTAGCTAAGTCAGTCTTGTACTGGCTTTCATGATCAGTTGAAGATGGGAAATTGCTGCCACTTGTGTTCATTACTGATTTTGCACTGCTCATTGAAAAGGAGTCCTTTTTCATTAGCTATTATCGTAACCTTGAAATTTACTACTTTTGTTGACCATTCTGTTATTTTAGTGTGTTAATTTGCTATTATGCAAATCTTAAATTCTTGGAAGTTATGTTGTACGTTGTTTCTCCTTCTAAACATACTCCATCAACTTTTTCAATATCTTTATCTCTTATTTTTTCTACAAAGTAGTTAGATTCCTACGCAGGTACTTGAATTTTGTGAGCCTTCAGTAAAGCTTCCAAAATTTATACTCTCTTTATTTTCTTCTCAAGCATCTACTCAGTCTCTTTTGTAATTCGATCATATGCACACAGCTATTCATTTAGATGCATGTTAACTTCATCTCTTTCATTTAGTTTAGCAGCCAAACTCATGAGGATTGTATTTTGTTTGTTAAATAGCTGGCTGTTATAACTATCTTAGCCTGAAAGTCTTTTTTATGATTCTAGATTTTTAATTTTATTTTCATATTATTTGATAACTTTTTGATGCTCTGCAATAGTGTTCTCAAGATTGAAACCTCCTCCTTGTATAATTTGCGAATTAAATGCTTTTATTTTCTCTTCTAGTTTCTTTTTTTCTTATCTCTCCTTGAAAAATTATTTAGATCGCTGTTGTAAAGCAATCATAACATTATTCTTGTCTTCTTCAATCTTCTTCTTTTCCTCTTATAGCTGTTAGAGTTGCATTAATTTTGTCTTATCGATTAACACCTTGTTCTTCTCTTACAATTAATTTCTTAACTTTTTAAGCTCGTTCTCGTACTTGCGAATAAGTGCCTTTTGGTCTAAGTCCTCGTTTATTGCAGGTCTGTTTTTGATGCTTTTAGCTCGGTGTGCAAATTTAAGAGAAGAAAGGGATTCGTGGAAGGCTTCAGGTGCAGGAGATATCATTGTGAACATTGTTGTTTTGCAATTTCCTCCTAAACTATCACTTAGCAGTCGAGTCAGTAGTGAATTTCTGTAAGGAATATGAGTCGGTGTTTTATTTTCAGTCAGTGCAGAAATAACCATTCCTAAGCAACTCAAACTTCTATTGATATTTTTACATTCATCTAGCCTCTTGCCTGATGCGCCAGTAACACGAACTCTTTCCGAACCTGCAAGATCAACAAGATTTAATTTCGCAACTTTTATTTATTTACCTTCTCTTTGCGTTAAATTTTCACTCATTTGTTCAATTGTAATAATAAAAACAGCATGGGATCTTGAAGACAACTCATTCATGTTAGTCTTAGCAGTGGCTCTTGATCGAGCTCCCATTTTTATCAGCTCCATAATTTATTCAGGTTTGACAACAGCCCATTCAGATACTCCTTAAACATAGACTCCTTTTTTGCAATCTTAACGAATTTGTAGATTATTCTTTTCATGTCTCAGCAGATCACTAATAACTTCGTTATATATCTGAATGTAAGATGCTCTGACCATGAACTTTGTCTCCTCATCTTCACAACTTTGTATATACTTGAATATATCTTCAATAGCTCTGGGGATAATGCCTCGCTCTTCATCATGTAGATTATATTTGAAGCCCTCCATTGTATAAGTTTTGCCTGTACCTGTCTGCCCATATGCGAAAATAGTTGCATTGTAACCTTACAGTGCAGAACAGACAGAAAGTCGAGCTGTGGTATTATAGATTTCTTATTGTTCAGCCTCGTCGTCATAAACGTGGTCAAATGTGAACTCATGCTTGAGGTAATTGGAAGGGTTATCGATATAGAGTTACAAGTCGTCAGGGTTGAGTGAGTCCAAATGGTAATATTCGAAAAGTTGAATTCGCTTCCTGTCGTTGTGTACTTGCACAGTCGAGATAAATATCTCACCTTAGAGTTATCGAGTCAGTGGGGGTCGTACACGCACCACAACTCGTACGTTATCGTTTGATTTTAGTTTACTATCTCTCATTTATGTTTGAATTTTTATATTATTAGACGGTTAAATTAAATCCCTCAAACTTATAATCATAAATATTGAGGAATAAAAAACTTAATAACGAAATAAACATTCCTGACCATTTTGAGTTGTAATATTTTATGATATATTATTGATATTGATTGTAAATCTCTCGATTATTTCCTAATGAACTCTACATGCGATAATAATATTATGCAATAACTTCAAAAATATAAGTTTGAGGCTTCAAAGCCGTTGACTGCGCCTTACAATAAAGATGGAATTTTTAATGCTTATTACAAAGGAGTTGACACTGAGTTAGATCGCGATGTTTTAATTTCTGAGTACTCTGAAACTAGGTATTAGAGAATCATCTCAAAGCAGAAAAGATTGTAAAAGATGAAGGAAATCAAACATAAAAATATTACACAGATTTATGATATTATACTCGATAAGGAAAATAAGCGCATGTTTGTTGTTCTCTAGTGGTGTCTCGGTGGGAATCTTTATGATTATGAAAAATCAATAAGCTCTGTAGACTGCGATTTGGCTGTTAAAGTATTACTAGAATTGATGAAAGGCTTAAAATAAATACATAAAGCTGATTAAATTCATCGCCATATCAATATGGAGAATGTATAATTTGATGAAAAAGGAGTTCCGAAACTTTCATTCAAATGCTTGTATCCAAAAATATACTACATGTCACCAGAAGATATTCAAGGAACTCGTAATAAATAGAACGATGTATTTTCATTGGGAGTTTTGTTCTATAAAATGTTATACGGGCAGATTCCCTTTAAAGGAAATGGCATAGATTAACAAATCAGAGCGATTCAAGAAGGAGCAAAATTTGGAAAAGATAGTGAAAAAATGTTTCCAATTAGTATTCCAATATAAGCTAAAAATTTGATTATTAATATGACGATGCCAAAGTGTCAAGATCGATGGTCAGATGATGTTATTCTTTAAGAATGTTAAAAATACTTAAAGAAAATGTGTAAATGCTCTCCAGAACCTGAGAGTTTGCCTGCACCAGTGCTCAAGAAAATATTTTCTAATCAGTAATTTATACCCTTATATGTGCGACACTCTAGCTCCTAATAATACATAATAGTCGCTATTCATCCAAGTAAGCTTTAGCTAACAAAATTTCATATTTTCAAATCAAAGTCTAAAAAAGATTTAAATTAATACGTTCAGAAAGTGCTTGAGCCTTACAGAGACGTCAAAGACGAAATGGAAATTGTACCAATTTACTAGAATTTTATTTTCGATGACGAATATCTTGTTATTCGATCATTCTACGATAATCAAGGTTCACTTAAATATTACCTTGATCGATCTGGCACTATCTCACCTTAAAATGCTAAAAGTTTTATTGACAAATTACTTGAAAAACTAAAGAGATATGGTCGTACTCATAATCATTTAACAAATAATAATATTTTGATACGAGGAGGTAATTTTTATATAAACTATCCTCCATTTATGACTAAATAGTACCTAAATTCATTAAAGAATTCAAAGAACGACGTTGGTTTCCTTGCACCTTAAGTAAAATAAGGAAAAAGTAGTCAAAATGCTGATGCTTGGTCTGTTGCTATGCTAAAATATATGCTTGAAAATGAAGAAATGCCAAAATTCGATAAAAATGGTAAACTTATACTCAATAAGGGCAATCGATCTGATAAAGATATGAATTTTTATCAAAATGCATTAATTAAAGATCCCCAACAGAGAAAAGGTCTAGCTGACATTTATAAAGATCCAGTTGTTGAACCTTCTTAAGCCGATATCGTATAAATTGCGATCGACAGTCCCAAAGTTGTCAAACCTTCAACATCTCGCATTAATCCTTCAACTTCTCGCATTAATCCTCCAAATCAACCTCCACCCTCAATAGTTCGAGGCAAATAATAGCGAAAGACATTTGGATAGCATTTATCATAAAAATTTAAACTTTTTTATCCTCTTGAAAAACATTGGACAAAACCTATTCGAGTTGGCATAAAATGTCTAATTGGACTAATTTTGCTTATCTTCTTATTTTACTTCAATTTCTTCGCGATTAATGGCAAACTGCTTACATAACATTCTCAATACTAGCAAAAAGCTGTAAATATTCGTGGTTTTTCTTCAGATTCATCCCCATAAATAATTTACAACTTGGTCACAAAAACCCCGACTGATACATTCAACTTATTCTACAATAAAACTTTAAGCGTTTTACGCGATGATTACAAATGCGTGCTTAATGACTACAGTGTGCAATCGGATGTAGTCAAAGTTATCAATACTTCTGCGTTTAATGCTTATCAGATTTTCGGAGTGCTGTTCACTATTTTCAATCTTATTATTTTCTGTGTTTCGTTAAGCAAAATGGATTTCCCGAAGATCTATTTTATCAGCAAGCTTGAGGAAAATAATTTTAATGAGCTTTGGAATTGGGTCTTTGTTAACATGGCTCTTATTACGCAAATATCGTTCATATATTTGCTTTACGGCAGTTTATTCCATATGGCTTTGTAACCATGTCTCTCAAAGGCCACATTGACAGCAGTATAATTCTTGCTCAAACAATGGAATTTTTCCTTCAATATCCGATACATTTGGATATATTTAGGACTAGTCTTCAGCTACATGGTTATCATATTTTTTATAGTAAAACCCCAATACGTCGTGCACCGGGTACTAAAAGCGATACTGGTAGCACTGTATTTAGCTGGCACTTTCTCACGCATCATGGGAGGCTCAGGCGGCTATGTTGCATGGGAAAAGGAGTCAGTATTTGGAAAAGTCGGAGAACTTCTACTAGCCATCATCGGAGTCCTGTTTCTTACTCTTGATGCAATCTTCGGATGCTGCTTGAAAAGCCAGCAGTATGCTATGGAAAATAAAGTGGAAAATTAGGATTCGAATGCAGAAATAAATCCGACTTAATAAAATTTTCTCCCGTAATGATTTCTATCATAATAATACAATTACATTGTTGAAATATAATTAATTAATTATTGACAAATTTGCCAATATAAATGGATCCTGAGACAAAACCAACAACATAAACAAAGTTAACATAAAATAAGACAGTTTAGCATCAAAAATAATAGTAATAATAGCAAATGACCCCTTAACTCGCCACAGAGTTAGTCACACTGATGGCCGACCCAACAATACAAGTAAAATACAGCACAATGAATGCAATACTACAGTACACAAAACTCTAAAAATCAAAACAATTATTCTTAAACACTGATTTATTTAAATTAGTTGTTCAATGTATCAATAACGAGTAATTGCATAAATTGGCATTATCTACTTTGATACATTTTAGCAGCAGTTAGGCTTGTGGAGAAAAAATGATCTAATTTGTACAGCCTGTTGTTATGGATTTGAGGAAATCGAGTGGACTTATTGAGGAGCTTGGGTTATTGTTTTTGCTTAATGTATCAAGACAGTATGATTTTACAGCTAAATTATTGGATAAGACATAGAAATAATAAACTGCATAAAGATCAACCGTACTGCTATAAATAATATACTCATTCCTGTAATCAAAACCAAGTAGAAGATGGGTGATCGCCAACGTCTTCGTTAATATCAGCTCACATGATGTTGGTCGAGAGTATGTTGCTAAATAAAAGATATATCTCACTTTTTTGAAGTATATCAACGATGAAAAGTAAGCATTACGATTGGCTTCGTTAAGAATTATCCGTAATGTGTGTTTCTTATGGGAGAATGATGAAGTTGTGACTGAACTATTAAAAAAATAGAACTATCTGATTGACAACTTGGCCATCCACATTCTAATTATGTTAACAAAATCTAAATTAGTAGACTAGGACAAAGCAGTAAAAATTCTAAAATAAACAGGCTACAACAATATTCTTGACTACGATATGGAGATTGAACCAGACTTGCAAAAAATAGTCACCTCAAAATAAAAATCAATAAACTAAATATAAATCTGCATCGATGCGATAATAATCCTATCAAACGCAGATTTCCCAAAACGCAAACCTGAATTCCTCAAATAATAATTAAAACAAGTGATCGCACTGGTGAATTTCGCACCAATTTCTGAAGATAGTAAGGATAAACTGGAAGCTTTGGAGACTTTCTGTTTCTGGTGATGTCAATATGTTAAAATATTTTTATCCAAAATAATTATAAAATAGTGATCATCATTGCTGATATTCAATTGTAACTAAATTATATAATACTTGTCGTTTATTTTGCCGCTCGAACCAAACTATTTTTAAATTAATTGTTGTTAATCTAGGCGTAAAAATAGAATATATATTCTCTACTTGTACTGCTGCTTAATAAATGTAAATAAGAAATTGCTGGTAATCTACAAAGTATTGATCTTTTAAAATTGCGTCGTAATATTATTTATGTTATTTTTGGCCACATGCTCAGGTTTAAGTTTTAAATTTATTGCACAGTTAAGAAATTGATATCTATGTAAAGAGTTGATTTACCGAATTCCAGTTTCTAAATCTTAGGCCATTTCGATTTTCCAAGCTGCCTCAGACCTTCAATATTAAGTAAGCTCTGGACTGAATTAAAAAATGGATACTAATTATAAGACTTTTTAATATTTCCATATCCATTTTCACCAGAAGTTTCATTGAGCTTGTGTTCATATTAGTCCTATATCAGAGATATTTTTACATAGAGATATTAAGGTAAGTAAGCTTTTTGAACTTCAAACTTATAAAATATTAAAACAAATTTCTCAGTAACCAGCGATTATCTACATTAATTATATTTGTATACATATTTCCAGCTATTAAATGCTAGATTCAGTCTAATTTCTCCAGATATATTTCAATGCATGCATTTAATCTGCATCTCCTATTGTTGTATCATATAATTCAATAAGTACTCAATTTAAGCCTGCGCTATTTACCGAACAATGGTCCTAGTTATTACAGTTTGACTTTTATTTTGTTTTGGATCTTTTACTATTATTCTTGCATAAGTATTATAATATTTGTATAAATTTGGTTGATTTTTATTCTTAAATCGATCAGTACAATTTTAAGTAATCAATGTTTTGCATGGATTGCAACTAGGTAATTATAGTATAATTACTTGTTGTCTGCTTTGATGTTCTGTAGATACTGTGTCTAAATTATTGGTTATTAATTTAGGCAATAAAATAAAGCCGATGCTTTCTACTTCTGCTGCTGCTAAATAAAAGTAAATAAGATATTGCTGGTATTCGGCAAGGCCTTGATCTTATTTAATTGTAATGCAATTTTATTTATTTAGTTTTAGGCCACATGCTGAGATTTAGATATTACATTTATTTCACAGTGAAGAAATCGACATCTATGTTCAATCATAATGTACCAAAATCTATTTTTTATAACTTTAGCCATTTTGATTTTGAAAGCTGCCTCAATCCTTAAATATCGATTAAGCTCCTTTCTCAATTAAAATATTAATACTAATTAAGATTGTTTTCAATGCCTCCATATCCATTTTCACGAGAAGTTTCATCAAGTTGGTAGTCATATGAGTTCTATATCATTCAAATATTACGTAGAGATATTAATGCAAGTAAGATTTTTGAGCTTTAAATTAATAAAGTACAATAAATGTGCTTCCCGTAACCAAGAACGGCCTAAATTATTATCTATATTTTTAATACATATTTCCAAATATTAGATGATAGGTTCATTATCATTATTTCTCCAGACATATTTCAATGCCTCTATTTACACTGCATCCTCTATGATCCATAAATCAGCAAGTACTTAATTAAAGTCTGTACTATTTTCCAAAATATGGTCCTAGTTATGATAGTTTTGTTTTTATTTTATGTCGTATCTTTTACGATTATTCTTGCATAAATAAGTAGTATTGTTATTACTATTATTATTATTATGGTATCTTCAGTCAATTAATATTCTTGAATCAGCATATTTTATATGATATGATAATAATTGTTGTAAATGTTTGAAAAATTGAATATCAATCTAGATTGCTCATCTTCGTACAAAATTTTGACTGATGTTTGATCGCCCTCCGCTCGAGTTAGTGGTTTGTGTCTGCACTTTTTGCACCATAATTTGAGGCTTCTTCTTGTTCATCACGTTGGAGTTTGCTTCAGTATGAACTGAGGCCTGTTGATTACCTGAACTGACTATTAAAAATGGAAGCTGATTTGTCGACTGCCAATTCATATCTTGAGTCTTCCTAGCAAGTTCACTATTCGCTGGGATTTTATCTTCGCTTCGTTCAAAGCAGAACCCTCTGCCTTCAGTCTTCAGCAGTAAATCTTTATTTCTATGTTTTTACAAACTAATATTTTGGTTTTGTGTTGATAATTTCTTCTGATAAGGCTTGTTAACTGATTTCGATTGAGGTTGATAAAGTTTGCACTGATTTGATGATTGGTATATCATAGCAATTTGATTGTAATTTGTTGTCTTTCTTTTATTGTAAATTTTACCATATTTTGTCAGTTTATCAAAATTAGTGCTTAAGTCATAGTCGTCTTATTTCTTTCTTGTTGCTGTTGATGAGTGGATTTATTTTCTAGTGTCTGAAAATATTTATTTTGGTGATTGTCTTGACCTTTCGGCATCAAAGTATGGGTGTTTTAGTGCCTATTATGCTGTGAGTCTTTAGTTCGGCATAAGTTTTAGTAAGGCCTTAATAAAAGCTAGACCTTTTGGATCAATTTTACCAAAGTATTTTTTATCTATTGGATCTAAATTTTGTATTTATGGGAATCTCATGCCCAAAAATCTTTGGTTTTTCACAAAACGTTCATGAAGCTGTTGAGGCAACGGACCAAAAGTCTTTTGAATTAAAAATAACTGATCTAATTAATTTTCTCCAGGAAATAGTGGATTTCCATCAATAAGTTCACACATAATGCAACCGACTGCCCACATGTCAATTTATTTACCATACTAGCCTCCTACCAGCAACTATGGAGGTCTGTACCATCTGGTAGCAACATAATCAGTCATTTATACCTCATTTTTCTATTTCTTTGTAGTCCTGGCGAATCCGAAGTCGCAAATTTTAAGATCGTACCTCGAGCTCACCAGTAAGTTTTCTGGTTTAATGTCTCTGTGCACGATTTCCTGACTGTGCAGGTAAGCCAATCCCTTGATCAGCTGGTACATGAGCTTGCGGATTGTACCTGACTGAAGACCACTTGGTGATTTTTATAAAACTTACAGCAAATTATTCTCCACATACTCAAAAACTAAGTAAACTATACCCTTCTTCCTAAAGGCTTCTTTCATTTACACAATGTTCTCATGAGACAACATCTTTAAGATCTTGACTTCTCTAATAGTAGTTTTCCTGGTGAGCTATTATTCGTCTGAATCTTTGAATTTCTTGATGGCCACGAACGTATTACTTTACACGTCCTTACACTTGAGCACCACTCCGTAGGCGCCCTCTCCGATGGCCGATAAAATCTCATATTTTTGCATTTAAGGTCGCAAGAAATATAAATAATATTAACTCTAGGTCTGATATTTATATTTATTATATTTGTTCACTAAGTTATCAAAACAAACAAAATGAAACGATTTTCCCATTATATCAATTAATTAATAACTACATAGACCAATCATTATAGGTAAATAAAAGATCATTATTTGTTTCATAACACAAAATAAACATGATATGATATTGGATTTATTGCTTATTTAATAATAAAAATAACAAAGCGATCATGAAGAAGTAAATAGCCATGAATACCGCAGAGTGGGATCACTTGGACCGACAAATTCAAGTTACAACTGGTAAGTCGTCCATAAAACTTATCAGTGCGTTTAAGTTTTAAGATAATCCAGCTTACTCGGATAATGGGTGGATGAAAAATGCTAAAGATAAGGTTTGGATTGATGCTGTACTGAATATTACTGATTTTTCGAAAGAGTATTATAGGCAGGTATTGTCTAAATAGGTTGCATTGGAGGATCTTATCGTATACGCTGGGCATGTCAACATACATAAATTTACAAACCAAGCTTATAAAATATTTACATTTGTGATATGCAAGGTGTGTTTAGGCACAGCTGGTACTCCTGCAACTCCCAAAGTATAAAACTGTGATTCAATCATAATCGCGCCATAAAAAGAATAAACATTTCAATACAATTTCTTCTTGAAGCAGCACTGGCAATATCA
>APMI01019408.1_pt1 | contig 12703 bp, 9 predicted proteins | sample 667938 | NCBI WGS metagenome assembly APMI01 (sample SAMN01084076, study PRJNA167559) | wastewater metagenome | biome: Wastewater | place: Denmark: Ejby Moelle, Odense | collected 2011-11-28 | reverse complement strand
TGGCAATAGTTTGTGAAGTGGCTGTATTACCAGTTCAAATCAGATCATCATATCAATTTCGGTAATATGGGTAGCTTCGGTTACAAAACCTAGTAAAAAACCAATCAAAAAATACCAATATTCTTCTTCTATGCCAACTATCTAAAATAAATAAATCTTAAAAATGCAAGTAGTTCGTATATTTTGAAGCCTATGCTTAAAATTAATGCAGCTGCTATTGCTGAGAATTGTTAAGGAGTCGATAAGGAGAGTGTCTAAATTTTCATCACCTATTTAGTAGAGCAGATTGATTCACTATTAAGGGCAAACATTGAGTCTGACATTAGTATAAATTTGGATGTGCTTGGCAAAATCACCAAATTCAAAAATAATTAGATTAAGTTCGACTATTATGTCCCAACTAATTTAGCAAGGACATCATCGAAGTCAGGCATGACAACCTTGAGAGCGGTTGTTGAGAGGGAAGGGCTCAAAACGCAGTTAGGATTCAACAAGACTACGCTACTGATGAACAATAAATAAGGATTTTTGCCTAAAATATAGAAAAATGCAAATACTGACAGAAATATATAGAGACCGAGCTCGATCACTAAAAGATCATAATCAAAAGATAAACTTATGTAAAAAATTAAGAAAGACAAACAATTAGTGAACTCTAAATAATAAATTAACTAAGACAAACCAATAAGGAAAAGTTTGGATAGGAACAGATCAGGTTCTCTAAGAGCATTACCTAACCCAACGAAGTAGCAAACAATCGGGTGGGAAATGATGGGAGCTGGCAAGGATCCACTCAAGAAGAATCACGATTATGCCAAGCTTGCAGGCGACCCAAGTGAATTAATGAAAACAACTTTCGTGTTCAAAAAATCTTAATTTATTCAAAATGTACCCATTATTGATGTCTTCGCTCGAACATTGGCATGCCCTATTGCAACTCAAAGGCAGAATCCTATAGTTGCTGCTCGCATAGGCAGCAATCTATCGATGCGAACTCAGAAATTTGATCTTAGCTCCTAAGGCATTCGGTGTATATAGATTAAGCTGTAATCTTTATAGAAACGTATTAAAATTTCCCAAAGCGAGAAAACAATAATAAATTAAAATTAATAGTACCGATTGGTAATAAAACAAGTAAAAACAGAATTAGATGAGCAGAAACTCAGACAGAGAGTGGTCAGCTATGGTAAATACATGAAATTGTTCAATATGATAGATGATAAAAACATCTGTTAATTCAAGTAAAGCGTAATGGCTCGAATTTTAAATAAAATTGATTCCAAATACTAAAAACCAAGTAGCATTCAAGTGATGATTGACTAAGTTATTGAGTAGTACATCCATTCTATTAAGAAGTCTATAATTGACTATGTGCTTTTGGACCCTACTTAATGCGATAGGCTGGCTGTTTACATCAAATATAAGAATGTGCATATTTATGGTGAACCACAGTAATACATTTATCAACCCTTAAATACCAATTCACTTTTCTCAAGAAGTATAGGCCCACTTGAAAGTATTTTATTAAAAAATTCGCCTTTCTTTGTAACAATTAACAAAATTTGGATCTAAAAATACGAAAATCTTTCTTTGCTTGCCTTACCTAGCGCTGAAGATTCATACATTTACATTGACGATTTTCTTGATAAACAGAGAATAAAATTGAAAGTGGCAAAATAAGTCATAATTAATGAGTGGATGCCGACATTAGCTAAAATATATAGATAACAAATCACTGCACTTAACAGAAATCAAACAAAGTGCTAAATATTTTTCTAATCTGCTGCAACATTCTTGGGTCTACAAATTAGAGGATTGATATAAAAATCAATCAATGATTTCGTTTAATTTATCAGAAAATATGACTTAAAGATATTGAATCCCCCTGATACTGTCGTTTATCTTTAAAAAACACAGAATATATACGAAAATTGTTTCTTAAATGTGCGCATTAGTCACAAAAAAGATTAAATTTATTTCATGGATCAAATGGTAGATTTATAAAATAAAATACTTTCAATCATGGAAGGTATTAGGAAATTTTCATAAATGCTACCCCGTCCGTAGAACATCATCACGAAAACAGAGAAACTATTTTTGCCAGCTATGGACAGCTCTGACCATTTCTACTTATCAACTAAAAAGTATGTAACAGGTGTGATAAATAAAAATTTAACAAATGTCAGCAAATGCTTGTAAATATTCAATGAGTACCGGTATATGCTAGTGGAGAACAGAGTGATTGATAAATGGATTATTTAAGGTAAACATGACAGGCGTGAGTACTCGCTAACTTTCCAGAGGTATAATCAGCTCTACGATGACATTATGTAGAAAATACCCTTCTTCATTCGCATGAACATGGTCAATGTAGATTCAAGGGAACTCAAACATTACATGCTGAAGTGCACAGATGATGTAATTCGTAAATTAGAGAAATCTGTCTATGATTTGGTTATGGTTAAAAAGAATTAAATTCAAAACTAACTAGAAGCTATGGTCATCACTGCCACGTCGAAAATTGAGGATTGCAAAACTTTAGTCAGAATTGAGAACTAAGTCGACGGGTATCGAAGGACTGGTATTAAAAAATTGCAAGATAAAAATTTAGATCTAGTTAAATGGATTGGAATTACTTTATACAACACATTCTATGTTGTGAATCATTAGGATCTTGAGCTTATTAGGCAAACTTCTGAATTCCTTATGAAAATTTATTAAAGGTTAGACAAATAAGATACAGTAATTTTTGAACAACGAAAAAGGTTAGAAATTCAAGCTGCGGCAGACAGTAAAAATTATATAGGAAAGGTAAGATTCTTAATGCATGAGTTTGATAAACTAAAATAATTTGGTACCCGAATTCTCAAAGATTCAGTCCTCTAATTGTTAAAAAACTGCAGAGATTTAACAAATTCAAATATTCAGTTCGTCGAAAACTTAAATGAAAGAGAAGCGCTTTTAGGTATGGACGAAACACCGGCTGCAAAAATACACTAAGTTGACAAAATACTTAAGCCTTTCGAATAGCTTTGGCAACTAGTAAAAAATTACCAAGTCTGCAGTCAATCATGGTCACGTGATTCAATATTTAAGTTGAATTCAGATGATATTGACATCCAAGCTAAGACTATGTACAAGAATGCAGTACAGTTGAGCACAAATTCAATAATTGCAAAGATTGCACCTTCCAGTACCAAAGTGGCTTAAGAGTTAGTGTAATAAATCGCATAATTTCAAAAGAATATACCTATAATCGCAGTGTTTTCCAATCCTGGACTAAAACAGAGGCATTTCACTCAAATTTCACAATTGATTGATTTAGAAGGATAAGCTTTGTCAAGAAAATCTAATTTGCATCTCAACAAGTGTTTATCATTGGGTGTTGGGAACCATATTGAAAAGCTAGAATAAATATCCTAGACGGCTACTAAGTAGTACATGATCTAAACGACAATGTAGAAGATAAACACAGAATGGCAATCAATTAAATTTTAAATGAAGAATTACAAGGAGACATAAACTAAAATACTAACTGGTGCTTGTTTGTAATAAATTCAGACACTTCTTGATGACCACTCTCTTAAACTAATCACAATTAAGGGATCAGTCCATGCTAAAATATTTGAATAAAATTTGGTCAAACTTGAAGTTTGGCTGCAGTATACCAACGATATGGTAGATTATTCGGCCAAAGTTCAAAGTTCGTGGATGTATTTATAGCCAGTTATGACTTCGCCTGATATCTTAAAACACTTGTCTGTAGAGGGAGCCAAGTTCAGAGTTGTTGATTAAGCATGGAAAGACATCACCAAATTTTACAACGAAAAACAGTTAGTGAAGGAAATTACTAAAAACCAGAAAATCGTTGAGAAGCTTAAATAATGCCAAAACCATTTATAGATAGTATTAAGAGGTCTTAATTCTTATTTATAGTCTAAAAGATTGTCTTTTCCTAGATTCTTCTTTCTTTCAAATTAATAACTATTGTAGATACTTTCATAAACTAAAGATCCTACAAAAGTGCAGCCTCACCTGAAAAAGTGTTTCGAAGGGATATCAAGACTGTAGTTCCAGGACTAAAAAATAATCACAGGCATGTACTCGCAGTAAGGGTAATTCGTGTTGTTTCCTTCACATATAAATACAACACTGGCTAGAGGTAACGTAGATTAATGGTTATTGGAAGTGGAAGACAGAATGGTTAAGGCTATTAGAAGCTAAATCACTAAATGCCATTAAAATTATCAACATGAACCTCGTAAAAAGTGTCTTTTCGATACTTGCGCTATGAGCGTGCTCACTGTTTAAATGACAAACTGGACTCGCAATGTTGAAGTCAGTATTCAGTAATAAAATGTGAGTAATGCAGTCGAAACAACTAATAAATAATTAATTGAAGTTGTGGAATTAATTAAGGATTACTAAAAGTTACGAAAAATTGATATTGCTACTTTATAAGCCCTCATAGTACTGTCAGTGCATAATTTGGATATTTCAAAAAATTTAGTTAGGCTTAAAGTCGATCATACTAACAATTTTGAATGGGAGTCTCAGCTCCGCTACTATTACACATAAATTAATGATGATTTGCAAACAAGTGTGAAAATATTGAATGCAATATGCGATTTCAATCACTAATACTTGGGTAATACATCAAGACTGGTTATCACGCCACTAACTGACCGCTGTTATCGAACACTTTGCTCAGCCATATACCTTAATTACGGGGGAGCACCTGAAGGTCCTGCAGGTACTGGTAAGACTGAAACTGTTAAAGATTTAGCCAAAGCACTTGCTAATCAATGTGTTGTGTTCAATTGTTCAGATGGACTCGATTATAAGGCTATGGGCAAATTTTTTAAAGGTTTAGCTGCATCTGGAGCATGGAGCTGCTTCGACTAGTTCAACAGAATTAATCTATAAGTCTTGTCTGTTGTCGCTCAGCAAATTCTCTGTATTCAAGTAGCCAAAGCTAAAAGTCAAAAAACTTTAGTGTTTTAATAAACATAAATTAAGTTGAAGAAAAATGCAAACTGTTTCATCACGATGAATCCAGGTTACGCAGGTCGATCATAATTGCCTGACAATTTAAAAGCTCTATTTCGGTCTGTGGCCATGATGATCCCCGACTATGCAATGATTGCTTAAATCTCGTTGTACTCTTATGGTTTTTCAAGTGCACGCAGCCTTGCTCGTAAAATTGTCAGCACATACAAATTGTGTTCAGAACAACTTTCTTCCCAAGAGCATTATGATTATGGTATGAGAGCAGTCAAGAGTGTGCTTGTGGCTGCTGGAAATTTGAAACGGAAGTATAACAACTTTAATGAAAGTGCTCTGGTTTTGAAGGCGATCAACGATGTAAATGTCGCAAAGTTTTTGAACTTTGATATTCCACTTTTTAATGGGATCACTAACGACTTATTTAAAGATGTTGACCCTCCTAAAATTAACTATGAAGCACTTAATGCAAAAATTGTTTAAATTTTTCAATAAAAGAACTTAACTCTTAACCCTTACTCTCAATAAAAGATTATTCAAATCTATGACATGATTTTAGTAAGACATGGACTCATGGTTGTTGGGTATCCTTTTTCAGGGAAAACAACAGCTTTACAAGTTTTAGCGTAGGGACTTAAAAGATGCGAGATGTAAATGGCAGAGAAATAAGTATAAAGTTGCAAAATAAATCCGAAATCAATCACAATGAAACAGTTATATGGTTCATTCGATTAAATATCCAATTAATGGTTTGATGGAGTTCTTGCAGTGAAATTCAGACAGTTTGCGAGCTCAACAACTCCAAAAAGAAAATGGATAATTTTAGATGGTCCTGTTGATGCGGTTTGGATTGAGAACATGAACACTGTACTCGATGATAATAAAAAATTATGCCTAAATAGCGGAGAAATTATTGCTATGAATAAGTAAATGACATTAATATTTGAACCGATGGATTTACTGGCTGCTTCTCCTGCAACAGTTAGTCGATGCGGAATGATTTATATGGAGCCTAACTCACTAGGAAGCTAGGTTCTCATAGAATCCTGGTTCAAATAGAATATTTGGTTAAGCTTAGATTTGATTGTTAATTTTCGCGAGTTCTTTAAACTTCTGCCTGCGCTTCACAAATAGATGTAGAAAACAATGCGCTTCATCTGTTATACCGACATATTTATTCTTACTCAAAGTTTACTCCGAAATTTAACTCATATTTTAACAAACGTGCGCAAAATAATGTAGACAGAAGTGGGCAGATAATTTGTCGCAAGTTAAAAGCACAGTTTTGGATTGATCAGCAGCTTGTTTGGTTTTGCTTGTATCTGGTCATTTGGTGCTGCTGTCGATGGCAATAATCGCAAAATATTCGATGTTTGCTTGAAAAGAATAATCATGTCGGAGATCATTATGATCAATAAAAAGAAGAAAGTGGGCTTTCCATAAAAAGGGTTATTATACTAGTTTATGCTCAGAGTTAATGTTGAACAGAATAGCTATGAGTGGATTAAATGGGTTGATCTTATTGAAGTTGACAACAAACCGAAAAAACTCGAACTACATAACATTATTGTTAAAACATCAGATACTGTTAGATACAATTACCTTATCGTTGCTAACTTATAGAATGATATACCTCTGTTACTGTGTGGACCGACAGGGACAGGTAAGACAACCTTGATAAAAGACATATGCAACAAATTAGTAAATCCGAACTTACAGTTTCTTTCAATAGTGCTCAGTTCACGCACAACTTGCAAGCAGGTAGCAGAACAAGCTGAATCTAAATTGGATAAGAAAGGAGCTAGAAATATTATTGGACCCAAAAATGGGAAGATGATTATCTATGTTGATGATTTCAACATGCCAGTTAAGGAGAAATATGGAGCACAACCTCCCATCGAGTACTTCAGACAATTGTTAGATCAGAAAGGTGTGTATGATTTCAAATAGAAATAGAAAACGTTTAAGAAAGTAATTGATGTCAGTTATTTGTTCAGCATGGCAGCACTCAACAACGATATTACTCCCCGGTTTCTTCGTCACACTAATATTTTGTCCGTAGCCTCATTTGATGAGTAAACATTGACAAGGATATTCACAACAATACTATCATTTTCATTTGAAGGTCATCCATAATTCAAGAACATTTCTTACATCCTCAAGAATTCTTTGGATTTGTACAACGAGTGCATAAATTTATTGAAACCAACTCCTAACAAATCACATTATATTTTTAATTTGAGAGATCTTTCTAAACTGATTATCGGAATATGCAGGGCTGATAAAATTAAAATTCATAGCGAAAATTTGGGCAGACTGTGGGGACATTAAGCGAAGAGAGTGTTTGTGGATCGATTGTTGCCTGAAGACAAGAGTACAGTTTAGAATATTATCGACACGATAGGCAGAAAGTGGGGCAAGAATATGAATCCGACTTATTTCTCATAAATACTTAGTCCCGCTCACGAGAGAAGTTATTAGTAAATTTCAGATATATAAAAAGTAAGCCTTACAGTAGCCACATCTCTTAACAACTACAATTTGGTATCAGACAAACCCATGGATTTAGTATTATTCAATTATGCTTTACAGCACATCTTGATTATACTCAGAATACTCAGACAACCTAAAGGGCATGCCTTGCTTGTTGGTTTAGGCGGTAGTGGTAGAAAATCTTTTACTTATCTTGCTGCTTATATAGCTGATTTGAATCCCTACAGTTTAGAGATTACTAAAAATTATAACTTCACTCAGTTCAAAGAAGATATCAAAAAGTTATTTTTATAAATCGGGGTAAAGAATAAACCGACTTGCTTCATATTTACTGACTCAATGATCAAAGACTAGCAGTTTCTATAGAACATCAACAATATTCTGAACATGGGTTACGTACCTAATCTATTCAATGCTGAGTAAAAGATATAAATATGTGAGAATGTACGTAAAGATGCTCTACAACACACAGGCGCTGAGCTAAATTTAGACCAATTGTATTAATATTTCTTAAAGAAAGTCAGTAATTAACTTAAACTTGTCCTATGCTTTAGTCCTATTGGAGACGGATTTAGAAATAGAATCAGAATGTTTCCTTCATTAGTTAACTGCACCACCATCGACTGGTTCACTTAGTGGCCTAAATAAGGTTTGCTGTCAGTGGGACAACAATTTTTAAAACCAGTTGATCTTAAAAATAAATAGGCTTACATTTAACTGTTATAGTTAATGCATTCGAGTGCTAAAAAGTGGAGTGAAATATTTTATCAGGAGAAAAAGCGTCGATTTTATGTAACTCCCACTTCTTTCATTGAGTTCATTACTTCGTTTAAGCATATCTTAGCCAAGAAACGTAAATAAATCAAATAGTTAATATTCAAGTATTAAAACGGGTATGCTAAGATAGTTTAAACTGAAATTTAAGTGTAAAAAATGAAGAAAAGTTTAGAAGAAATGAAGCCTTAGTTGAAAAAGGCTGCTGAAGACACATAAATAAAAATGGAAATGGTAAAAAATCAAAAATAAGAAGCCGATATAATCATGACTCAAATATCAGGTGAGGAGAAAATTGTCCTATAAGCTGTCAATGAGGCTAATGCAATAAAACAAGATTGTGAGAAAGAGCTTGCAATTGCTTTACCTCAACTTAAAGCTGCTGAAAATGCACTGCTGGTGCTTGATAAAAACAGCTTAACATAAATAAAATCAATGATGAATCCTCCAATTGCTGTTAAGCTCACACTGCAGGGTCTATGCTTACTGATCGACCCTGCCCCAAAATAGAAAGTAAAGAATGAGAAAACATTAAAAATGTAAACAGATTGGTGGGCAGCCAGTATCAGGCTACTCGGAAATCCTAAACTTCTTAGTGAGCTAGTGAATTTCAATAAGGAGAGCATGACTGAAGCAGTTGTTAACAACCTTGGTAAATTTCTTAATGACCCTGCCAATCGAGACATTCTAACAGTTGCAAATGTAGCTAAAAGTTCCACAGCATGCGAGTGCATTATTCAATGGATTAATGGTATATTTAATTTCTACTTTGTTAACAAAAAAGTAAAACCAAAGAAATAGTCATTGAAAATAGCAGAAGAGAAAGTTGCAGTATTAAATGATAAATTATAATCAAAAAGAAGCGAGTTAGATAAAGCTAACAAGAAAGTATAATAATTGAAGTATGAACTAGAATGGGCTCAAAAGAATAAAGATAGACTTTAGAAATAGTATTCAAATTGTTAAATTGCACTACAGCGAGCAGAGGTAATCATGTCAAGTCTCGGTAGCGAAAAATTGAGATGGTATTAATTAAGTGAAAAATACAAGTAAGATTAGAAGAAGTTAGATCGATAAATATTTATGTCAACAGCTCAAATTATATACTTTGGTGCTTTCACTCAAGCTTTTAGAGCTCGAATTCTTAAATAGTGGCTACCGAAATTCTAATAATAAGGATTAAAACTTGAATAAAATTTCTCTCTTGTTGAAGCCTTAGGTGATCCTGTGTAAATTCGATCATGGAATATTAATGGTCTGCCTTATGATAATTTTTCGGTTGAGAATGGAATGATAATTTATAACTCAAGGAGATGGCCACTGATGATAGACCCTCAAGGACAAGCAAATAAATGGTTAAAAAAATAGTAATCAACAAGAAAAATAAAGGTCATAAAACCCTTCTAAGATAACTTTATTCGCAATTTATAAAACTGCATACAATTTGGTACACCTGTATTGATATAAAATTTGTAATAATAGATAAATGTGGCTTTGACTCCAGTATTGCTGAAGCAGACATACAAAAAAGGAGCCACCACTTATTTGAAGATGGGAGAGAACGTGCTGATATACTCAATGGATTTTTACTTGTACATGACTACTAAACTCACAAATCCCCACTACTTGCCTGAAGTGTGTACACAAGTTGTCATCATTAATTTCATGATTACTGAGTAAGGACTCTCTGATCAGCTGTTGGCGCTTATTGTCAGTAAATAGAGACCTGATCTTGAGTCAGAAAAAGAGAAGTTGATTGTAGAGTCTGCCAATAATAAGCGAGCTCTCAAGAATATTTAAGACTAAATTTTGGGTATTTTAAGCAACTGTCAGAACATCCTAGATGATGAAACTGCAATCAATGTGCTAACTGCATCAAAGTAGAAATCTATATAGATCAAGGATAAACAAATAATATCCTAATAAACATAAATCGAAATAGATAAGGCTCGTTCAACATACATCGAAGCATCAGTGTAAAGCAGTCATCTATTTTTTGCAGTTAGCTCATTATAAAACCTATAAACGATGTACCAGTACTCTTTGTCATATTTTATGGACCTATACGCAAATGCAATTAAAAATTCATAAAAACCTTAGGATGTAGAATATCGAATTTAAGAGATAAAGAAATATTTTAGGATCAGTTTGTATCGAAATGTTGGGCGAAGTCTATTCCAAAAAGATAGACTTATTTTTAGCATTCTTATTGCTTTGAAACTGTCTAAAATTAATTTAAACCTAGTTGATTACTTTTTGCCAAACACTGACACTAGCAAATTGAAAAGCAAAATATAAAAGCCAACTAAATTTTAATGGGTTACAACCTAAATGTGGAACAGTCTGCTATCTTTATTAAACATTTAATAAATGGAAAAGTTAGTACTGATTTTAAATTCTTAAGAATATTTGTAATCATTGGAAAAAATAGTGAAGAGTCCTAACCCATCATTGGAAAGACTGCCTGCAATTTTATAAAACTTACCTTAAATTCTAAAATTGCTTGTATACAAAGCTTTAAGACCAGAGAAAATGATAGAGCATTGTACATAGTTTATTAAGAACACAATTGGTGAGTAATTTGTATAGCCATTACCTTTTGATCTTCAAAAAATATTCCCTGACTCTAATGCATTGACTCCGATACTATTTATACTCTCTCCAGGGTCAGATCCGTTTATTGCAATTTCGAACTTTGCAAAGTCATAAAATGTCCAATTCGATAGTATCAGTTTGGGTCAAGGACAAGGTCCATACGCATAAAGAATTATTACTCAAAATATTGAGAAAGGAGGGTGGGTTGTGCTTCAAAATTGTCATCTTGCCTATTCATGGATGCCTACACTATAAAAAGTGATATAGTAATTTTAAGAAGAGGGCAAAACAGTGCATAAAAGATTCAGACTATGGCTGACTTCTTACCCAACTTCTTAATTCCCTCAATCGGTTCTACAAAAGTCATTGAAAATTACCAACGAACCTGCAAAAGGTTTAAAAAATAATCTAATGGTCTCATATCTCTCTGATCCAATCAATGATGACACCTTTTTTGAAGGATCATTGTGTGAAAGAGTATTCAAGAAATTGGTGTTTTCGTTGTCTTTCTTCCATGCCGTCATTCAAGAGAGGAAAAAATATGGAGCACTTGGATGGAATATTCCTTACTAATTCAACGAAAGCGACTTAAGAATTAGTTGCAAACAATTAAAAATATATGTGGATGACTCAAGGACTTAAGAAGATGTCCCTTTCAACGCCCTTAACTATCTGATCGCTTAGTGCAATTATGGAGGTAAAGTCACAGATCAGAACGATCGAAGATTATTGATCACTTTACTGTCCGAAAGATTCAATATTGCTGTATTGAAGAATGCAAATTATAGTTTTGGTGATGGACCTGTTTACAAACTTCCTGAAGATCTAAATTAGCACAGCTCTTACTTGAAATATATTGAAAGTTTGCCATCATTTACATCACCTGAAATTGTCGGTCTTCACCCAAATGCAGATATCACAAAAGATTATAATGAAAGCAATTTACTATTAGATTCATTGGTTAATTGCCTGTCTTCATCAGCCTCGAGTGGAGCACAAGGCAAATCACAATAATAGCAGATGACACACATCATTGAAACCCTTCTCGATGAGAAGACATTCCCTGCTTTATTTTCAACTCAATAGGTATTAAAGAAATATCCTATCATATACGAGGACTCGATGAACACAGTTCTTAATCAATAAATTGGAAGGTACAATCGTTTACTTTAATAAATAAAACGGTCTCTATTATTGCTTGCAAAGACTATCAAGGGCTAATAAGTAATGACACCAAATTTGTAAAAAATGCAGAAATCTCTATATTAGAACAAAGTACCTGAATTATGGTTAGCAAAGTCGTATCCGAGTCTCAAACCCCTCAGTAGCTATTTTACTGATCTGCAAAAAAGAGTAAATTTTTTTAAAACTTGGGTTTAAAATGGAGCACCCAAATAGTTTTGGCTGAGTGGACTATTCTTTACACAGTCTTTCTTGACAGCAATACTACAAAACTTTTCAAGAAAGAAGAATATCCCTGTTGATGAGCTATCCTTTGATTTCTTATTTAAAAAAGATGAAATCTAGAAAGCAGAGCATGGAGCTAACGTATATGGTCTGTTTATTGAGGGAGCAGGATGGGATGCATAGAAAATAGTGTTAAAATAATCATAGCCCAACAGAATATTTACAGAATGTCCTAATATCTATATTAAACCTTGTAAAATTTAATAAACGAGGCAAACAAATGTTTATTAAGCTCCACTCTACAAGACCCTTGCCAGGAGAGGAGTGCTGAGCACAACAGGTCATTCAACAAACTTCGTAATGATGGTGAAGATGCCAATTGACAATGATGAATCTCATTGGATCAAGAGAGGAGTCGCATTAATAACTC
>APMI01032551.1_pt1 | contig 12712 bp, 3 predicted proteins | sample 667938 | NCBI WGS metagenome assembly APMI01 (sample SAMN01084076, study PRJNA167559) | wastewater metagenome | biome: Wastewater | place: Denmark: Ejby Moelle, Odense | collected 2011-11-28 | reverse complement strand
CGAAGGCCGCACGGATGCGGTCGTTGACGGCGTTGCGGATGAAGCGGCTGTCCTCGATCAGCGCGGTTCTTGCCGAGGCATGGATCTCACCCGAGAGCTGGTCAAAGGCATATTGGGCCTGCGGAGCCGAGAGGTTTAGCAACGCATTATAGACCGGATTGCCGAAGCCGAGGCTTTCGGCGCCACTACCGGTAGCGATTTGGTTGGGGGTGAGGCCGACATTGTTGAAGCCGACATCATTCCTGGTCATCGTCAGATAGACGTTATTGGCATCGTAGCTGAGCGAGGGATCGAGGAAGGCGAGGTTCGAGGTCACGCTATTGAAGGTGCCGACGACGCCGCCCGAGGCGAGATCGGCGGTGACGATCGTGTACTGGGTCTGCGGGGCATTGTTGCCGGCGCCGGCGAGAACCTTGACCGTACCGCCGTTGATCGTGGCCTTGCCACTAGCGATGATCTTGTCGGAATCGCCTTGGGCATTGACCTCGACCTCGTAGGTCGAGCCGGAGTTGAATGTGATGTTGCCGGCCACGTTGAGCGTGCCGATGGAGTTGCCCGGTGCAATCGTGCCCGACACGATAGAATTGCCGACCGTGCCAATGCCCTGCAAACGACCGGCCGCCAGCACGTCCAGCGTACCGCCGAGCCTGCCATTTACCGCCAGCGTCCCGCCCGCAACCGTGGTGGCGCCGGTGAAGCCGGAGGAGACGCCGGTCAGGCCGAGCAGGCCCGCGCCGGTCTTGTTGAAACCGCCAGTACCCGAGAGCACGCCGGCATAGGTCGCGTTGGCGGACTGGTCGAAGGTGAAGGACGCGCCCAATGCAATAGCCGCATTGCCGCCGAAGCGTTCGGCCGAGGCGACCAGCCCGCCAGTCTCGATTGTCCAGTCGAGCGATGACATGCCGGTCAGCGTCAGCGCGCCCGCGCCGCGCTTGGTCATCGCACCGCGTGTGCCGTTGAGCGCGCCGATATCGCCGCCAAAGCTCGCGTCGGCGCCCTGGTTGAACACGACCGTGCCGGCATTGGCGATATTGCCCGAGATCGAAGCTGCGTTGCCGACCAGCGTACCGGCCGCGACCAGCGTGTTGCCATAGGCGTTCGCACCGTTATCGAGGCGCAGCGTGCCAGCGCCACTCTTGACGAGATCGCCAGAGCCCGAGATTACGCCCGTCAGGCCGAGTTCGGTACCGCTTGCGAGCTCGAAGCGCCCCGCCTGCGTCAGTGAAACCGAACGGGTGGTGTCGAAGCTCGCCGTGGTCGCGAGTGTGCCGCCGGTGAAGGTCAGGCCGCCCGTGGCTGCGCCGAGATTGGCGTCGCGCGACACCGAAAGCACACCGCCCGAAATCGTCGTGCCGCCAGTATAGGTGTTGATGCCGGTCAGGGTGAGCGTACCCGCGCCGGCCTTGGTGAGCGAAGTACCGTCCCATCCGGTCGCGGGGTTGGCCGCCTGGTCAGCGAGCACAGTCCCGACCGTAAAGCTGTCGGCCGCATCGGTCAGCGTGAAGGTGCCATTGGCGAGGTTGTTGCCCGATAGCCAAGTCAGGCCATAGCTGGCGAGATATTGCAGGCCGTCGTCCGATTTGCGGGTGGACACGGTGAGATAGTCCACAGCCTCGCCGGAGCCGCCCACGCTGACGGTGGCGAAGTCGCCGCTTATGCCGGAGTGGGTGTCGATCAACACCTTGTCGGTTTGGCTCACATCGTCGATGCCGCCGATGTTGATGGTGACGTTGTTGCCGATCGCAACGCGGTGGGCGGACAGTGCGGGGCCGTTGCCGGCGAGGATGGACAGCGCGGTATGATCAGCCAGGGTCACGGCCTGCGCGACGTCCAGGGTCGTCGGCGTCTGGATCGCCAGCGTGCCGCCGGTCACGGTCAAACTGCCGCCGAGAATGTTGTTGGCACCGGCGCTGCCGTCACCAAACTGCAATCGGCCGCCGGACACGGTGGTGTCGCCGCTATAGCTGTTGGCGCCGGTCAGGATCGTGGTGCCCGAGCCGATCTGCTGCACGGCACCGCTGCCGGAGATGGCGCCGGCAAGCGTCAGCGTTCCGGTCCGGTTGAACGCGAGCACGCCGTTGTTGACGACATCGCCTGATATCGAACCAGTCGCGCCGCCGTTGCCGAGTTGCAGGGTGCCGCCCGCAATCGTCGTGCCGCCGCTGTAGGTGTTGCCTCCGGTCAGGATCGTGGTGCCCGAGCCGATCTGCTGCACGGCGCCGCTGCCGGAGATGGCGCCAGCGAAGGTGACATTGTTGCTGCGGTTGAAGGCGAGTACGCCGTCATTGACCACGTCGCCTGATATCGCGCCGGTCGTACCGCCATTGCCAAGTTGCAGCGTACCGCCCACGATCGTCGTGCCGCCGCTGTAGGTGTTGCCTCCGGTCAGGATCGTGGTGCCCGAACCGATCTGCCGCACGGTGCCGGTGCCGGAGATGGCGCCGGAGAAGGTCGATATGTCGGAGCGGTTGAAGGCGAGTACGCCGCCATTGACGACATTGCCTGATATCGAGCCGGTTGCGCCGCCATTGCCCAGTTGCAGCGTGCCGCTCGCGATCGTGGTGCCGCCGCTGTAGGTGTTATCTCCTATCAGAATCGTGGTGCCCGCGCCGATCTGGCGCACCGCGCCGTTGCCCGAGATATTGCCGGCGAAGGTGGCCACATCGCTGCGGTTGAAGGCGAGCACGCCGCCATTGACGACATTGCCTGATATCGAGCCGGTTGCGCCGCCATCGCCCAGTTGCAGCGTGCCGGCCGAAATCCTGGTGCCGCCGTTGTAGGTGTTATCGCCGGTCAGGATCAGCGTGCCCGCGCCAGCCTTGGTCAGGGAGGTGCCGTTCCAGCCTGTCACGGGATTTGCCGCCTGGTCGGCAAGCAGAGTGCCGACCGTGAAGCTATCGCTCGCATCGGTCAGCGTGAAGCTGCCATGCGCGAGATCGTTGCCGGCGAACCAGCTCAGGCCGTAGCTGGCGAGATATTGCCGGCTGTCGGCTGATTTGCGGGTCGAGACGGTGAGATAGTCCGCAGTGCCGCTGAAGCCGCCCACGGTCACGCTGGCGAAATCGCCGCTGATACCGGACGTGGTGTCGATCAGCACCTTGTCGAGCTGGCTCGCATTGTCGATGCCGTTGATGCTCAAGGCGACATCGAGGCCGATCGCGACACTGCCAGCCGACAGCGCGGGGCTGTTCGCACCGGCGGTAATGGACAAGGCGGTATTATCACCGAAGGTCACGGTCTGCACGACGTTCACGGTCGCCGGCGTCTGGATCGCCAGCGTACCGCCGGTCACCATCAGATTGCCGCCGAGATTGTTGGCGCCGCCCGCGCTGCCGTCGCCGAACTGCAGTCGGCCGCTGGAGACGAGGGTATTGCCATTATAGCTGTTGCTGCCGGTCAGGATCGTGGTGCCCGTGCCGATCTGCTGCACGGCGCCGCTGCCGGAGATATTGCCGGCTAATGTCATCGCATTGCTGCGATTGAAGGCGAGCACGCCATCGTTGACCACGTTGCCTGATATCGAACCGGTCGTGCCGCCATCGCCCAGTTGCAGCCTGCCTGCCGAAATCGCCGTGCCGCCGCCATAGGTGTTGCTGCCGGTCAGTATCGTGGTCCCCGAATCGACCTGCTGCACGGCGCCGGTGCCGGATATGACGCCGGAGAAGGTCGATATGTCGGAGCGGTCGAAGGCGAGTATGCCGTTGTTGACCACATTGCCTGATATCGAGCCGGTGGCGCCGCCATTGCCGAGTTGCAGCGTGCCGCCTGAAATCGTCGTGCCGCCGGTATAGGTGTTGGACCCGGACAGCGTCAGTGTGCCGGTGCCGGTCTTGACCAGCGCGCCGCCCGCGCCCGAGATGACGCCGCTCACCTCGGTCGAAAGATCGTTCGAACCGACAGTCAGTTCGTTGGCGCCGAGGATATAGTCGCCAGCGCCTGCGATCGAGCCCGCGCTGAGCTTGCGATCGTTGTTGGGCCCGGTGCTGTTCGAGAAGTCCACCGTGCCGCCCGAATTGTTGGTGATGGTGGCGCTGCCGGCCGTGCTGTTGTCGTAGAAACGCAGGGCGTAGTTGTTGGTAATGGCGGCGCTGCCGCCCGCACTGCTGTCGCGGAAATACAGTTCGTAGTTGTTGGTGATGGCCGCGTTGCCACCCGTGCTGCTGCCGTTGAAATCCAAGTAGTTATTGTTGGTGATGACGGCACTATCCGCCGTGCTGGTGTTGTAGAAATACACAACGCCGTCGTTGGTGATGGCCGCGCTGCCGGCACTGCTGCTGTCGCGGAAATTCAACCATCCGTAGTTGGCGTAAGTTGCGCTGCCGGCGCTCGCGCCGTCGCGGAAACTCGTGATTCCGATGTTCCTGATGTCGGTGATGCCGCTGGTGTCGGCGTTGACGACATCGAATGTGCCGCTGAAACCCACGACGACGGTGCCCGCGATCGCGCCGGCGTCGGTGGCATTGCCAAGCTGCAAGGTACCGCGATTGATCGTGGTGCCGCCGGTATAGGTATTGCCCCCCGACAGGGTGAGCGTGCCGGTGCCGGTCTTGACCAGCGCGCCGCCCGCGCCCGAAATGACGCCGCTCACCTCGGTCGAGAGATTGTTCGATCCGACTGTCAGTTCGTTGGCGCCGAGGACATAGTTGCCAGCGCCCGCGATGGAACCGGCGCTGATCTTGCCATCGCTGCTGGGCCCGACGCCGTTCGAGAAATCGACTGTGCCGCCGTTGTTATTGGTGATGGCGGCATTGCCCGCTGTGCTGTTGTTGTAGAAAGCCAGAAGGCCGGTGTTGGTGATGGAGGCGTCGTCCGCCGTACTGTGGCCACTGAAAGACAAGACGCCGCCGTTGTTGATGTCGGCGCTGCCGGCCGTGCTGTTATCGTTGAAATACAGGAAGTTATCGTTGGCGATGCTGGCGCTGCCAGCCGTGCTGGTGCCGTTGAAATACAGGAAGCCGTCATTCGTGATGCCGGCGCCGCTGGCGCTCGTGCCGTCGCGGAAATATATAATCCCACCATTGTTGATGCCGGTGATGGCGCCGGTGTCGGCATTGACGACCTCGAACGTGCCGTCCGTGCCCACGGTCACGGTGCCCGTGATCGTGCCCCTAGTGCTGCTGTCGCCGAGTTGCAATGTGCCGGCGTTGATCGTCGTGCCGCCGCTATAGGTGTTGGTGCCGGTTAGGATGGTCGTCCCTGACCCGATCTGAGAAACCGCGCCGCTGCCGGAGATATTGCCTGCAAAGGTGAACGCGTCGGAGCGCTTGAAGGTGAGCGCGCCGTTGTTCAGCACGTTGCCGAGAATCGAACCGGTGGCACCGCCATTACCGAGTTGCAGCGTGCCGGCATTGATCGCGGTGCCGCCGGTATAGGTGTTGACGCCGGACAAAGTCATGGTGCCGGTGCCGGTCTTGACCAGCGCGCCGCCCACGCCCGAAATGACGCCGCTCACTTCGGTCGACAGATTGTTCGAGCCGACCGTCAGCTCGTTGCCGCCGAGGATATAGTTGCCGGCGCCCGCAATCGAGCCGGCGCTGATCTTGCCGTCGCCGCTGTACCCGGTGGTGCCCGAAAAATCGACCGTGCCCCCCGGATAGTTGGTGATGCTGGCGCCGCCCGCCGTGCTGTTGTCGTGGAAATACAGGGCGTCGTCGTTTGTGATCGCGGCGTCGCCGGCCGTGCTGTTGTTGAAGAAGTCCAGATAGGCACTGTTGGTGATGGTGGCGCTGCCGGCGGTGCTGTCGCCCTTGAAATTCAGGTGGCCGCCGTTGTTGGTGATGGCGGCGTTGCCGGCCGTGCTGTCATCGTTGAAATTCAGAACGCCGAAGTTGGTGATGGTGGCACCGCCCGCAGTGCCGTGGCTGCCGAAAGACAGGAGGGCGCGGTTGGTGATGGTGGCGCTCCCCCCCGTGCTGTTGTCGTAGAAAGACAGAACGCCGTAGTTGGCAATGTTGGCGTCGCCCGCCGTGCTGTTGTGGCCATTGAAATAAAGGCCGGCGAGGTTGAGGATGGTGGCGTTGCCCGCCGTGCTGTTGTCTTCGAAATACAGGCTGCCGTTGTTGGTGATGGCGACGCCGCCGGCGCTCGTGCCGTCGCGGAAATATGTGGTCCCGCCATTGGCGATGCCGGAGATGCCGGTGGTGTTGACGATATCGAACGTGCTGCCGGCGCCGACGCTCACCGTACCCAGAATCGTGCCGGCGTTGTCGGCGGTGCCAAGCTGCAAAGTCCCGCCATTGATCGTCGTGCCGCCGGTATAGGTGTTGTCCCCCGTGAGCGTCAGCGTGCCGCCACCGGTCTTGACCAGCGAACCGCCGATCCCGGAAATGACGCCGCTCACCTCGGTCGAGAGATTGTTGGAGCCCACGGTCAGTTCGTTGGCGCCGAGGATAAAGCTGCCGGCGCCTGCGATAGACCCGGCGCTGAGCTTGCCGTCACCGCTGGGGCCGGTGGAATTGGAAAAATCGACCAGCCCGCCGCCGTTATTGGTGATGGCGGCATTGCCGGCCGTGCCGTTGTCGTAGAAAGACAGAATGCCGTAGTTGGCGATGGTGGCGTCGCCTGCCGTGCTGTGGTCGCCGAAAGACAGAGTGCTGCTGTTGGTGATGCTGGCGCTGCCGGCCGTGCTGGTGTCGTGGAACCGCAGGTAGCCGGTGTTGGTGATGCTGGCGTTGTGGGCCGTGCTGTCGGACAGGAAATAGACGTTGCCATTGTTCGCTATGGCCGCGTTGCCGGCCGTGCTGGTGCCGTTGAAATACAGGTAGTGGTCATTGGTGATGGTGGCGCTGCCCGCCGTGCTGTCGTCGTTGAAAAACACGCCGTTGGTGTTGGTGATCACGGCATTGCCTGCCGTGCTGGTGCCGTAGAAATACAGGAAGCCGTCATTGGCGATGGCGGCACCGCCGGCGGTGCTGTCGTCGTTGAAATAGAGGCTGATGTTGTTGGTAATAGCGGCGTTGCCCGCCGTGCTGGTGTTTTGGAAATACAGGCTGTTGTTGTTCGTTATGACTGCGCTGCCAGCCGTGCTGGTGCCGTAGAAAGTCAGGATACCGTTGGAGCCGTTCGTGATGGCGACCGTGCTGGTGCCGTTGTTCGTGATACCCGCGCCCCAGAAGCCGAGGGTTATGCCGTTGCTGATGTCGAAGGTGTAGTTGGGCGCGCTCGCGTTGAAGGTCCAGCCGTCGACGGCGTATGTGGAACCCGACGTGATCACCAGGTTGTTTTGCGTCGAGCTGCCGAAAACGGCCGTGGCGGTCCAGTTGTTTGGCACCGCCCCGCCGTCCCAGTTGGCGGCGTTGCCATAGTTGCCGTTGGCCGGAGTGGTGCTCCTTGTCGCCGTCTGCGCGCCCGCCGGAGCCGGATAGGCGGCGACCGTCAGCGCCGTAGAGGCCAGCAATGCGGCGCGCAACAGGCCGTGCATGACGCCGCGTGGCGAAGCGGAAGTCATTCGTGAAGCCATTTTGGTCATTCCCCCGGCCGGAAGTGGGAGCTTGCGGTTCCGTGCGCTTTAAGGCTCCTGCCTGCTGCGACCTTATTGCCCTCACCGTTTTCATTGTTTCCCTTCACCTTATGTCAGGGTGTCCCAGCACGGTCCTGAGGTGCAGCCGGTCGATTTCTGAGATTTCGCTGATATTTTCTGATTTCGAGGGAATTCGGATGATCTTTCAGGTTTCTGTGTGCTTCTGGCATGATGTCGCGCTTCGGCGGCTTCGCCGAAAAAGGGGGATGGGTGCTTAGATTCGCCGGGTTTGAAATTGATCGGCACCGTTCCGAACTGCGCGGTCCCGACGGGGCGACGATCAAGCTGCGGCTGAAGGCGTTTGATCTCCTGTTGCTGCTTGTGCTCAATCCGAGGCGGATCATCGGCAAGCAGGAGTTGATGGATGCGGTGTGGCCGGGCATTCACGTCAGCGACGACAGCTTGTTCCAGACCATTCGGGAGCTTCGCGCCGCCTTGGGCGACGACAAGCGCCAGTTGATCCGGGCCGTTTCCGGTCGAGGCTATCTGCTTGAAGTCGATGTGTCCGGCCTGCCGGATGCCGCCGACGTTTCGGCAAAGCCACTGCCAAGCGCCGAACCGCTCGTTCCAGAAACGGCGAGCGAACGAGCAGGACGGCTGCCACGTTTCAGGATGCACCGCCGCGCCGCGCTCTTGGCCATGGCGGGGGGGAGCGCAGCGGCTTTGGTCGCCGCCGCGGCGTTGTTTCACCGGCTTAGCGTGAGCTCTCCAATGACCGTTACCGTGGTCCCCATCACAACCGTGGGCAACGACCCGGAAACTGTCCGTATGGCACGCGGCGTGATGCGCGAACTGACGGACGGCCTGACGAAAATCGAGACGATCCGTGTAGTGACGCCGCCTGGCTCCGTCCAGGCCGCCGGGTTAGTCGTCAATGGCGAACTCGAAAAAACTGAATCAGCGTGGAATTTACGCGCCCATTTGACCGAATCGGCAACCGGCACGGTCAGGTGGACGACGGCGCTTTCGGTCGATCTCGCCAGCGGCGATATGCAACTCCAGCAGACGCGACTGGCGGCCGGAATGGGTCACCCGTTGGCGCTACGAATCAACGCGCTGCTGAAATCCGGCAATCGTTCAGTCGATGGCTTGCCGACGGGTAGCTCCAAAGCCGCCATCGAGCAGGCAACGGCCTCGATCAACCAAACGACGCTGGAGCGCTTTCGCGCTGCACAGGCGATGCTCGAAAATGCGCTTGCCGACGATTCCGGCAATGTCGACCTGCAAGTCGCACTTGCCGCGTTTCAACTGCGCGGGCTTCAGATGGATTGGTTTCCCGCCGCGGAGCGCGAGCAGGCCGAGCGCCGGATCGGCGCGATCATGGAGCGCGCATTGCGTGCTCGGCCCGACTACATTCCGGTGCTTGAAGCGCAATGCCGGCTTTTGTCGGAAACCAACAGCTTCGTTGAAAGCCTGGTGGTTTGCGATCGGGTGCTCGCCCTCGATCAATGGCATGGAATCGTAAGGTATCTATTGGGGCTCTCCCAGCTTTTTCTCGGCCGTTTCGACGACGCGCTCGCCACCTTCAAACAAGCTGACCGCTTCGACACGCCGCAGGTTTCGCGCTGGCTGTGGGCGGTCGGGGCAGGCTGGGCTTGTCTGTCCATGGGCAAAGCCGAAGACGCATTGCCCTGGCTGCAGCGGTCGATCGCAATCACGTCGGCCAGCGGGCGCACGCATATGCTGCTGGCCGCAGCCTACCAGCAATTGGGCCGAACCGCCGAGGCCAGCGCGGCCATGGCGAAGGCCATGGAGCTAAGGCCGAGCTCGACCGCGCGCAATGTGCCGCCGCCCACCAGGAACACCAGCCCCGTCTATATCAAGGCCGCCGATCGTTTGATAAGCCTTATGGTCGCGGCCGGGCTACCCGAAACCTGAACCTGTTTAAGAGGCGGATGGGTCGGCGGACACGGCCATTTCCTCCTCTATTGTTTATCGCGTGGTCCGCCGGGAACGCCTCTTTTCCCTTTACGGCCGAAAGCGCTTTCGCGCGTTCGCCGTCCTCGCTTTGGAGTTTGTCGGCGATCCAGATCAGCGCGCCGAGGATGGTGGCGCGGTCGTCGCCAGTCAGGTCCACGATGCCGGCTTTGATGACGAGGCCGCCAAGCTCGATCAGATGGCGCGTTCGTTTGCGCCGCTCGACCTGTCAGCTTCGCATGTCATGCCGCGCCTGTGCCACCCGATGGCGGTTGCGCGCCGCCCGGTTGCGTTTGAGCGCCGCCACCGTTGCCGTCATCGCTGCGTGCAGATCGCCGGGATTTGCTGAGAAACCATGCTGCCCCGCGCTCCGCCCATGACTCCCGTTTGGCCGCTTCCTTCGTTTCAGCGATGGCGGCCAGCGCGCCCGCCAGTTCCTCGGTGGTGAGCGCATCGGTCCCGGTAGCGGTCGCCAGTTCGCCAAGCTGTTGCACCTTCCGCGTCTTGAGTTCTCTGGCCTTGGCGGCCCACGGTGGTTGCGAGGTGGCACGTTCTTATCGAACTGCTCACAGAAAATATGCCGTCCTCGAAGAACTGCGTCGCAGCAAAACCGACGCGCTATGATCGTCACCCCGCACCGCTCGTGGGAAGGTCTGAAGGGCGGACATACATCGCCTTTGAACTCATCGGCTTGATACCCCAGAGTTTGGACAAATAGCTGCTGGGTCGTTCAATCGAAGCCGAAATTGAACATGCCGGTGTCCTGCAGATCGGCGTCTAGAATTAACAGTTGACAAAACTTCAGACTTCAAACAATTCTTAACTCATAAGTAAAGAAATCGCTGAGGGGCGATCCAAAATCGGGAGGGTTCAATGCTGCAGGAGCGCATTGAAGGGAAGTGGCTTGCCTGCTTCCGACGGGTCTTCGTGCTCAATGGAATCGGCCGGGGAACACGGGTGGCGATCGTTGCGGAAACGCAGTCGCGGCCGGTGCTGGTGCAGCTTGCCGATCTCGCCTGCCACGATCTCGGCGCCGACTATTGCATGATCACCATGCCGACCCCGCGCCAGACGGCGCCGGTGCCGGTGAAGTCGACCGGCACGTCGCTCGCCATCCAGGGCAATCGCGCGGCGATCGAGGCTATGAAGCAGTGCGAGATCATCGTCGACTGCACGGTGGAAGGCATGATCCATGCCGCCGAATGGCCTGAGATCGAAGAGGCGGGTGCACGCATCCTCGTCGTCTGCAACGAGCATCCGGAAATCCTCTAACGCTGCGCGCCGACGGCCGAACTCGGCCCGAAAGTGGCGCTCGGTATCCAGATGCTGCGCGAGGCCAAGGAGATGCGTGTCACCTCGGCCGCGGGCACCGATCTCGTCATCGACCTCAGGGATGCGCCCTGCGGCGGCACGCCGGGCTTCGGCACGACGCCGGGTGCCGTGGCGCACTGGCCGGGCGGCCTGTGCCTGGCCTTTCCCGGCCCGAACACCGTCAACGGCCGCATCGTCATGGATGTCGGCGATATGAACCTGACTTTCAAGAGCTATCTGACCAGCCGCATCGACTTCACCATCGAGAACGATTTCGTCAAGGAAATCAAAGGCGCCGGTTTGGATGCCGAGCTCTTCCGCGACTATATGGAAGCCTGGGAGGACCCGCTGGCCTACGGCTTCTCGCATGTCGGCTGGGGCATGAACCCCGCCGCCCGCTGGGTCTCCGGCGCGCTGTACGACAAGCGCGACATGCAGGCCGTCGAGTTCCGCGCCTGGGCCGGCAATTTCCTCTGGTCGACCGGAGCCAACCAATATGCCGGCCGCTTCACCGAGGGGCATTTCGACCTGCCGATGCGCAAATGCACGATCGCGCTCGATGGCCGCGTGGTGGTGAAGGAAGGCCGTCTCCAGGGTGATCTCGCCCTCTGACCGGATTTGAGAAGGACTGATCATGAGCGAACCTGCAGACTACTATGACCTCTCCCGCATCCGGCCCGAAGTGCTCGATGTCTTGACCCGCATCAACGAACTTGGCCGCGAGCGTTTCGCTCCGCGCGCCAAAAGTGTCGATGACGAGGCGTCGTTCCCAGTCGAGAACTACAGGGATCTCGCCGCCGAGGGGTTTTTGACCCTGACGGTTCCCAAGGAATTCGGCGGCCACGGCTTCAGCCTCGGCGAATATGCCATGGTCGGCGCGGAGATCGGCAAATATTGCGGCGCTACCGCGCTCACCTTCAACATGCACAACTCTTCCATGATGTGGTCGCGCTTCATGTACGAGCTGCCGAACCTCACCGATGAGGACCGCGCCGCCTTCGCGCCGCTGCGTGAGCGCCAGTTTCGCCGTGCCGTGAAGGAACAGGGCATCTATTCGCAGCCGATCTCCGAGGCCGGCCAGAACTGGACCTCCAAGCCCGCGCAGACCTCGTGCCGCAAGGTCGAGGGCGGCTGGAAGATCAACGGCTTCAAGAAATTCGCGTCGCTCGCCGGCTATTGCGACTATTACTCCATCGTCTGCACCGAGCATTTCGAGGGCATCGAGCCGCGCCACGAGGACACGATGATCTTTGTCGTGCACAAGGATGCGCCGGGGCTTTCCGTGACGGGCAGCTGGGATCCGCTCGGCATGCGCGGCACCAACAGCCGCGACCTGATCCTCAAGGACGTCTTCGTCACCGAAGAGGACCTGATGATGCCGCGCGGCATCTTCATCAAGACCCTGCCGCACTGGCCGCACATGATGGCGACGCTCTCGCCGACCTATATGGGGGTTGCGCAGGGCGCCTTCGATTTCACCGTCGCCTATCTGCGCGGCGAGGTGCCCGGCCAGCCGCCGGCCGATCGCCGGATGTTCGGCACCAAGCGCATCACCGTGGGCAAGATGTACACCCAGCTCGCCGCCATGCGCGCGCTGTGGTGGCAGGCCTTCATGGAGGCGCAGGGCTTTCCGACCAAGGCGCAGGTCATGCGCATGTATGCCGCGCAGTACAATGTCATGGAGGGCGTGCAGGAGATCGCGGCACTCGCCATTCGCACCTGTGGCGGCCAGTCCATGCTGAAGACGATGCCGCTGGAGCGCATGTATCGCGACAGCCGCTGCGGCGCGCTGATGCTGCCCTACACAACCGAGATCATGGAGGACTACCTGTCCGTCCTGACGCTCTACGACATGGACGAACTCGACAAGGCGCCCGGCGATGAGGGCGGTGCGCGCTCCTCGCTGTGGCGGGGCACGGGCGGCACGCTCAAGGGGCTGCGCTGAGCCCTGGGGGAGGGGCGGGG
>APMI01012929.1_pt1 | contig 12713 bp, 10 predicted proteins | sample 667938 | NCBI WGS metagenome assembly APMI01 (sample SAMN01084076, study PRJNA167559) | wastewater metagenome | biome: Wastewater | place: Denmark: Ejby Moelle, Odense | collected 2011-11-28 | reverse complement strand
CGCCAGCCGACAATATCGTTGAGGATCGGTGGCTCTTTCAGGCTCGTGGCGACGCCAGGCAGGTCGAATGCCCGTGCAAGCAGGGTCGAGAGGCAGAATGCCGAATGAAAGATATAGTGAAGCGGTGCCGGAGCCGGTGCTGCGGCTCGTGCCGCATTGCGCGCGATGATGCCCGGCGAGCCGGTATCGCGGAGATATTCATCGGTCAGGAATGTGGCGCGCGCGCGCTCGTCACGCGGGATACGCAGGAAATGTACGGCATCGTGCCCCGGATCGTAACGGTGCGCGAGCCAGTCAGGATCGTGAACGATCCCGGGAATGTTTGTGGTTGCGGTCACGGCTTCGACCTTAGCCGCTGGGTTTTTGTCCGCAATGTTCGGAAAATGACATCGGCGTAACATTCGTGGCAAAATTGCTACACTTCGCGGTCAATTCCTTTTTCAAACAAGATTTGATCTTGGCGGCTCTCGTTCAGCGGGAGCAAGGGAAGGCATCGTTTCATTCGCGGGGGTGGCTGATGCGATACTGCCGGACCGGGTTTGGGTCCGACGGTTCAGAGTAGTCAGGAGCCAAAATGTCCCCCAATATCCGTAAGTCGCTTTTCGCCTCGACCATTTTGTTCGGTTCGATGGCCCTCTTAACACCAGCATCGGCCCAGCAGGCCGCGCCGCAGCCAGCGGCCGAAGAGCCCGCCAGCGAAGATGTGATCGTCGTCACCGGGTCGCGTATCGCAAATCCATCCGCCACCTCGGCTTCGCCCCTGCAGATCGTGGGTGCCGAACAGATCCGTGAATCGGGTGCGGTCAACATCCAGGACGTCCTGCTGCAGAACCCCGTGTTCGGCACGCCAGGAATCAGCCGGACCAATTCGAGCTTCGCGACCCAGAGCGCAGGTGTGGCCACGGTCGACCTTCGCAATCTGGGCAGCGACCGTACGCTGACGCTGGTCAACGGCCGCCGCTTCGTCGCTGGCGTGCCCGGCAGCGCCGCGGTCGACCTGAACGTCATTCCGACGCAGTTCCTGGAGCGCGTCGACGTGCTCACCGGCGGCGCCTCCGCCGTTTACGGGTCAGACGCCGTCGCCGGTGTCGTGAACTTCGTCTACAAGACCAAGTTCGACGGTATCGAGGCAGACGCCCAGACCGGCATCTCCGACTATGGCGATGGTTTCGATCGTCAGGTCAACCTGCTCGTCGGCAAGAACTTCGCCGACGGTCGCGGCAATATCATGCTGTTCGCCGGCTATTCGAAGCAGGGCACGGTCATGAAGAAGGACCGTTTCACCGAAGGCGGTTCATCGGCGATCGACTCAACGAGCCTCGGTGGAAGCGTGACTGGTAACGATGCAGACCTGTTTATTCCGGCCCGCCCGTTCCTGTCGGGCTATAGCCCGCGGGGCCGCTACTACACAGACAACAACGTCTTCACCTACGGCCAGGACGGCGTGCTGCGGAATTGCGTATCGACCAACGGTACGGGTGGCTGCCGGAATGCTGATGGCAGCTTGGCCGGACCCGACGGTTTCAACCGCTCGGAATATCGCTACCTAGCCGTTCCGGTCGAACGCTATGTCGCGGCCGGCCGTGCGAACTTCGAAGTCAGCCCGGCGTTCAACGTCTTCCTCGAGGGTAATTTCGCAAGGACCAAGGCCGACACGGTTATCGAGCCGTTCCCGCTCAGCTCCGACCTGATCAATCCGGCGACAGGCGGCCAGATCGCGATCGAAAGCCGCGTCAACGGCGTCCTGTATCGCAATCCCTATGTGCCCAATGCGATCTTCAACGACGCGTCGGACACCGATGGCGACGGCCTGCGCGACATCTTCTTCGACAAGCGCCTTGGCGATCTCGGTCCGCGGACTAGCCAGGCGAGTCGCGACCTGTTCCGCATCGCGGGTGGTGTGAACGGCAAGTTCGGCACGACCGAGCAGTTCAGCTACGAAGTCTATGGCATCTATGGCCAGACGGTCGAGAACCAGACCGGCAGCGGCCAGTTCAACGGTCCGAACTTCATCCAGGCGCTGGCCGCGATCCGCGACGTAAACGACCTGAATGGCAACGGCAACACGACCGAGATCATCTGCGCGAGCGCCGCGGCGCGTGCGGCAGGCTGCATTCCGGCCAATCCGTTCGGAACGAACTCGCTGGCACCGGCCGCAGCCTATATCGCGGCGCCCACGACGCTGCGGTCGAAGATCACGCAGACAGTGGTCGGCGGCAACGTATCGGGCCAGCTCTTCTCGTTGTTCGGGGCCGACCCGATCGGCATCAGCATCGGCGCTGAATACCGTCGCGAAACGTCGAGCAACGTCTTCGACTTGCTGACGCAGCAGGGCCTGAACGGCAACAACGCGCTGCCGTCGACCGAGGGCAGCTTCAACGTCTACGAAGGGTTCGCCGAAGCGATCGTGCCGATTATCCAGGACCGGCCATTCTTCAAGTCGCTCAGCCTGCGGGGCGCTGTCCGGCTGTCGCAGTATAATACGGTGGGGCAGACGTTCAGCTACAACTACGGCGGCGAATGGTCGCCGGTCGACGGAATCCGTTTCCGCGCGATCGCGGCCCGGTCGGTCCGAGCGCCGAACGTCAACGAATTGTTCCAGCCGCCGCAGCAGGATTTCCCCACGGGCCTGCAGGATCCATGCGTGGGTGTCACCGCAACCTCGACCGGAACACTGTCGGTCAACTGCAGGGCGGCGCCGGGCGTGAACGCCAATATCGCCGCGAACGGCGCCTTCGCGGTGACGCAGGCCGACGTTCAGGGAATCACCAGCTTCGGTGGGGGCAACCCGAACCTGCAGGAAGAAAAGGGCGATTCCTTCACGGCCGGTGTTGTTATCGCGCCGCGCCAGATCCCTGCGCTGCGCAACTTCACGCTGACGGTCGATTACTTCAACATCCGCGTGAAGGACGCGATCGTATCGACGCCGCTGCAGTTCATCCTCGACCAGTGTTACAATCAGTCGAACACGGCGCTGTGCCAACTCGTCGTCCGGCGCCCTGCTGCGGTCGGCGCGAACAGTTCGGGCTCGCTCGATGAAGTGAACACGGCGCCGACGAACTCGGGCGGTCTCAAGACATCGGGTATCGACGCGACGCTGGGCTGGCAGGCCGGTCTCGGCGGCGTGGGTTTACCTGGAACGCTGAATGCGAAAGTGTCTTATACCCATCTGATCAGCGGCTATACGGTTCCGCTGCCGGGCGGGTCGATCGACTATTTCGCTGGAGAGATCGGAGCGGCGAAGGACCGGTTTACCGGCACGCTCGGTTGGGATTCGAATACTGTCGGGATCAATTTCACCGGCACGTACATCGGTGAATCCTATCTCGACGACCAGCTGACCGGGGTCGCGCCCGGCGTGAACCCGGCGTACCGTATTGCGCCGGAATTCTACCTCGACTCGCAAGTGCGGTTCAAAGTCGCGCAGCGATTCGAATTCTATGTTGGCGTGGATAACCTGCTGAATAATCTGCCGCCTTACCTGGCCGACATTCAAACGAATGCAGCCGGGCAGGACACCGATTCAGGCACCTATGATGCGCTGGGTCGTCGTTACTATGCGGGCGTCCGCGTCAAGTTCTGACGGTAATTGACGGACGACCGTCATTCTGGAAAGTTCCCCGAAGTAGTTTGGGGAGCTTTCCAGATGCGTTTCGCAGTCGTTTCAATGTTTTTGCTTGCCGTTCCGGCTGTCGCAACCGCCGAAGCGGTTCCCACCGCGGCGCCTAAGGTAACGGATCGCAACGACCCGAACTTCGTGGTCTGCCGGCGCGAGTCGGTAACGGGTTCGCTCGCCCAGACGAAGAAGATTTGCATGACTCGTTCGGAATGGGCGGCTCGGACGCGCAACTCTCAGGAAGGAGCGCAGGCCATGCAGAATTCCGGTCACGTCAACTCGTGCGGAAGTGGCCAGCCCGGCGTTTGCTGATCGGACGGCGCTCGGCATGTTTTCGGGCGGATGATTATCCGACACACCGAATACTAGCCAACAATTGACTATCGCTTGTTGCTGCTGCAAGTTTCCCGAAATATTAAAGGGACTTGCATGTATTTCGTTCGTCTATCGATGATGTGCGCCGCCATCATCTCGTCGGCCAGCTATGCACAAACGCCGTCGAACAGTTCGACCAAGGTGACCGATCGTAACGATCCGAACTTCGTCATTTGCCGGCGCCAGCAGGTGACGGGCAATTACGCGGCCAGCAAGAAAACCTGCCGGACGCGCGCCGAATGGATTGCTGAAACGCGTGGTGCCCAGGAGGCCGCGCAGAACTGGCAGGACAAGGGCATGGTCAATTCTTGCTCGTCGCCGGACCGGTCCGGTTGCTGACCGCGGTTTTTAAGCCGCGATCACCAGTTTTCCATCGCCCTCGTCGACCTTGACCGTCGAACCGTCCGGCACGTTTCCGCGCAGGATGGCGTCGGCGAGCGGGTCCTGCAGGTATTTCTGCACCGCGCGCTTCAGCGGGCGCGCGCCGTATACGGGATCATAGCCGACACGGCCCAGCCACGCGCGGGCGGCGTCGGTAAGGTCCAGGGTCACCTTGCGATCGGCGAGCAGCTTCTGGACGCGGCTCACCTGGATATCGACGATCGGCGCCATGTTCGCCGCCGACAGGCGGTTGAACAGGATGATCTCGTCCAGACGGTTCAGGAACTCCGGGCGGAAATGCCCGCGCACGATTTCCATCACCTGCGGCTCGACGCTCTCGACCGACTGCTCGTCAGGAAGGTTGGCGATGAACTGGCTGCCAAGGTTCGACGTCAGGATGATCAGCGTGTTGGTGAAGTCGACCGTGCGGCCCTGTCCGTCGGTCAGGCGGCCGTCGTCGAGCACCTGTAACAGCACGTTGAACACATCGCCGTGCGCCTTTTCGACCTCGTCGAACAAGATGACCTGATAGGGGCGACGACGGACGGCCTCGGTCAGGACGCCGCCTTCCTCGTAACCGACATAGCCCGGGGGCGCGCCGATCAGGCGGGCGACCGAGTGCTTCTCCATGAACTCGCTCATGTCGATGCGGACCATCGCGCTGGGATCGTCGAACAGGAAGGTCGCGAGCGCCTTGGTCAGCTCGGTCTTGCCGACGCCCGTTGGCCCTAGGAACAGGAACGACCCGAGCGGCCGGTTGGGATCCTGCAGGCCGGCACGCGCACGGCGCACGGCGGATGAGACGGCGGCGACCGCCGCGTCCTGGCCGATCACGGTCTTGCCGAGCGCAGACTCCATCTGGAGCAGCTTTTCGCGTTCGCCTTCCATCATCTTGTCGACGGGGACGCCGGTCCAGCGGCTGACGATGCCAGCGATGTCGTTCGCGGTCACTTCCTCGCGCAGCATCGCCCCCTCGGTCGCACCCGCCGCATCGGCCAGCTGCTTTTCGAGGCCGGGAATCGTGCCATATTGCAGTTCGCCCGCACGGCCGAGGTCGCCGGTGCGCTGTGCCTGATCGAGCGCGATGCGTGCGGCATCGAGCGCTTCCTTGATCTTCGCCTCGCCCGCGATCTTGTCTTTCTCAGCCTGCCAGCGCGTGGTGAGCGCGGCAGATTGCTCCTCGAGATTGGCGAGTTCGGTGCGCAGGCTCTCGAGCCGGTCCTTCGACGCGGTGTCGGTTTCCTTCTCCAGCGCCATCGTCTCGATCTTCATCTGGATGATGCGCCGGTCGAGGCCCTCGATCTCCTCGGGCTTGGACTCGACCTCCATGCGCAGCCGCGACGCGGCCTCGTCCATCAGGTCGATTGCCTTGTCGGGCAGGAAGCGGTCGGTGATATAGCGGTTACTGAGCGTCGCCGCCGCGACGATCGCGCCGTCGGTGATGCGCACGCCGTGGTGGAGTTCGTATTTTTCCTTGAGGCCGCGCAGGATCGAGACCGTGTCCTCGACGGTCGGCTCACCGACGAACACCGGCTGGAACCGCCGTTGCAGCGCGGGATCCTTCTCGACGTACTTGCGATACTCGTCGAGCGTGGTCGCGCCGATACAGTGGAGTTCGCCGCGCGCGAGCGCAGGCTTCAACAGATTCGACGCGTCCATCGCGCCATCGCCCTTGCCGGCACCGATCAGCGTGTGCATTTCGTCGATGAACAGGATGATCTGCCCCTCGGCGGCGCGGACCTCGTCGAGCACGCCCTTCAGCCGCTCCTCGAACTCGCCGCGGTATTTCGCGCCCGCGATCAGGCTGCCCATGTCGAGCGCCATCAGGTCGCGGTCCTTGATGCCGTCGGGGACGTCGCCGTTCGCAATGCGCAGCGCGAGGCCCTCGGCAATGGCAGTCTTGCCGACGCCGGGTTCGCCAATCAGCACGGGGTTGTTCTTGGTGCGCCGCGCCAGGATCTGGATCGTGCGGCGAATTTCCTCGTCACGGCCGATGACCGGGTCGAGCTTGCCGTCCTTCGCCGCCTGCGTCAGGTCGCGCGCGAATTTCTTGAGCGCGTCGTAACGGTCCTCGGCCGACTGGGTGTCGGCGGTGCGGCCGCCGCGCAGGTCATTGATCGCAGTATTGAGCGCGTCGGCTTTCACGCCCGCGCTGGTCAGAATGCGGCCCACGACGGTCGAAGTTGACACGGTCATGGCAAGCAAAAGCCGCTCGACGGTGACATAGCTATCGCCCGCCTTCTTCGCGATCTGTTCGGCCTGGTCGAGCAGGCGGACGAGGTCGTTGTCGAGGCCCGGCGTCTGTTGCGCGCCACCGCCTGACACGGCCGGAATCTTGGCGAGCGCCGCGTCGACTTCGCGGGTCGCGACCTTGGCATCGCCGCCCGCCTTGGCGATCAGGCCTGCGGCCATGCCTTCCTCGTCCTCGAGCAATGCCTTCAGCAGGTGCTCAGGCGCGATACGTTGGTGCGAGAGGCGGATCGCGACGGTCTGCGCCGACTGGAGAAAACCCTTGGCGCGGTCGGTAAAGAGTTCGAGGTTCATGGCCCAGCATATGGTGTTGCGCATTTACAACACAAGCCCGAATGCGAAGGCGGATTAGGGTGTCGCGATGATCATGCTTCTTGCCCTGCAACTTGCCGCCAATGCGCTGCCCGCGCCGCCCACTGCCATCGAGCGCCGTTGCGTCGCCGTGATCGCGACCGTCGCCTATGAACAGGCGAAGGGGCGCTGGAAAACGTTGCCGGCGATCGGCGCGTCGGGGGGCGAATATGCCGCCATCATCGGTGCGCGGCTGATCGACGAAGCGGGCATGACCGAAGCGGCTGCGGGCCAGGCGCTGCGCGATGAGGCGGCGGGGTTCAAGGCGCGGCCATTCGACACGGCTGAGGCAGAGGGCTGCGTTGCGATCATGCAGGCGACGCTTTCCGCCCAGCCCTTGCCCGATCCGGTGAAATGAGGCCGTTCCATCTCGCCTTTCCGGTCAACGACCTGGCGGCGGCCCGGCATTTCTACGGTGAAGTGCTCGGCTGCCCGGAGGGACGCAGCAGCGATCGCTGGATCGATTTCGACTTCTTCGGCCACCAGATCGTGACGCATCTGTCCGACGCGGCGGGCGACCGCGCGTCGAACCCGGTCGATGGCCATAACGTGCCGGTCCCGCATTTCGGCGTGGTCCTGACCATGGACCAGTGGCGCGCGCTGGCTGACCGCGTCGAGGCGGCAGGGATCGCGTTCGGCATTGCACCGCACACTCGCTTCGTCGGACAGCCGGGAGAACAGGCGACGATGTTCTTCCGCGACCCCAGCGGGAATGCGCTGGAATTCAAGGCATTTGCGGATGATTCGATGCTGTTCGCGACCTGATTATTTTGGCGGTTCCGCCTTCGCCGCGGCCGGGGCGAAAACGTTGCCGAAGAAGCTGCCCTTGTACCACTGCGGCGCCTGATCCGCGTTGGCGATCTCTTCCGCGATCAGCGTGTTGAGTTTCGCGAATTTGGCCGCGGCGTTCCAGTCGATGGGCAACTTCGTGTCGTCGCTGACCTTGTGGTAGTGCGTCTTCAGAAAATCGGCGAACTGCTTCTCGCCGCCGTTCTTGAAACCGGTCATCAGGAAGACCGACGGCACGCCCTGCTGCACGAAACGGTAATGGTCGGACCGGGTGAACAGCCCCTCCGCAGGCAGCGGATCGGGAGACAGCGTCACGCCCATGCGCTCGCCCGCCTTTGCGACGATCGGCCCAAGCGTCGAATGCTCGGCACCGAACGCGATCACGTCCTGGAAGTCATAGAGCAGCACCGGCATGTCGAGGTTGACGACCGCGACGACCTTGCCATTGCCGACGACCGGATGCCGCGCCAGATAGTCGGAGCCGAGCAAGCCGCGCTCCTCTGCGGTGACAGCCACGAACAGCACGGGACGGCGCTGGCGCTTCGGCTGCAACGCCAGCGCACGCGCGGCCTCCAGCAGCGATGCAGTCCCCGACGCATTGTCCATCGCGCCGTTGAAGATCTGGTCGCCCTGCTTCTTCGGATCGATGCCAAGGTGATCGAGATGCGCCATCAGCAGCACATATTCGTTCGCGAGTGCCGGGTCCGATCCCGGCAGCATGCCGATCACGTTCGGTGCCGAAAGTGTGCCCGCGATGGTCGTGCGTTCGAGCTTTACCGCCTGCTTCAGCGCAAAGCCCTTCGGCCGCCCGCCATCCTTGTCCGCTTCGGCCAGAACGGCATCGAGTGTCTTCGGCGCACCCGCAAATAGCGCGGCGGCGGGGGCGTCGCCAAGCGTCGCCCCCATGCGGATGCCCGGTGTATCGGTAAATCCGCTGCCGTCGGGCAGTGTCCAGGCGAGCGCCGGGTGTACCGGTCCCTCGATCTCGCGTGCCCAGGTCCGCGTCTTTTCGCGCTCGCGGGTGCGGATGGTGATTACGCCGATCCCGCCAGCACGTTCGACCATGCTGCCCTTGGTGCGGTTGTAATGCGCGCCGACGTCGCTCTTCATACCCTTGGGGAAGCCCGACAGGCAGGCAACGATCCTGCCCTTCACATTCAGGCCTTTCAGGTCGTTCTGCCCGGCCTTGGGATCGTTGATGCAGAACCCGCCGAAGACCACCGGTCCCTCGATCGTTTCCGACCCGCCGTTGCGCCCTGCCGAAAGGATCACATCCTTGCGGTTCGTATAGCTTTGCCCCGCGATGGTCAGGCGCGAGGCCGCATCGTCGACCAGCAATGACTTGAACGGCACCACCTGGAACCAGCCGTCCTTGTTCACCGGTTGCAGGCCCGCGCCCAGCATCTCGCTCGCGACATATTGTGCCGCGACATCATAGCCGCGCTTGCCGGTTTCGCGCCCCTCCAGTGCATCGCTGGCAAGGAATTCGATGTGCGCACGCATCGCCGCCGGTGTGATCACCGTGTCGAGTTGCTGGGCATTGGCGGAGGATGCGACGGCAAGCGCCGCCAGGACGAGCTTATGGGAAAACGACAATCGAAAGGCCCTATGTTCGAGTTTCAGTTTGCGGAGAAGGTGTCGCACTGCCGCGGATCGCCACTGTCGAGACCGCGTTTCAGCCAGAACTGGCGCTGCGCCGACGATCCATGGGTGAAGCTGTCGGGCACCGGCCGCTGGCCTGCGGCCTTTTGCAACGTATCGTCGCCGATCGCCTGTGCTGCGCGCAGACCCTCTTCGACGTCGCCGGGTTCCATCCGGTCGCTGTTCCGCGCGGCCCAGACACCCGCATAGCAATCTGCCTGCAGTTCCATCTTCACTTGCAGTGCGTTGCCCTCCGTCCTGCTGGCGCGGGCTTGCTGGCGCGAGACCTGCTCGGAAATGCCGGTCAGGGTCTGGACGTGATGGCCGACTTCGTGTGCGATGACATAGGCCTGGGCGAAATCGCCCGGCGCGCCGAAGCGGTTCTTGAGTTCGTCATAAAAGCCGGTGTCGAGATACACGCCCTGATCCGACGGGCAGTAGAACGGACCCATGGCCGATTGCGCGGCGCCACAGCCAGACTGGCCGTTGCCGGCATAGAAGACCAGCTTCGGCGGCGTGTAGCCCTGAATCAGCTTCGCCCAGGTCTGGTTGACGTTGGCAAGCGCGTTGCACGAAAAACGGCTCGCGGCATCGACGCTGCAGCTTTCGGCGACGCTCGATCCGCCCTGGGTCTGATGCGGTGCAGTGGTCGTGCCGGACGGACTGACCATCTGTCCGATGCTGCCAAGGCCGCCGAACAGGAAGAACACGACCGCCAGTATCGCGACGCCCGTGCAGCCGAACCGGCTGAACACGAACGGGAACAACATGCCGATGAGGCCCAGCCCGCCGCCGCCGCCACCGAAGCCCGCGCTGCTGTAATTGCCGCCGCGTTGGTCCTCGACATTCAAGTCGTTCGAGTCGTCGAGACGCATGCCCACTCTCCCTGCAGCTTCCAGTGAAATGCACCGGTCGCATCATCGTTGCAATGCGGCTCTGCCCGTCGCACAGGAATCGTCATGGCCGATGACCCGATTCCGCGCGTCCGTCGCAAGGCTGCGGCGATGCCGCTTCCCGACAAAGTCGCACTGGTATTGCAGGGGGGAGGGGCGCTCGGCTCGTTCCAGGCAGGAGTCTACGAGGCGCTGGACGGCGCGGGGATTTCGATCGATCAGGTCGCAGGGATTTCGATCGGCGCGGTGAATGCGGCGCTGATCGCGGGCAACCCGCCTGAAACGCGTGTCGGTGCGCTGCGCCAGTTCTGGGACCGGACATCGGCGGCGCTGCCCAGCTTCCCCATCTGGGGCGGCGACTGGGGCCGGGAACTGCTGCACGAGGCATCGGCCGGGTTCGTCGCGACGTTCGGCGTGCCGGGCATGTTCGCGCCGCAACTGTGGCCGCCGATGCTCGCCTGGCCGGGAACGCCGAACGCGTTGAGCTTTTACGATTCGGCACAGCTGAAAACGACACTCGACGAGCTGGTCGACTGGGACCTGCTGAATAACGGTCCCGTGCGGATCGGCGTCGGGGCCGTCGAGGTCGACAGCGGCAATTTCCACTATTTCGACAGCGCGAACGAACGGCTCGACGCGCGGCACATCATGGCGTCGGGCGCGCTGCCGCCGGGCTTGCCGCCGGTCGAGATCGACGGGAAATTGTGGTGGGACGGCGGCCTCGTCTCCAACACGCCGCTCAGCCACGTCCTCGACACGCAGGACGCCGAGATGCTGGTGTTCCAGGTCGACCTGTTCGCCGCCTCTGCCGCGTCGCCCAAGACGATGATGGACGTGGTCGCCCGCGAAAAGGAGATCCGTTTTTCCAGTCGCACGCGCCAGATCAGCGACCAGCTGATGAAGCTGCGCAAGGAACGCGAACTGATCCGCCGCGTCCTCGCGAAACTGCCCGACAACCTGCACAACGACCCCGATGTGACCCGGCTCGCCGCGCTCGCGCATGAATCGCCGGTGACGATCGTGCAGCTGATCTATCGCGCCAATGCCTGGGAAGGCGGCGCGCGCGACTATGAGTTTTCCGCGCGGACGATGGAGGAGCATTGGGCGGCCGGTCATGCGGCTGTCGCAAACACGATCGACAAGTCCGAACTCGTCGCCCGCAATATCCTCGACGGCAAGACCGCCGCCTTCGACCTTTCACCCCGCTAACCCAAGGATGACCTGCCCATGTTCCTGACCGGAAAGACTGCTCTCGTAACCGGATCAACCTCGGGCATCGGCCTCGCCTATGCGAAGGCGCTGGCGGCGGAAGGGGCGAACATCGTCATCAACGGGTTCGGTGATGCGGCCGCGATCGAAAAGGAACGCGCGGGGCTGGAGGCGATCTCTGGCGCGAAGGCGATCTACAGCGATGCCGACATGACGAAGGTCGACGCGATCGAGGCGATGATGAAAACCGTCGCGGACACCTTCGGCGGCGTGGATATCCTGATCAACAATGCCGGCGTCCAGCATGTGGCGCCCGTCGAGGAATTCCCGGTCGACAAATGGAACCTGATCATTGCGCTGAACCTGACCTCGGCGTTCCACACCGTGCGGCTCGCCACACCGTATATGAAGTCGAAGAAATGGGGCCGGATCATCGGTACGGCGTCGGCCCACTCTCTGGTCGCCTCGCCGTTCAAGAGCGCATACGTGACCGCGAAGCACGGGCTTGCCGGTTTCCACAAGACGGTCGCGCTGGAACTCGCGACGTTCGGCGTCACGGCCAATGTCATCTCGCCCGGCTATGTCTGGACGCCGCTGGTCGAGGGGCAAATCCCCGACACGATGAAGGCGCGGAACATGACCCGCGAGCAGGTGATGAACGACGTCCTGCTCGCCGGGCAGCCGACGAAGAAATTCGTACAGCCGGAGGAAGTGGCGGCGCTCGCGCTGTTCCTGTGCCGTGACGAGGCCGCACAGATCACTGGCGCAAATCTATCGGTGGATGGCGGCTGGACGGCGGGCTGAGATGCGTGCGGTTCATCTTTATCGGGCTGGAACGGCGCAATGCTGAAATACGCCGTCGTCGCCGCATTGCTGATCCCCGGCATGGCGGTTGCGCGGAAACCCGCGCCGAACGACTGGCGGGCGGTCGCGACCGCGAACGATGTGAGCCGCCTTCACGATTGGCGCGACGCGTTCGTCAAAGCGCTGGGGGAAGCGCGGGCGGCGGGAAAGGCGGCCGACTTGGCGCGCGAAGGTGTGCTGCTCTCACCGGACGTCGCATTGCCTGATCCTGCATTACCCGCAGGCAAATATCGTTGCCGCACTGTCAAGCTGGGTAATGGCAGCAGTGCGGCGGGCAGCGGTTCGGGACTTGGTTTCATCGCCTATCCGGCCTTCGATTGCCGCGTCACAGTCGAGGGCGACGT
>APMI01000752.1_pt1 | contig 12715 bp, 12 predicted proteins | sample 667938 | NCBI WGS metagenome assembly APMI01 (sample SAMN01084076, study PRJNA167559) | wastewater metagenome | biome: Wastewater | place: Denmark: Ejby Moelle, Odense | collected 2011-11-28 | reverse complement strand
GCGGACGTTCCGGGCTTGACGGGCTATGAATATCCCGTCATCCTCAATATCTGGTCGTTGGGCGAAATTTCACAACAACACTTACACTCTATATGAATAAAAATAGTATTGCTGATAAAGATGTTGACGATTTCACGGAACTCTGGTTAAAAAATAGCAAATTGAATCTTGAATTAGCAGGCATAATGTATGTTAATGCAGTTTTACAATATAAACAGGGTGAAAAATACTATAACAAGTTAGAATTAGAAAGACAAAAATATTCTGAAGCATATTCAAAACGAGCTCAAAAATTCGAAACTTCTTCAGAATCTTTTTATACTTATATTTTACCACGACTAAGAAATATTGAGGTGATATATGAGCCAACAGTTAGATATTTTTCTACCTGTAAAATACTTTTAGTTTGTTGTGCAGAAACTTACATCAATGAAGTAGCTGATGTAAAATTAACAGGTAGACTTTTCTCAGAATTCGATAAACTTTCAATAGTTGGCAAATGGATATTTATTCAGGATGTTTTAAAATTAAAAAAGAAAATAACGATAGATAGAAATCCACTACAGGACTTTTCCACTTTAGTTTCAGAGCGAAATAAACTTGTTCATTTTAAAGGCATTAAAAAAGATTTAAGTCCTTTCCAAATTCCGGACTTTTTGGAGAGTTTAAAACTAACGCCAAAAGATTGTTCGAAAAATATTGCGGCTGTTAAGGGCTTGATCACAAGTCTTAGTACTAAGTGGACAGGTTCTAATGGGCCCGATTGGCTTAATGCAGATAAAAGGAAATATCGTAACCCTTGCTTTTACACCGGAAGTAGGGAATATCCTTGGATATTGCACTCCAATAAGTATGACAAGAATTTGTATAACGAATAACTTCGCCCAACAAAAATATTGAGGGTAACGGGGCTTGACGTTAAAGCAATGAGCAGTTTGCATCGCCAATCTTCAGTTCGGGCTTGACGGAATTCTACTATTCAGTTGAATGTAACTTGTACTTTTATTACTTTATTGGGCGGACGTCCCAGGCTTGACGGGCTATGAATATCCCGTCATCCTCAATATCTGGTCGTTGGCGGAAAACTTTTTCAGCAGTTCATAGGATATGATGAAATTACTTATTCAGATATTAATTTTCTTCAGCTTTCTTTCACCGTTTATTACTTGCAATACTGGAGTAGTATCTACAGCCGTGGAAAATGTTTTTGATTCGACAACAAACCACGGCACGACTATAACTGGTGATTCACTTTTGAATATAAAAGACAATCATAAGCAGTCAGTTGATACGACTTTTAGGTTGGATAAGGATTCAAACGAACCATTATGGAAGAAGGTTTGCAGCAAAATCCTTTTTCCAGCGGATAATTCAATTTCAGGTTTTGGCTCAATATTCTATTTCGGAAATATAACTGGCGAGATAGCCGTAGGAATCAGTTTCGCACTATCACTATTTTTGATTTTTCCTTGGCGGTTTCTTAAAATGAAAAATCGTAGAATTTATTTAAGGGCTATTACTCTCCTTTGTATGACGCTTTTTATCCTGACGGTTTTAATCGACAAATACACTGATCTTCTTTGGGGTTCATGGCTAGTTACGTCACTAATAGTAATTGATTTGTTCCTGGAGAGTAAGTCTTCCGCCAACAAAAATATTGAGTCTAACGGGGCTTGACGTTGAAGCAATGAGCAGTTTGCATCGCCAATCTTCAGTACGGGCTGGACGGAATTCAACTCGTCGTTTGATTGTTAACTTGTACTTTTTATAACTTAATTGGGCAGACGTTCCGGACTTGCCGGGCTATGAATATCCCGTCATCCTCAATATCTGGTCGTTGTGCGTCACCATAAATAACCCTAAAATGAAACTAATAAGTTGCTTTGTATCAATAATTATACTCACAATATTTTCTTGTTCAGACAATAAAGAAAATAATTCTGCAGCTTTCAATAAAATCAATGATAGACTTAATATTTCGGTTGATAGTCTTCGAGCGTTGAACGACAGTTTAGAAACAAGTCTTGCTACCAAATTATTATATAAAGAGAAAGCAACAAAGCAAGCTAAACTTTGGGGTTCCAAAGCTGATACTATCAATATTAGAACGATAGAGATTAACAATTATATTATGGAATGCTTGGCGGACATAGGCCGCAGTTCTAAAAGAATTAATACCACAGTATTTTATAATAAATTAATAGCGTATAAGAATATAATCAGAGAAATTGATCCAGAAATTAATAGCATTGCAAATGAGAACGCTTATATGATCACTTATTTCTTTGATTCGGTAAAGAAAGATAACCCTGCTCATTTTACCGACTATTTAGCCAACAATCCAGAAAAGGAAAGACTAATTATAATTAAAAGAACCTTGTATAATGTACATCTTACGAAAAATAAAATTCTCTTCTTTTGCAACACCAAAGTCAACTAAAATGGCGAACGCACAACAAAAATATTGAGGGTAACGGGGCTTGACGTTGAAGCAATGAGCAGTTTGCACCGCCAATCTTCAGTTGGGGCTTGACGGAATTCTACTCTTCAGTTGATTGTTAACTTGTACTTTTTATAACTTTATTGGGCGGACGTTCCAGGCTTGACGGGCTATGAATATCCCGTCATCCTCAATATCTGGTCGTTGTGCGTTATTTTGGCAGACCACTTTTACAGTTATGAAGACAACATTTATAATAGTAGTCGGACTAGTTCTATTGACACTTTGGATTGTTTCATTTTCTAAAAATAAAAATGCGGTATTTTCTGCGGCATCAAAATCATCAGTTGGCGCAACAATATCAGGACAATGTTTCGTAGACACATTAACCCAACTCGGTTATTTTAAATATACTGACACAAAAAATTTAGATACACTAAAAAAAGAAATTGCAGGTGTATTTGACAAGGCAAAAGTTTTGACAACTACCTACATAGTAAAACCACCATTCCAACCGTTTTGTTACCGACTGTATGGTTGTGACGGCGAAACATTATTTGAACTAGGTGGCGTGGAAGATTATTTAAAAGATATTAAGCCAACGTTTGACAAACTAAATATTCCTTTGCAATGGAAAGATGACCATTTTAGTGAGGACGCTACAGAACATTCAATAGTAATTAATGACAAAAAATATTTTCCCTTTAAAGGCGACCCAAGTGATTTGAGAGCCTGGGGAATAGCGACAAAAAACTTTGTTGAAATTATTAATGACCAGTTGGCAATACATAATTCGGACGAAAGAGTTTATCCCATTTTGTTTAATAACGATGGACATATTATTTTTCTAACTGACAAGCAATATCATTTTGTTTCGCAGTATTTGGACAAGACAGAAAGACCGATGGAAATTAGCTTGTGGTGGCAAACCTTCAAATAAAACAACGCACAACAAAAATATTGAGTCTAACGGGGCTTGACGTTGAAGCAATGAGCAGTTTGCAATTCCAGTCTTCAGTTCGGGCTTGACGAAATTCTACTCGGCAACTAACTGTTAACTTCTACTTTTTTAATCAAAATTGGGCAGACGTTCCGGGCTTGACGGGCTATGAATATCCCGTATCCTCAATATCTGGTCGTTAGCGGCAAACCCATGCTGACACATTCACTCTAATGGAAACTGATCTCAAAAAAGCAATTGACAATTTGTATGAAATTTTTGCAATTTATCCATTGCAAAACGTAATCGAAATATCCCCAATAAGTGAGTCTGTGGTGGATCAAAATTTGATTAGGCATAAAAACCTTAAAGAACTCACTGCAGATGATTTGATTCATTACTCTATGAAGGCTATGACAACGTGGGGGAATCTAGTGGATTTCAAGCATTTTTTACCTAGACTTATGGAATTGTCACTAAAGGATTTTGATTCGAGTGACTCAGCTAATGTTTTCGAAAAGCTTGAATATGGAAATTGGAGTGAATGGGAAATTTCTGAACAGGAGGCTATAAAATCATTTATACTTTCTTGGTGGAAAAGCTCAACGTTGTCGCAAGTATATTTTCAAGGTGACAATCTTGTTTATTTCATAAAGATGCTTGGAAATGCCGAGCCATTATTGAATTCGTGGAGTGTAAATATTCAAAATGCGACTTTTGTAAATTTAATGACTTACATCTTAGAGACGTTTCAAGTATATAAAGTCAATAAGCATATTAGCGAAGAAAACTATAAGAAGATCAGTAAATGGTTAGTTGAAAAGCTGGACAAGATAGAACAAGGCTTTTATTTTTACGAGCATAGTAACCCGGATCTTTCTCAAAAAATTTCTTACTGTTACGACATCGTAAAGCACTTAGCCTATTGAGATTGTAGGGCATGCCGCTAACAAAAATATTGAGGTTAACGGGGCTTGACGTTGAACCCATCGGCAGTTTGCATCGCCAATCTTCAGTTCAGGCTTGACGGAATTCTACTCCTGAGTTAATTGTTAACTTGTACTTTTTATAACTTTATTGGGCAGACGTTCCAGACTTGACGGGCTATGAATATCCCGTCATCCTCAATATCTGTTCGTTGGTAGCAACACTATTAAACATGCGTCTCTGTAACTTACTTTTTATTGGATTAATAGTTTCAGCTCTCTCGTGTGCTGACTCAAAGTATTTGGCTAGTAAAATGAAATCTTCAGAAATTCGAGAAATTGAGTTTTTTAAGCCCATATCATCGATAGCATATGTTGAAAGAGAAAATTTGGCTACTATTGATGACGATCTATCGAGTCAGTCAGGAAAATTAATTTCTCAGCAAGTTTTTAATTCCAGCTCTCAAATACCCAAGCTAAACCCTGTGATAATAACTGATGCTAATATTCAGGCTAACCTTGAGGCGGAGGTGATTACAGCCTGTAGAGCCAGTAGTGCATATAATTCTATAGAAGTCATCCCAATTCCACCGACAATTGATGCATTGCTCGAAGCAAGAGGAAAAAGATTTGCTCTTTTAACGTATTATTCAGGTTATAAAAGAAGTCCAGAAAGTTATGCATGGTCAAAAAGAAGAGCGGCCGCAAACAACCTTTTAAATTTCATGCCAGTCAGTTCTTCTCCAATGTTTATTACAATAGAAAACGCTTACAGTAGTAAGACCGTGTTGTATGCAATGATTGTGGATGCACAAACGAATAAAATTGTATTCTTTAATGAATTTATAACCAAAGGGGAGGATCCAGTTAGCGCAGATGTAATTTCACATGAACTGAGTAAGATTTTCTTAGACTATTTCAAGCACTAAATTGCGAAAGTGCTGCTACCAACAAAAATATTGAATCTAACGGGGCTTGACGTTGAAACAATCGGCAGTTTGCATCGCCAATCTTTTGTTCGGGCTTGACGTAATTCTACTCGACAACTAATAGTTATCTTGTACTTTTTAATCATTATTGGGCGGACGTTCCAGGCTTGACAGGCTATGAATATCCCGTCATCTTCAATATATGGTAGTTAGCCACCATTTTTCATTACCATTTCACATTCTAATAAGATAATTTATGAACCCATATGAAAATGCTGATCTTAGAAAATTCATCAATTCTATACCTAAGGAAGTTATTGAAGAAGAAACACGTTTACAACAGCAAAAAGCGGAATCAGAATATCAGGAATTTCTTGACACAATAAAAATTGGTAAGTGTTTTCTTTGTGGAAATTCAATGAACTCTATTGATACATCAAATCCATGTTTTCACTGGTTTACATATCCGGTGGGAATCAAGAAGAAGCACTTTGAAAACTATTTAAAAACGCCCATTAGTTTCTTTCGGCTTGATTGCTATTTTAGATGGCTGGCAAATAGTGAATCCCCAATTACAAATATTAATGACCTTAAAGAAGAAATATCCAAAACCTCATATCTTGAAACAACAATTAAGTACAAAAATATTGAGTGGGCATTTTCTATTGGACACACAGATAAAGAAGGACATCCGAATGCTTCCGTTGGTAGTACTCCACACTACCATCTTCAAATGAAGGTTAATGATCAAATCTTTTTAAAGTTCAATGATTTTCATATTGAATTTATTGATGAAGACTTGTTTACAATAAAAATGCTAGAACAAGCTGGAGATTTAGTTTCGTACGAGGCTTTCTCTGGGCATGGGATTTCAATACTAGAAAACGAAGAAAATGCTGAAATCATAGATGAAAACTTGCAAATCGCAGAAGATGAATCTACCGCTCCATTTCGTCGCCAAACATTTATTCAAGCACCAGAAGGAAAGACGATTTCTGGCGATCTCATCCAAAAAGCATTTGAAGAAAGTAATAGAACAAAGGAACCTGCTGGGCGAATTTTAAGTAGACTTTTAACCGAAGAAAAAGTAATAACTATTATTTCACCTGGTGAAGGTATCCCATCGATGGTTAAAAGAAGTGGAAAGAAATAATATTTGTGGCTGTTTAATAAAACGGCGGCTAACAAAAATATTGAGTCTAAGGGGGCTTGACGTTGAAGCAATGAGCAGTTTGCATCGCCAGTCTTCAGTTCGGGCTTGACGGAATTCTACTCTTCAGTTGAATGGTAGCTTGTACTTTTTATAACTTTATTGGGCAGACGTTCCGGGCTTGATGGGCTATGAATATCCCGTCATCCTCAATATCTGGTCGTTAGCGGTCATTACAGCTAGACACAGTGCCGTTAAACAAAACGTTTAAAAGGAAGCAACTTAAAGCAGGAGAACAATTTTACAATTATGTTAGACGGTACTATTTTAACTGAAGATGAATACACTCCGAGAATTGAAAAATTATCCTGGAATTATCCTTCACTGAGCAGACTGGACAAAGAATAATTCCACAACCTTTAATATAAAATACCTGACATGAATTTCACAAAATTAATACCCAGTGTTTTTTATACCGACCTTTCAGACGGACTTAAATTATTTGTTGATTGCTTGCAATTTACAATTGAACACAAAGATTTGCATACATCACAACCTTACTGCGTATTAAAAAAGATGTAATAACCATTATGGTTTTTCAGGATGAACAATTAGCAAAAGAGCATCATCCAGAACTAAGGTTTGTAACGGACAATATAGAAGAAGTGTATTCAAAAGTATCTGCATCACATCCACATTTACTTCATCCAAATCTTGACAAAGTTACAGTGAGACCCTGGGGCGTAATAGAATTTGCAATTGCAGATAACCAGCTCGGTATTAGATTTCAACAATGGTGACAATTACTTACAGTGTACAACAACGAACCCCAGTCTGGCGCAAATGTTCCAAGGTCTGGCCCCAGTCTGGAGCAAGTGTTCCAAAGTCTAGCGCAAGTGTTCCGCAGGATCACTTGTGTTTATTAATTCCGCCCGATTGCATCGGGAATTAGTTGAACAACTGCCGAACAGGTAACAACCCATGCTGATTAGTGTAATAATCGATGGCACTGCTATACTTGTATTGTTGTGGTTCCCAAACAAGGCCACTTCGTACAGGGTTCTCATGCAGGTAATCCAGGCGTTGTTTAATAATGATGTTAGTATTTAATTCTATTGGGTGATAATCCTGTCTCCAAAACTGGAAATCCTTATTGTTGTTATTGTTTTTGCCGGCAAAGGAAAAGATATTCAACATCCATTCCTTTCGACTTTCTTTTGTATTCTCCTGTATGGCTTTAATAAGCTGTTTGCTGGTAAATTTTTTTAAATCCCGGATGATGTGTTCCAGCTTAGCGGTATCACTGCTGATGATTAAATGAACGTGATTCGTCATAATGACCCATGCATGGAGTAATAACCCTTTCTGTTCTATGCAGTATTGTAAACTTTGTAAAAACAGTTCTTTATATTGTTCTCTCGAAAAAACATCTATCCATCCAACAATACTGAAGGTTACAAAATGAGGTATGGCATCTTCGCCAACTTTGTATTTAGAGGACATTGCGCGCTGATTTAAGTACCATTAATTTACGAAATCGGGTTTCAATAATCACGAGCAATAGGGCAAGTTTTAATGGCAGCGATGATAGTGCGGCACACTTGCGCCAGTGTGGGAGACATTGCCGGGAACCTGGAAAATAAATTTCCCGTTCATGAAAACTACGCTTACTTTGTTAAATACCTTAGAAAGTGAACAAAATAATTGAAGCTCCAATTTTTTATATAACTCATGAAACGATTAATCATAAGTGCAATATTTTTTTGCCTGTATTTGAAAACAGATTGCCAGGTCATCAATACAATTGCAGGAAATTATATTAATTCTATTTACTCTGGTGATGGAGGCCCCTGCCTTGGGGCTTCGGTGATAGCAAACAATGGAATGCTGTTTGACAATAATAACAACCTGTACATTTCAGATGGAAGCAGGGTAAGAAAGATTGACGGCATTACCAATGTTATTACGACCATTGCTGGTACAGGAATAAGTGGTTACACCGGCGACGGCGGCCAGGCACTTGCTGCGCAGATAACTGTAAATTCAATGGCGATTGATAAAAATAAAAATATTTACATCTGCGATGGAAGTATCATCAGGAAAATAAATGCCGTTACCAATATCATTACTACAGTAGCAGGCAATACAAACAGTACCAATACCGGAGACGGCGGGCTTGCTACCGATACAAAATTTAACAGGATCAGGGGGATTGCAATAGACACTGCCGGAAATATTTTTGCTACACAGCCGCTTAACTTCAGGGTTCGAAAAATCAATGGGATCACAAATATCGTTTCATCCGTTGCAGGTACAGGCAACAGGGGATTTAGTGGCGTTGGGGGCCCTGCTCTTAATGCCGACCTTGGATACATCATTGGTGTAGCTGTTGATGCTATTGGCAATATATATTTTGCCGATATTGATACCTATATTATCTGGAAAATTGATCATGCAACTCAAATTATCAGCATTTTTGCCGGCACTCCAAATTCAGGTGGTTATGGGGGCGATGGAGGGCCTGCTGTGAATGCAATGATTGCAATGTTTAACGGTTATATCTCGATTGATACTAATGGAGATATTTACCTCGATGATGATGGCAACTCCAGGATACGTAAAATTAGTGCAGGCAATAACATCATTTCAACCATTGCCGGTAATGGTGAACAAGGTTATTCAGGAGACGATGGCCCTGCTGTTAATGCCAGGATCTATGCTGCCAGGCACCTGGCGGCAAGAAACAGCAATTTGTATTTTTATGACGAGTCGAAACGTATCAGAAAGGTAGACGGAACTACTCATGTTATTTCGACTTATGGAGGAAATGGGGGATATACCGGGGATGGTGTAAATGCGCTCAGTACAATTTTAAATGCCCCATTGGGGCCAATGACAGATCGTAATAGCAACCTATACTTTTGGGATGCCTTTAATAACAGGATAAGAAAAATCGATTCCGCATCAAATACCATTTCAACAATAGCCGGTACAGGGATCAGAGGGTATTCTGGTGATGGCGGGTTAGCCAGGGATGCACAGATCGGTTATTCAGGTTTCCAGTCATCAGGCCTGGCAATGGATGGAGCAGGCAATTTATATTTTCTGGATAATGGTAAACGGATCAGGAAGATAGATGCCCATACGCAAATAGTTACAACAGTTGCAGGCATTGAAGGGAGTGGCTATACAGGAGATAGCTCCCTCGCAACTGTTACACAAATAAGCCCTAAAGATTTAGCTGTAGACAGTGACGGTAATATTTATTTTGGCGAAGATGGAAAAATCAGGGTAGTAGATGCGCTTACTTCAAAGGTAGCTACAATCGCAGGAACAGGGATTACCGGATTTTCAGGAGACGGTGGGCCTGCCACTTCAGCACAGATTGCACATTCAAGTATCTTTATAGATAAAACCGGAAACCTTTTTATTGCCGATGCCTACAACTATTCACGTATACGCAAGGTTGACTTTTCTAACGGCATCATCACTACAATAGCCGGCAATGGTACTTTCGGTTACTCAGGGGATGGTGGTGCTGCATTGGATGCACAAATTAATCCATTGGGAATATTTGTAGATGAGTATGGCTACATTTATATCTCCGACGCTTCTTACGGAAATATCCGCAAAATTGACCCGGTGACCAATTTGATAAATACCGTCGCCGGAAACGGGTTGCCTGGCTATACCGGGGACGGTGGCGCTCCGTTGGATGCACAAATAAGCGCATACTCAATTTGGTTAGACAAATCCGGCAGTATTTATTTCAATCAGGTTGATAACAACGTAATTCGTAAAATAACATTTTCAAGTGCAGCCATTACCAATATCCGGGCAGGCAACTGGAGTGATCCGGCCAACTGGAGCACCCATACATTGCCCACTGCCGCAGATAAAGTGTTGCTGAATTTTGATGTAACAGTAGATGTGAACGCCAACTGTATGTCACTTACTACACAAGGACATAGTGTTTTAGTCAATTCAGGTGTAAACCTGCATATTACAGGACATTAGTTATCTTTTATCAGGGCTGCAGGCGGGCTCTAACCATTTAAGTGAATTTTATTGACTACAAAATCGGTCATATGAAGAATTGTCTTGTAATATTATTATCAGTATTAGTGTTGGCGTCTTGCAACAACGGAAATGAATATGTTGTAACAGCTACGATGGATACTGTTTATCACTGTAATCTCACAACTGAACAAATGCTGCGGGCTTGCCCGGTAGATGCAGTTGGTGACAGTGTGGTAATTTGTAAACAGGGTACCATGAATGTGATTGGTAGCGGCAAAGGCGCAATGACATGGACCGACTATCTCGCAAGTAAATACAGCGGTGGAGAAGGCCAGGTGATGGAGTGTAAAACAGGCAAGCCGCTATTCCATGATCTTTATGTAAGCCCATTGCTGACTTACAAAGACAAAAAATTACTGGTTGATAAACGTATGGCATTTGAAATTTACGATCCTGTCTATCGCAAGTGGTTAGATCAAATTGAACTCCCTGTATGGCGGTGCATCATATCTGCCAATCGGAGTAATTTAATCATATCGGCTGATTCGCTTATTTTTAAACCGCCCTTTCAAGACCGTTCCGCATTTGCCAGTGCTGACTCCACTTATAAAACTGAAATGAACCGTACAGACCACTACCTGTACATGCGCACGGCCAACCGGTTGTTAGCCTGTGCACTTTGTGGGGATGCGCTATCAGAAAGACGCTTACTCACACTCGAAAATGACTTTTCCGGCTACTTTGCCAACAATCCCGATTCCAAAAAATATCTTACTGAGAAGCTGGCGGTTTACACGGCCTATAAAAATTATTTAAGCCAGGGAGGAAAACGCAGTTACTTTGACCTTTCTGTTTTCCCTTATTTCTATAACCAGCTAAAAAAAATGAATAAAAACCTTCCTGCACCAAGGACTACCTTAAAACCGGTGGAAGAATAGAGAGAAATGATAGCTGCTGCAGCCAACATGGTAGATGGGTACACGCAATTGCCATCAGTAGTAAATCGCCAAGCTGATTCGACCCCGGCAGACACAGCAACAATCAGCAGTAATTGTTACCTTCAATAAAATAATTTTAATCAGCAGGCGCACGAGACCGGTTGAATTGTATTACCCGGCAATACGCATGGCCGTTAGCTGAAACAAAAAAAGCAAGATGAAAAAAAGAGCCATTGCATTTCTTTTTCTACTGTTTTGTATTATTAAATGCGCTGTTGCGCAGGATAAAACTGTCAATATATATTACGATTCAACCTGGCAAACAACTGCTGCCGATAAAGCTGTTTACAGAAGAAAATTTGTTGACCGAGAGAATTATTATAGCTGTTTCACATTTTGGACAAAGAATAACAAACTCTGTTCAAGATTTAATTGTCTTGATATGAACGAATCTCCAAAAAAAATTGGCACTTACAAAAGCTATTTTGAAAGTGGACAATTGGAAGACTCTATGATATATTTAAGTAATGGGAGCCTGGTAAAAGCTTATAAATATTTCGAAACCGGATTGCTTTCAGATTCCATCACCTACAATAATAATGGGCAGGTGTTCAAAGCAGATCATTATTACATCACTAACAAACCCTTTGTTCATTTAATTTGGAATGAAGAAACAAATGAAGCCACTGTTGAGGCGTTTGATACTGCAGGAAAAAAAATTGAAGATTTTGAATATGGACGACCGGCAGCGTTTCCTGGTGGGGGAGGATTATGGATGAGATACATAGATGACAATGTGAATATTGCAATAGCATTTAAAAACAAAGCGCCAAAAGGCAGGTACAAAACTCTTACTCATTTTGTAATAAATGAAAATGGCGATATTACTGACATCAGGCCCCAAACAAATTTTGGCTACGGCATGGAGGATGAAGTGGTGAGAGTTCTAAAAGGTTCTCCGAAGTGGAAGCCGGCAGTTTCTCTGAATCATTTAGTAAAAGCCTATCGAATACAACCAGTTACTTTTATTGTAGACTAATCTATTCCCTGCAATGTCTCCTATCAGCTATTGAGCAGGGCCAGGGACGTTGCGTAAATTTTGAAGAGATATATGCTTACAGAGGCTTTCTCTCCGGCAAATGCAACGTCCTTGCCATCTCACATAAGCCTTGCAAAGAGACGTTGCTGAGAAAAAAAGGCTTACCCTTTCGCAAACGCAACGTCCTTGCTATCTCACATAAGCCTTGCAAAGAGACGTTGCTGGGAATAGAGTTTCTCCGAAGTGGAAGCCGGCAGTTTCTCTGAATCATTTAGTAAAAGCCTATCGAATACAACCAGTTACTTTTATTGTAGACTAATCTATTCCCTGCAA
>APMI01025567.1_pt1 | contig 12719 bp, 7 predicted proteins | sample 667938 | NCBI WGS metagenome assembly APMI01 (sample SAMN01084076, study PRJNA167559) | wastewater metagenome | biome: Wastewater | place: Denmark: Ejby Moelle, Odense | collected 2011-11-28 | reverse complement strand
ATAATAAGCCACTCATTTTGTGGGAAATGATGGGCATGAGTAACCTCCTGCATTTGAAAATGGGTGGCTACGATATCAAATTAAATCATGAATTATCGGTACATCCTTACCTGGTGCTCGACAGCATGAGCAATAACTGATCACTTTTCTTTTTCAGCCAGTTTGGCTTTGAGGCGGGCAATATTATTCTGCGCTTCTATCAGTTGCAGTTTTAATGCATGCACTTCGGGCTGCGTAACATGGAGCAGGGCTTCTGTTTCCTCGTAACTTTTTTGCATCAGTAAAATATCGCTGTCCATCTGCAGCATGATCTTTTCCCGGGCCTTTAATTTTTGATGCAGGTCAAGTTCTGTTGCCATCTTATTCTGGTGTACAATGGCCAGTTCTTTTTGCAGGGTCTCCTTCATCAGCCTTTCGCTTTCCAAAAATCCCTGTGCACTTTTTAATTCCCTGCTTTTCTTTTGCAGGTTGTTCAGTTGAATTAACCAGGCAACCGCAAAGCCGGCCAGAACAGCAATAACAATATAAATTATGTTGAGCAGCATTAATCAGTTTTAAAAATTGCTGCAAAATATTTCATCTGGCGCTAAATACGCACAAAAGAAGCCATTGTTTTTAGATACGGGGATAAACTAAGCACTTTACTTCAGCAACCTGTCCGTGTAATTTTTTCGTCGCCTGCTTATCTGCAACAGGTCGCCGTTGCTGAGTTTGAGCATACTGCTTTCAACAATTTCAATTACATAGAGGCGGTTTACCAGGTGGCCGCGGTGGATGCGGCAGAAGCTTTCTTCCGTTAACAGTTCCTGGAACCAGTGCAATACCTTGGCTACCACCAGCGGTTTATCATTGCTGAAAAATATTTTGCAATAGTTGCTCTTTGCTTCGATCCGGATGATGTTGTCTTCCGGTATGGAAAGCGTGCCCTTGTTGGTGGGAATCAAAATACTTTTCATATAAAGTTTTTTTACTGCGTTACGTTTAGGGGCGCCTGTAAAATAATACCGCTGCCGTTTTTAATTTCTGCACTGGTTTTTACAGTGAGTGCTTTTTTATTTACGAACTGCCTGTTGCCATTCCTGGTGGCGGCGTTCACTATTAGCCTGCCAATCTTATTTGGAAACGAAAGACCACCAAAACCATTGGGGTTTTTGCTCACTGTACTGCTGCTGCCATCGCCCAAAATAAGTGTTGAGTTATTACCAAAATCGTAGGGTGAACTTATGGCCTGGCTGAGGTTGCCGAATGGAGGATCCGAAATCTGCAGGTTGCCTCCCGTGAATGAAAAAGCCGTCATGCCTGCATCTGCAGTAAATAAGGAAACGCCATTGCTCACAGAGCCATCCTGCACGCCTGCATTGCCGGCAATTTTAAGTGTACCACCCGTCATGTTAAAACTGCTGGCGGCGTGGTTTCTTACATAACCCTGCACAAGCAGGTTGCCATTTTGAATCGTAAGGGTACCATAATTATCGATCGATCCTTTATTATCGTTTTTATCGCCCAACGTGAGCGTGAGCGCAGGGTTGTTTACGGTAAAACCTGACCCTGCATTGATCCTCAAAGAACGTATGGTAAGTGAGGTATCCAATGTTACATTGTGTTGTATGATCACAGAGTCGTAGGTATCCGGCACCAATCCATTGCTCCAGGTAGCAGGGTTGCTGAAATTGCCTGCGGCGATGGTTCTGTTGATGGCAAAACTGTCGACCGGCATCACAGCAGAAAGCGCCACGGTGTCTGAAATGCCCCTGTAAGTAAATATGGCCGTAGTTTCGCCTTCGGTAAGTGCTTTTAAAGTTTTGGTAGAATCTACCATGGTGATGATGCCGGCAGGATCAAACGTAACCGTAATATTCGTATCGGTATTGGGAAGTGCAACCCATACCTGGTCTTTGTAAGAAACCTGGTATGGCGGGTAATAAGGCGTTCCGCCGGTAACAACAATATCGGAATCGTTTACCCGGAAGCCCTGCAGCAATGCCTCTGTTTTTACCAGCAGGTCAAACGTGTCTATATAATATTTCATCCCATTGTCCGGCCGGTTATAAGCGGCTATCACCCACAACGTGTTGATACCCGAAGCATCGGGTGATACAAGCATGGGGATGGTTTGCTGATTTTTTGTTTTTACCAAACTGATGGAATCGGCATCCTGGAAATGCACCTGTACATAAGCCAGGTTGGCCGTGTCTTTAAGCCTGAACTTTACAAAGGCGGCACTGTCTGCAAAACTGGTGTCACCCCTCAGTGGTGCATCGATCCTTACTTTGGAAGTATCATAATAAATACTGTCATCAGCAGCCTGTGTTCTCAGGTTGCTGTAAATATTTGCCAACCCGTTTACTCCTCTTTGCAAATTGGCAGATGGCTCGGGGTCGGTATTGGCCGGTATCACATCGCCAAACAAAGGACCGTAAGCGCTGCTGTTTAACAGGTTGAATACTTTGTGGCCAACATCTTTTCTTTTTAAAATGGTAACATGCGAAGCATCAATGAACGAACCCGGTGAATTTAAAAACTCTGTAATGTATTTTTTTGCACCGGGCAAAGGAATTCTTGCATTCTGGCTTTCTGAAGGAACGATGAGATCGCCATTGAAAAAATTAGGGAATCCAAGATTGGTATTGTACCAGTTAAAAAAAGTAAATACTCTTGAAACATTGGTGGCTTTTAAAGCGGGTGTAAGAATTGTTTTTTTAATATTAGGCGGTATCAGTTTGCTGTTGAGCATACTTTTTATTACGTTTTCCAGGTACTTCATTGTTGGATCAAGTGCAGCCAGTGTTGCGGCGGTTTGATCACTGATGAGCGCAACATTACTGGTGATGATGTGAAATTTTGCATTGGTCGCCGCCAGGTTGATGCCGCCCCCCTCGTCTCTTACTTTTAAGTTGGTAACAGCAGGTGACGCTTTGAAAGGAATACCGTTTTTGATAGATTCCCGGCTGATGATCGTATTGGGATCTGCTGGTTCAATAAAATCAAATGGCTGTTGCAGGTCGGGTTTCAAAAAGAAAGTGGCGCCTAAAATGATGCTGAGGTGTTTGGGCAACAAGGGGATGAAATCATACACACCATCTGCAACCGTTGAACTGTTATGCGGTGTATTGATGGTAATGATCTTATGCGTAAAGCCGGCGCCGTAGTTCTTGTACTTGTAAGAAGAGCCTTCACCCACATAGAATTTTGTTTTCATCCTGTCTATGGCATACCGGATAATAACGCCGCCCATGCTGTGGCATACATAATCTACCTGGTTGCAGGCATAGCCCTTGTTCCGCATCATTTCGAGGTTACCCTGTATCGTATTGAGCCGGGCATTGGCAGCATCCACACCAATATCGCCACCCAACAACAGGATCGCATTTTCAAAGAAAGAAGCCCTGCCGCCCATTGTTAAGGGCCTTACATATTTAAAGAGGTCGCTTTCAATATACCTGATCGTATTGTTGTGGTAAAACGAATTCCAGGTATGCGGACCATCGGCCAAACCATGCACGAGTAACAGTGGCGGCCTTACCACCCTGAGTTTTTTATACACTCTTTCATCAGTGGCGTTGTTCACATAAGTTACTTTCACCTTAATGTCGTCTGTTCTTATACTCAGGTTGGCATAACTTCCGGCAGAATCACTTGAAAAATCTGTAGGTGCTTTGTACCAAAACCAAAATTCGCCGGGCTTGGTTTCCTGTTCTGTGTACACCAAAAAGTCGGTGCCGGTATTTGCTTCATCGGTATAGGTATCCAGTTTGGCAGCAGTTGCCAATTTTAATTTTCCTCTTTGTGCAGAATCAGCCGCTGAATAATGATCGATGCTAACTTCTACACTTTTAATGGCCGGTAAATTGGGATCACCATTTTTTATTTTGAGATAGATCCTCGAAACACCGTCTGCAGACACACCCAGCGGCTTGCGGTAAGTATCCGGGAAGCTGTGGTCCCATTCCATGCTTACATCAATGGGATTGCGTACAGTCATAAACGTGATGCCGCCGTCGGAAGCGATCAGCACCCTGCCCTTGGCATCGTCGTACGCAAGACCGGTAATATTATTGGAAGGAAGGCCGTCGGCAGTTGTGTAAAGAATATACCTTGTTGAATCGGTCACACTTCCTCCGCCATCAAACACCAGTAAGCCGGTGCTGGTGCCGATGTAAACATTGCCCAGCCCATCTTCAATGATGGCGTTGTTATTGATGGCTGTGCCGGCAGTAAGTTTGGTAGGCATTTCTACACTACTCACCACACGCCATTTGGCGCCTTCCAGCACTGCCAGTCCGCCTGTTTGCATACCCACCCATTTTCTTCCGTCATGATCAAAACAAATGGCCTGTGCCCTGAAACCAGTGGAGAAAATAGTGGGATCAGTTGTATTGTCATACTTGCCGATCACCGTTCCGATCTTTAAAATAGTAGATGGCCGGTAACGGATGATCTGTGAGCGGCCAAAGTTTTGCCGGGCAGATACCCATACTTCTTTGTCATCGCCTGCTACTGCATCGCAGCTTGGTGTACCAACAGGAAAGTTACCGTTGAAAGGAAACAACTGCAGTCCTTCTTTGCGTTGCTCAAAGTAATTGGGAACAGCCTGTAAGCCGATGGAAATACCGCCGGTTGATGTATTGCCGGAAGTAATATAGGTAGCTGCTGCTGCCCATACTTTTGGCAGCGATGTATCAGCACCGATCCTTTTATTTTTTTTGTTATCGATATAAATCGATCTCACATTTCTTGACGTGAGTCCACCACCTGTGGTAGTGCCCGGCACACTGTAAAACTTCATGTCAATATCATACTGATCGGGGAAATAATTAATGCCGCCTGCAATATTGGAACCACCACCGGATTGCCCTGATGTTCCGGACTGGGCGATCCAGATACCCCCTTTTTTATCCCGCTTGATGTCATTGATAAAAACATTGGGCAGTTGAGAAGACTGGTACCATACTTTAATGGTAGTGTCGTATTTGTACAATCCTTTGTATTGTGTACCAGCCCAATAGATGCTGTCTCCCACACCGATGCAGCGAAAAGCATTGCCTGAATTGGCAAACTGGAGTGTATTGGCAGCAGTGTAATTAACAAATTCAACTATTTGTGCCTGTGATGTTAACTGCATCAAAAAAAATATGGAAAAGAAGAAGTTGAGTTTTTTCATGACCCCTGGTTTTATTTTTCAGTTGGTGAAGCATGCCTGGTTGATGGACCGGTACCTGCTAATTAAAGTTTGTTGATAAAGATTTTAAAGAGGATATTGTACTGCGTGGAAGCGTGTTTTTCTCTTTTTCAAAATTGATCCTATTAACCACTGTATTCAATACATAATTTGTAGTACCTGCCTTTGCTGTAGCGAATTTGTAGTATTTTTAAACAGTGTATATGATGCACAATAAAATTGTAATGAGAAAGGCTATTACGTTGCTGCTGCTGCTTGCCGGGTTAAATGGATTTTGCCAAACAGCAAGGATCGACAGCATTAAAAACATATTGAATGCCGGCCGGCTAAGCAACAGGGAAAGAATTGCAACACTGTTTGCACTCTGCGGTCAATATAATTCCCTGCACCCGGATACACTATGGCGTTATATACAGGAAGCAAAACAACTCGCCACCGAAAACAACAGTTTTGCAGATGTATCCAATGCCGCTCATTATGAAACCATCTATTGCAGTAAAAAAGGAAAAACAGACAGCGCCCTGCAGATCGTTGAAAAGAACCTGGCAGATAAAAAAGTGCTTGACCTCCCTGTGATCGCCAATAAATTCCGGTTGTCAAAAACAGGCCTGCTGATACGACAAAATAAAATGAAGGAGGCACTGGAAAATGCCCTCGCTTTTTTGCATGATGCGGAAAAGAACAATATAGCAGAAGACCAGTTAAAGGCACAGATACAGATCGGCTGGGTGTACATGGAACTCAACCAGAACAACGATGCGTTAAAGTGGTTTTTTGAAGGACTTGAACTTAACAAAAGGGAGCGAAAAGTGCCCGAACCTTCGGTACTCAATTCCAATATTGCTGCCGTGTACAACAGCATGGGCAAAAATGATTCGGCCACCTTTTTTATCAGGCGTTCCATTGAGCAGGCGGAGAGTGAGCAGGATCTTTCTTTTCTCTGCAATGCCTATTATATTTACTCGGGCATTTGTGTTGAGTCGGGGCGTACGGCCCAGGCAGAACAGTTGTTAAAAAAAGGATTGGAGATAAGAAAAAAAACTGGCGACCAGTTTTACATTGTTGCTGACCTTGCGGAACTGGGCAGGTTTTACATCAATACCAACCAGCATCAAAAAGGCATTGAAGCCATTAAAGAAGGTATCACCATTGCCACTGCCAATAATTTCAATACCAAATTACTTTTCCTGTATCCCATGCTGGCAGAGAGTTACAAGGCTACCAACGACCTGGCGAACTATAGCAGTACGCTCAATACCATCATCGGTTTAAAAGATACGCTGTACAGCCAGAACAGCGCCCAGGCTGTATCAGAATTGCAAACCAAGTATGAACTGCAGAAAAAAGAAAATACCATCATCCAGCAGCGGTTCGACCTGGTGCAGAAAACGTACTGGATGTATGCCATTGCTGCCCTGCTGTTGTTCGGTGCCATCCTCTGGTACATCAATCATAAGAACAATAAAAGAAAGCAGGAGCAAAAAATGACGCTCGTCCTGCTGGAAGAAAAACGCATTTCAGAAAAAGCCATCCTGGTAGCACAGGAACTCGAACGCAAACGCATTGCTGCCGACCTGCACGACAACCTGGGAGCGTATGCTGCGGCCATTTCATCTAATATTGATTATTTAACCGCAGCGAATAAAAACGATGCGGATAAAAAGATGTATGAAGAATTGAAGAGCAATTCGCAGGCCATCGTATCGCAGTTGAATGATACCATTTGGGTGTTGACGAAAGAGGTACTCGCCCTTACAGCGATCAGTGACCGGCTTAAGGTTTTTATACAGCGTTTGTACAACAGCTATCCCAATGTGCAGATAGATGTGGCCGAAAGCATTGAAACAGATCACCTGCTGGCACCGATGCAGGCATTGCACCTGTTTAAGATTTTGCAGGAAGCCATCATCAATGCACTCAGGCACAGCGGTTGCAGCAGGGTGATGATTGCCATTGAAAGTGACCTGCACTGGAAAATAAGTATCAGTGATAACGGCCAGGGCTTTGCAGCAAAACCTGCTGAAACCAGCGGCGGCAACGGGTTGCACAATATGAAGAACAGGAGCAGGGATGCCGGCTGGAACATCCACTGGAGTACCGGCGAAGATGGTGGTACAACAGTAGAAATTACGTCTACTACAAATTAGTTATATTAATCATTGAAAAAAACGGAGAAATTTACCATGCCTTTAAATTCCCATACAAATAACGCAACAACGCAATCATCAAACACCATGAGCATCAGCATAGCATTGGCGGAGGATAACCGGGTGAATCAAAATACATTTATTCAAAAGATCAAAGCCTATCCCGAACTGAACCTGTTGTTTACTGCAGGCAACGGGCATGAATGCCTGGAAGAGCTAAAACACCTGCCACATAACATGCTGCCTAAAATAATTTTTATGGATATTGAAATGCCGGGAATGAATGGCATTGAAACCATCCAGTTGGCAAAGAGCCTGTACCCCCAGGTAAATTTTATTGTACTCACCGTTTTTGATGATGATGAAAAAATATTTGAGGCCATTAAAGTGGGCGCTTCCGGTTATCTGTTAAAACATGAACCAGCCGCCGTACTCAATGATGCCATTACCAATATACTGGAGTTTGGAGGAGCGCCCATGAGCCCGGCCATTGCCCGCAAAGCCCTCAACCTGTTAAGCCGCCTGCCGCATTCTACATCTGAAGATGTGCTTACACCCATGCCAGATATGATCACCGAAAGAGAGCACCAGATACTGCAGCACATGGTAAACGGGTGGGATGCCAAACGCATCGCTGTAGAATTATCACTGAGCGTATTAACCGTTCGCAAACACATTGCCAACGTGTACACCAAACTGCATGTAACTTCCAAAGCACAGGTAATATCCCTGGCGCATAAGAATAATTGGGTGTGAAGAGTTATGTGTGACCTAATTCAAAATTCAAAACTCAAAATTGATCCCCTTCATTCTCAGCTTCCCGTTCCCTATCTTTGCAATCCAAAAATTTTAAGAGCATGAAGTGGTTGAACACCTTTGTAAAATTCCGTCTCTGGATAGGTATTGTATTGCTGGCGCTGGCCATTTTTACCAATGTACAGGCTGGTTTCTGGCCATCTTTTGTATTGTACCTGTTTGCATTGATCTGCATCGTTGGTCATTTTTTGATCGGGCCAATGCGGCTGATACAGGGTTATATGGAAGAAGGTGATATGGAAGGCGCCAAAAAAGTGCTGGATTCTGTTTGGTTCCCGGCCCTGCTTATCAAGCCGATCCGTTCGGTGTATTACACGGTAAAAGGAAACCTGGATATGGCCAACCAGAATTATGAGAGCGCCGAAGTAAATCTTAAAAAAAGCCAGTCGCTCATGGGCGGCGGCGGCATCCTGGGCGACCAGATGAAACAGGCAGAAGGTGCCAACAAGCTGCAACTCGGTATGCTGGCCATGCAGAAAAGCGATTTTAAACAGGCCGAAAGCTATATCCGGGCGGCCATCCGTGCCGGTTTGCCGGATAAAGAAAATGAAGCTGCAGCTTACCTGCAATTGTCTTCCATCATGATCAATAAAAGAGAGTTCCGGGCGGGAAAAGATTATTTTAGAAAGGCCAAGGCATTAAAACCTACCACGCCTCAAATTGCCGACCAGATAAAACAAATGGAGAAATATATCAGCCGCATGCCGGGCTAGTCAATAAAAACGTGTACAGTCAAAAAAAGGATATTCCGGTGGAGTATCCTTTTTTTCATCAAGGGGTTAGTCATAAGAATCAGTTATAAAAGCGGGAATAACCGTAACTAAGAAACAAAATAATCGCATTTTAACAAATCTCATAATTTTTTAAATTGTTTTTACAAACAACTCTTCCACTTTTTGATAGCGGTAGTCAAAAATACCTTTCAACTGCTGTTTTACAAACAATGCATTGGCAATGTCTCCCAAAAACCAAAAAGGCAATTTGTAGTGAACAATGTCTGTCATTTCCACACCGCCATCCACCTCTTTAAAGTGATGCTGGTGATGCCAGAGGCTGTAAGGGCCAAAGCGCTGTTCATCTACGAAATATTTTTTATCCTCCACATGAGTGATCTCGGTCATCCAGTACAAAGGGATATTCAATACCGGTTTTACTTTGTATTCAATGATCTGCCCGGGATACATTTTTGATCCGTGGTGTTGGGAAATAATATTAAAGCCCATGGCGGCCGGGGTGATGTCTTTTAAATTTGCCGGGCTGCTGAAAAAATCCCAGGCAGTATCGAGGCTTACAGGCAAATGCTGGATGGTTTTGAGGGAGTAGACCTTACTCATAAGCATATAATTTTTATCGTAACAATATTCAGGGCAATTTGTTTTTCTTTGTACAGAACAACAGTGATGCATCATCCATTTTATGTTGCTCAACGGGCAATGCAAAACAATGTTCCATCAACACACTTATCTTTTAACTGATCATGCAAACATATAAAGAACGGCTGCACCAGAAATTTAATGAGGCCTACCAGCAACTGAACCCACAGCAACGGGTAGCCGTAGATACCATCGAAGGCCCGGTGATGGTAATTGCTGGTCCGGGCACGGGCAAAACCCAGATACTGGCGGCACGCATTGGTAAAATATTGCTTGAAACAGATGCGCTTCCGGAGAATATCCTTTGTCTTACCTACACCGATGCCGGCGCCATTGCCATGCGCAGGAGGCTGCAGCAATTCATTGGTGCCGATGCTTATAAAGTAAACATCTACACTTTTCATGCTTTTTGCAACGATGTGATACAGGATAATTTATCCCTGTTCGAGAAGAATTCACTTGATGCCATTTCCGAACTGGAAAGCATCCAGTTGTTTAAAAAACTGATCGACGACTTTCCTAAAAACCATGCGCTTAAAAGATACCGGGGTGATGTATACTTTGAAGTGAACAATCTCCGCAATCTTTTTTCTTCCATGAAAAGAGAAGGCTGGGCGCCGGAATTTATCAATCAGCGCATTGAGGAGTACATTGCCTCGCTTGCTACCAGGGATGAGTTTGTGTACAAAAGAAAATACAAGCAATTCAAAGCCGGCGACCTGAAGCAGGATAAAATAGACGAAGAGAAAGAGAAAATGGAAAAGTTACGGACAGCCGTAGCCGAATTCAGCAATTTTCAGCAACTGATGCGCCAGCGCAACCGCTACGATTTTGATGATATGATCAATTGGGTGATCAGGGTATTTGAAGAAAATAAATCGGTGTTGTCTGCTTACCAGGAAAAATTCCAGTATATACTCGTAGATGAATTCCAGGATACCAGCGGAACACAGAACCGGCTGGTGCAGTTGCTGATCAGTTACTGGGATAAACCCAATGTTTTTGTGGTGGGGGATGATGACCAGAGCATTTACCGGTTCCAGGGGGCGAACGTTGAGAATATGCTGGAGTTTGCCAACACTTATGCCAGCCATCTGAAAACTGTGGTGCTCACCAATAACTACCGCAGCACACAACCGATACTCGATATTTCCAAAACCCTCATCAACAAGAACGAAGAACGGTTGGTAAAACAAATTGATGGCTTGAGCAAAGACCTGCTGGCAGCCAATACCAAGATCAACCTGCTTACGCATGATGCCGAGATCACGGAATACAATTCGGTAAAAGATGAGATGGGTTTTATTACCAACAAGATATTTGCATTGCTGCAGGAAGGCGTGTCGCCGGGAAAGATCGCTGTGATCTATAAAGAGAACAGGTACGGCGAGGAACTGGCCACATATTTCCGATTGAAAGGCATACCGTTGTACAGCAAAAGGGAAATTGACATTCTGCAACATCCTTTTATAAAAAAAATAATACAGTTGTTGCGATACCTAGATGCTGAGCATTATATTCCATATGGCGGGGATTCCTTATTGTTTGAAATTCTGCACTATGATTTTTACAATATACCAGCTATAGAAATTGCAAAACTCACAGTAGAATCTAACCAAAGAAAATTCAAAGATGAAAAATCATCACTTCGGAAATTGTTGAGCGATAAAGCGAATGCCGCTCCGCAAAATTTATTTGACTTTGGAATTCATGACGGGTTAAAAAAAGTTAGTAAGATAATTGAACAGTTAATTGCAGACGTTTCGAATGTAACATTGCTTCAGTTAGTTGACAATGTTATCAGAAACGCAGATGTTTTAAAGTATATAATGAATAGCGACTCAAAAGTCGAATTAATGCATCTTTTGACAAAGCTGTTTGACTTCATAAAAGATGAAGCAGCAAGAAATAAATCACTGAACTTGAAAATATTTATTCAGACAGTGGATTTAATGGAGAAGGAGGATTTGAAAATCGGAATGACTCAGATGAAAGGAAGTGAAAATGGGGTTAGTTTGCTTACAGCTCATGGAAGTAAAGGACTTGAATTTGAATATGTCTTTTTTACGGGCGTTAATGCATCCTCATGGGAGAAAAAAAGAAAACCAGGTGGCGGTTATAAATTACCCGACACCATGTTTTCATCACAACCTCATTCAAATGATGAAGAAGAGTTAAGGAGATTGTTTTATGTTGCACTTACACGGGCAGAAAAGTATTTGTTTATTTCTTATTCCAGGTTCAAAAATGATGGGAAAGAAATGGAACCTTCTATGTTTATTGCAGAAATTCTTGAAGAGCATAACCTACCTATCTTGAAGATTACTTTAAGTGAAGAAGAAATGATGGAGTTTGAGTCGTTGCATTTCACAGGCCAGGCGCCAGAGATTGAAAAAATCGAAGAGGACTTTATCGGCCCACTTTTAGAAAAATTTGTAATGAATGTTACTGCACTCAACAGTTATCTTAAATGTCCACTGGGATTTTATTACCAGAACCTGATCCGCATTCCTTCCGGGAAAAACGAAGCAACAGAATTTGGAAGCGCAATTCATCACGCTTTAGAGCAACTCTTCAGGAAAATGAGGCTTAGCGGTAGCGATAAGTTCCCTTCCAAAGAAGAAATGGTTTCAGACTTCAGTACGTATATGAAAAGGCATCAGCAGAACTTCACCCAGGAAGCATTTGATCGTAGAATAGAACAAGGTGCAATTATCATTCCTGCCTACTATGATAAGTACATAAATACTTGGAACAAGATTGTTGTTGTTGAACAAAATATCCGTGGCGTAGTCGTAAACGGAGTGCCGCTAAAAGGAAAACTGGACAAGCTTGAGTTCAATGGCAAAGAAATAAATGTAGTGGATTATAAAAGTGGCGATATCGACAAAGCCATTCCTAAACTGAAAGGGCCAAATGATAAAGAACCCAACGGCGGCGATTACTGGCGGCAGGCGGTTTTTTATAAATTACTCATCGATAATTATGAGCAAAAAGACTGGAAAGTGATCAGTACCGAGTTTGATTTTGTAGAGCCGGATAAAAAGAAAGAATACCGCAAGGAAAAAATTGTGATCACCCCGGCAGATACAGAAACCGTGAAGCAGCAGCTCACCGGTGTTTGGGAAAAGATACAGGCCCGGGACTTTTACACCGGTTGCGGAAAAGAAGACTGTCACTGGTGCAATTTTGTAAAAGACAATC
>APMI01004902.1_pt1 | contig 12719 bp, 7 predicted proteins | sample 667938 | NCBI WGS metagenome assembly APMI01 (sample SAMN01084076, study PRJNA167559) | wastewater metagenome | biome: Wastewater | place: Denmark: Ejby Moelle, Odense | collected 2011-11-28 | reverse complement strand
AATCGTTTTGAGCAAGTCCTCCAAACTTAATCCTTTCTTCTGCTTACGAAAGATGCTCCTCAGAGTGTGCTGGAATTTTTTGCGGAATTTTTAGTTAAATAGGATCAAGAAGATAAGAAAAGCAAACTAAAGAAGGCGACAAATATTTGTAATTGTGATCATAATGTTGAGACCTTGAATTGGCTGAGTTTGGATACAGTTGAGGCCTAAAAGAAGGCTCATTATACTCATTAAAATTTAGAACAAAGAGAATCCTGTAACGTACATGAATATTATTCTGCTCTCTTCGCTTTTTTTCTGACGAAACCCTTGTCCACCTGGCATATGTTTCTGAAAGTAGACATAAGTAAATATACCAAGCATTGCGAAGATGCCTGAACACAGTATTTATATTCCGGGTAATGTTAAATTCCATTAAATTTTTCGTGCAGCTGTCAATCCGCACATACCATAGAAATTAAGTCCCATAAAATCTTAGAAATAGAGAAAAATTGTAAGCAACACAGCCGCAACAATAACGAAAACATGGAGAGCAGTCCAGAAAGTATTTGATTCTGAATATAATTAGATTTACTTTTTTTGAGACTAAATCTAAACAGGAAGATAGTGTAAAACATGAACATGATCAAGTACAAAAAATGAAGCATTTCAAAGAAGGCTGAGACAAAACCCATGCTGAGGCAAAAGCCAACAAAACTGGGAGGCATTACAGTATAACCGTCAAATAAGACATGGTAGACTAATTTTGATATTGAAGTACTGGCATTAGATAGTAAGTGGAGATTAAGACCCAGCTAAATAAACACGATGCCGCAAAAGATATTGCCTGGCTTAACTCGCAACTGACTGTGATTTTTGTATGTAATGAGAACTATAATTTGTAGGGCGAGTATTATGGGACAGGCTACAAGGAAGAAGATCTCATCGGTAAAAGATATTACTAAAACATTCCTAAGTCTTCGAAAATGTACCAGAGTTGATCTAAATTCTGCTACAACTTAGTGCTTATGTTACTATCTCTTGTACAAATTAAAGAATGGTAATTCGTATAGTCCATGCACTTCCCAGTGCTAACTAGCAGACAAAACATGATTATTATTGTTATGAAAGCTCGTCCTCTGAGACTGTGATCAACATTTATAAACATGTAGTTATTATAATATAAAAACTTTTATATTTAGTATCACTTTTTGGTCTCTTTGATCTCCAAACTATTTACCCATACTGAATCTGAATTGTTGCCATTCATATCCAAAAAACATAGTGACTCAAACTATTTATCGATAATTTGCAAAGTAGAAACAGAGTGAGTTAAATGGTTTTTACTCAAATGAAGCCCTAAGCAAGTAACTTCTTTACCAGTCTCCTTTATTTTTGCCTGAATGATGGAATAAACATTTTCATACTCTTTGATTACTCCAATTATATCGACTTCCTCGAGAAGAAAGATATCATTAATTTAAAAATAGTCAAGTATAAATCCATGTTGTTTTCGTATCTTCTATTTCTTAGTTTCACGTGTTTCTGGTTCTTCACGAACATAGAAATATTCACTAGTGCCAAACTGCACTTTTTTGTCAACTCCTCGAAATGGTATACGTTTTAATGAACATTCTAAATTATTATAAATTTAAGTTTTTATCTAATTTTGCTTCTCGCATTTGTGCAAGTAAGATAATAAGCATTACTTTTATGTAATCACATTTGGCAACAGCTTTTGACGTGTTTATTTATAGATTATGCTCATGTTTAAATACGGACTTTTGGAAACAATCTTAAGCCAAGAAACAACAAAAAAGCCATTACTCAGCAGAAGTTTGCCTTAAGAATTGAGAGCCTCAGGAAATATCATTTTGTATACAATAAATTTACCTGTTATTTTTTGTAGACGTGACCAAACTTCATCAAATGCTAATGACTATAATGATAAGCATTGCAGTATGGACAACAATTCATTGAATGAGAATATCTATTCAACTTTTTTGTCAATAGATTATTGAACTAAAGTCTCAATGGTGCGTTCCTTTTTTACGCTTTTTACTTCGGGTTGTTTGCTAAGCTGCTAAATACTCCCTCGAGGGTTGACAGGTTAGTTTTTTAAGAAGCTCCTTGATACTTATTGAATTGCTGGGTTTGAGCTTAACAAATTTCCCATTATAATAAATTTGCGGATTGGAGTTATAACTTAATTAGATAATAGAGGTATCAATAACGGATTATCTACATGTCTCGTTCTGAGCCAAAACCCAAAATAATATACAAAAACTTAGAGGATTTAATTAAAAGTAGTTCTCTACCGAAGAATAAGATCAAACAGTCCAGCACAGAGAGAAGGCAAAATCAAGTGTTGACTGAAATACTTGGCGAAAAATAGGCGAATACTTTGCCTCTTCGAAAAACTAAATTTATTCAAACTCAAGCTTAGGTAAAATAAAATAGTGGTGTAGCCATCACTCCTTACTCCAAATACTATAACTAAATCGATGCTATTTACACAGACTTATAAGATTTCTTTTTTCACTCAAAGGAAAAAGTATTACAGCAGTTGCGAAATATTCTACAAGTCAAAAATGGTAAAGTTTGTACAAAGGCTGAAGACAAAGTGGAGGAAATTAAAAAAATGTCTGATTACCTTAAGCATATATCCAAATTCTTTGTAGAAGGAGAAGTTCCTTCAATGAATGCTGCTACTTCCTAAAATTGTTTTGCGCCTTCGAAAGCGAAAACTCAAGTTAGTTAATATATTGGCACTACAGCCACTGAGTCGTATGACGATGAGTCCAATTTAATAATGGGGTTGTCTATAAAAAACCACAAAATGAGGGCAAATAGGCGAGGTGAATCGATAAATGAAAGGAAAAAATCAATATATTAACTTATCCTTGAAGAGAAGTAAAACAAGATTCGACTTGGTGTCTCGACCAGTAAAAAAGGGCTTTGATTTATTTACTTGTTTGTCTATCTAAAACGATGATTCATAGTTACCATATATAGTAAAAAATCATAGAGTATTCATTAAATGTTAATCTTCATAATGGCTTGCGCCTTGGTCAAATATAGATGATGGACCACAATTCGAATAGCCTTCGCAGTTGGAAATGCAGTTTCTATTGTTTTTTCCCAGCTTTTCAAAACCTTCTTTTCTAGTTTTTACTCTCCTTTCTACTATTGTTTCATCATTGGACTGCGAATTTATTCTGCTTCTAAACTAGCGTTCTTAGTTTATTGAGTAGTAGCCACAATTTTAAGCTTTTATGAGTCAGATGATTCAATCACAATAGCCTAAATATCATTTTTTAACTGATCTGGCGTCTTGTCATCTTCTATTATAACATAGTCAGGTTTATATTATTGAGCTTTGTTTCCGTTGCCATTTTGATCAAGTTTTTATTCTTCTTTTTACGCAATTGCATTTTGTGATTCTTTACGCTTCTTTTATTTTTATTTTTACTTTTATTTCTCTTTTTGTTTCTATTTAGCTAATTTAGATTTTAACTTTTCCTACTCAGCTTCCTTTTATTTTTATTTCTGCTCTTCGATATCGAATTATATGAGCGTTTGCTAATCTGCTAGATATGTTCCTTTATTGTAGTCCTTCACAAATGCATATATAGTGCATTTCATTGGATTAAATTTAACTTTCTTTTATTCCCATTCGTAGTATTCTTCATTAAGTATGTCGAGTATCTCTTCATAAATTTCTGTCAGCTTCTTAGACCTTTCGAATTCTAGATACCTTGGAATTCCAATTTTTTAGTCGTTGTTTGTTCTGTGATGTAGTAAGACTGGGCAGACACTCTCTTAGATTTTGTCTCTTGGATAGCTTTCGACTATTAAATGAACTCCTTTTTACTTCTGCAACACTTGAGCTATTTATCCTTTGCCATGGACATGTCCACTGTCGCTGACCATGTCATTAATAACTTTTTTGTCCTTCGAAAATAGCAAAATGCGAATCCCTTCCATGTGCTGCTTTTGTTTAAACTATTTGATTTAGTCATGGTCAGCTATCTGCTGATAAATGTTGACAGATTGATTTTATGATTTCCTATCCAAAATTACATGGTGAGGTTCACTAAAACTAAAGTCTGAATATCGAAAACTGAACTTAATTTAAACTTGGTTTATCCTTTGATCAGCCTTAAGTTTAGAAAAGCCAAATACTATTATGTTTTATTTATCGCAGTTTTTTATCAAGTCCTTAACAGATGCTGCTGTTGGAATTTAAATATAATTTTTTGAAGTCTTTTTAGGTTTTCCTTTCAGTACAATATTCTCGGGAGCTGGACATTCCTCCTCCTCAATATTAATTTTCTACTCAAAAATATACTGGCGTAGACTTTCTACTGACTTATTTTGATCGATATGCATTGAAAACATATACTTTTAGTCTTCTGACTTAATCAATATCTATACAAAATTTTTTAAATCTCTGTACCAATTCACTATTACATTTTGAAACCTATCAGTTAAATTTTGTTGTATTTTTTCTACAATAATAATACCCAGGATATTTCGTTGAATGGGCGGTCCCTTGATGAGCATATTATCATTCTGAATTTCAGTTAAGTCTTTCTTCTCCTCGTAATAGAATCGAGTGTTGTACCCTTACTCATTATAGATTTATGTTAGTCTCAATAGCAATTCTGAATTGCGACAGCCCCTATTAATTTCAATAAAGTTGTGGAATTTGATTTTGATTTCGTAATCGTGTTATCCTTCATCTGATAAAATTAAGTGGCATGAGGCCAGCTTAATTACATAAAGTATACTCTCCGATGAAGTGATCGCTGGAAAAAATATGACACTAAAGGGTGAACTTGGTTCACGAATTAGCTAGTGAAAGTTGCATTTGCGATGCTGCATGTTAATGAGAGTCTAATACTCAAATTTTTAAAAATTAGTCAAGTATGCATAAGCGCCAAGATTCTTTTAGTTGTATGGTTTAATCCATTCTTCCACCCGCTAGCTTTTCGAAATTTTATGAATAGTCTAGATTTCTAAATTTTGAGTATTTAAGGGCACAAGGCCGAGAAAGTCAGCAATAGTGCCTAAGATATCAGTCTACCACGAGATCAATTGAATATTATGGTAAAAGTTTTTACGATTTTTCAAAAATTATTTCTCCTCTTGCTTGTTTACTTCATGCTGTTCAAGCCATTTGGGGTAGATTGGGTCAGTCTCCAGCAATTTTTATCTCAAATCTTGCTTAACGTAGACAAGCATATAAGCAGTTGAACTTGAAATTGTCTTACGGTTGAAAACTTTGAATTCTCTGGAGTCAAATTCGAATACTTATATTTATCCACCGAAGTTGTAATCAAAGACCTGCAATTTGGAAGCGAGGCTGACTTACTGGTCATTAAATCGGTACCAGCAATCATCAATGTTGACATATGCGTAGTAATGACCAGATTAAGCTTTTATGCCTTAGTGGACAAGCACAGCGTACAAGTCATACATGCAAGGCCCCGATGACGATATCTGCCACTTGGCCAAATCAATTTGGCTAGGGTACTCGAAGTGATGCAGAATTTTTTCATTAACTCCCCGCGCGTAGTTGAACTAGAATCGCTTGAGCTGAATCATCAGGATTGGAGGCAACACCAAAAATTTTACGCCTAGATCAGAACATATTTACTCTTGCGAGCTTCCTGAGGACCATACAGATCGGTCTGGTACAGATTGTCGCCAGTGAGAAGTTGTTCGGCCACATAGTCATCCAAGGAGTGCTCGAGACTGGTAGACAGGTTTAAGGGAATATTAAAAAATGGCTCAATGTTTTCGGAACTATAATCAGAATAAGAAATGTACATTACGAACATGAGAACAATCGATCAAGTGCAACAGCTTGCCTTCGAACAGCTCGCTCATGCTCATATGTTCGGGATTAGGACAAGCCTCCTGCAGCTTTCGTTCCAGAGCGTCGTAGAATAAGCAACTAAATTATTGTGCATCCTGCTGAATACTAGTGTCTTTCTTAGACCAACCAAACGATTTCACAAGCTGTTCAGCTGAAACTGGCTTTTGCTCGTTGTCTAATTTGTGAAATAGGAGCTGCAAAGGAGCTGGAAACTTATTTTGATCAACAATCGGTGCTTCATATACCAAATTTCTATGTTAAAAAGTCTTTACTTGAATTAGGATACATGAGCAAGCATCTGAAGGTATGAGTTCATATAACAGGTGTTGCCTTGGTTGATGAGTCCGTTATGATCATTTACGCATTATATTTTTCGTTTGCTGTTTAATACTACAAACAAATCTGAATTCACGTCTTTTGTTTTTATTCTCACTATCTATATGTACTCTTCGTTATTCAGAACCTTAGCTGACTGCTTCACTGTTTTAGTACATATCTCATGTGCTCCAATCCAGCACACCTTACCCCAGAAAAGGAAAATAGCTTCCTCTCCTTCTTAAACTTATCCACTCTGTTTTTATTGGGGCGGTTATTGATCTGGTAACTATTGACCATTTTGCTATATTTTACCTTTTTATTGTTAGACCTTTAGTTTGGACATAACTATGATTTACTAATTTTCGCTATTCATGATTCTCAAGTCAAGAATAGTTTAGCCCACTCTGATCCGCAGCTACTTGAGCAGCTTTACCTTCTTAAACAGCCCCGCTGGAACCTGCAGAATACTTTTAGTTGTCTCCAACTCAAAAGAGTGAAAAACAATTAGATCATCGCTATCTGTAATTGGTATATGTTGGGGGAGCGCGTTTTAACTAGAATCGGCATGCGTGTTCTTACGATGACTCCTTCTGTTCTTTCTCTCGGCTACTGTTTCGACTTTGCTTTTTTTAGTCTTATTGACTTTCCGTTCAAAGTTGACTTCACTGCCGCTTTGTGAAGACATTTTTTGAATATAATATCAATTATTATAAAATCTCGAACCCGGACACAAGTGCGCATCTATAATCTTAAGGGCAATATAATAAAAGCTAAAAATGTTCAGTAGAGCTTGTCCCTCGTGAAGTTTCCTGACTCCTCCGACTCCTCATTATTTTTAGGGACTCGAATGATTGGCTGTGCCATGTCTTCCTCATGGATCTTAAAGAATAAGTTTGCTTCGCTGTATGTTCGATTGTGCTCGACTGCAGAAAAATATTCCGACAACTCTGTCTGTTTCTGAGGAGCTAGCACTTTTGCAATTTTGGCGACAAGCACTTCGCAAAGCAAAATTGCTCCTATTACGCTAGTGGACACAATTTGATACATATCCTCGTAGACAATTTTGCGAAGAGCTGTTCCAGCTGAAAATTAATCATCACTAAGGCTAACAATAGCTATGAAGTTTCGACCCAGCCAATAGAGAGGCAAGTAGAATCTCATGAGACTCTGAGCTAGGTTGTTGAGCTTGAGTGAAAGTCCTCGAGGCTGCTTGCATACTCGCAATAGCATCCACTTCGCTATGAAGTAAAGCAGCACGAGAGCGGGAAGCTCGACGATGAACACAAACTGGAAACACCCCAAGTAGAAGAATGCCATCATTAGGGAGGCATGCATTAGAGAGTAGTACACCTAAATGGGAAACTACATCGGTTCGAAAAGCTAATTGGCTTCTAGTTGATTAAGCCTGCATGATTTTTTCTTAGCTTTCTGCTTGTAGCACTTGTACCATCCGAGGAATCGATGCACAGAAAATAATGTGAAAAATGGTTTGATGAAGTTGCCGAGACAGACCAATATTATTGTAAGTCCTATAGTTTGATAAACATCCACCAGCGGAATCTCTACGATAACCTTATTGTATATCATAATCAGAAATGGAGAAACGGACACGTTAATGAACATAAAGAAGGTGATTTTGCGAATGAGGCTTAACTTCATGTCAGTGTTCGATTGATGCGCTTCAATGTTGTTAGTGGAGCCCTCAAGGAAATTGATGATAAGAAAGTTTATTACAAAAATAACAAGTGAAGCTAAAAATTGACCAGTTGAGCTTTATGATTCGATATAAACATTTTGCTTGTTGAAAACTAAAACCTACGAAACTATGCCGAAAATAAGAATAACAGAGCATACCATGAACGATAAAAAACGATAGATTTTTGTTCTCAGATACGGATTTTCCAAGTTTTCCCATTTTATATCGTCAGGTGCTTGAGCTGATTTTACTGTCACATGTAAGCCTCTTATATTGTTTTTCGAGCAGCATACGCACAATTTACAAAAAGCTTTTGTTAAAAAATTATAATGAAATTGTTTGAGGGCTTTGTGCTTCTCACCTTGAGTCTAAAATATCACAAAGGCGATTGACAACCTTTTTTGTTTACTGCCAATACCTTTAATGATCACTTAGAGCTGTCTTTTTGTTTCATCTAATTTCTGTTCGAGGATTCTCGTGTTCTACTCATCCCTTTGCATTCGAGACTGTAGATACTTGAGTCCTTTCTTGAGTTTAGCAATTTTGAGCATGCACTTTCGGTATTCTTTGACCCGGTATGTAAACACGACTTCCTCGATATGATAGCCTCGGAGCAGTCCTCTAATGTCCTTCTAAGTACAGTTTTTCGGGAGATTGATAAGCTGCACAGATCTTTTCTCAATCGCATAGTTAAATGCTCGGTACTTATACTTTTTTGTCTTAAGGTGCACCTTAATGATGATTATTACCACAGCGTAGACTATAATCTCTATCATCATGATAAGGTTGCTAGGATTGCGAAATCCCAGCACCAGCTCCATGTTTATGCCCCAGAAGTCCTCAAATTTGTGATTGACCAGCTCACAAGAGTCACAGAAGAACAAGAACTCACCAGCTTTGACGAAGATGATAAAAATGGTAAGTGTGATCATAAGAGTAATGAAGTTAAAAAAGAGGGGCACTTACTCGCCTATCCGCCTAAGGGAAGATACGTATTCACACATACCAACAGGAGCGGTTCCAATTAATTGATTACAGCACCCACACTTATTGCCGGTGTCTGCCAGCTCAACGTCAGAGCTCGGCCGATATAGTTTGCAGCTCATGGCGTGCCTGACAGCTAGATCAAAATCTGGTGGGATCCTATATTTCTCATATTTGGTGCTGCTCATTTTGCGCACCTCTGAGCAATTATTAATATTACAACTAGTAGGCATAATATGAGAAAGTGCTATAGAAAGCATGCTAAAAGTGTACATTATAATAAAATTGATGGAGTATACAACATTCGAGCAGTTCTACCCGTTCTATTTATCCCAGCACGCCAACCAGCTCAACAGGAGACTACACGTAATTGGTACCTTGTTCGCTTTCCTTCTGCTCATCAGATTCATTCTGTCACCGTCTCTATCAAGTTTGATAGTGGTGCCAATTGCTGGCTATGGATTCGCTTGGGTGGGTCACTTCTTCATCGAGAAGAACAAACCAGCCACATTCAAGTATCCACTCTTCAGCTTTATGGGAGACATGCGCATGCTCAAGGAAATACTCAGCGGACAGCGGAAGTTTTGATGATATCCACAAATGTTATTTTTAGAATTAGATGGCATTAATAACTAGATGCGATAAATACATATTATAAGAATTATCAAGTACTCACATGCAGGCAGCACCGCTAGAGAACATGTTGTTCGCGCACACTTCGCACGTGTTGCTCGTGTAGTTGAAACTAGTGCAGTTGGGGTCCACTGCTTGGCATAAGAAGTTCGACAAGTAGAAGCTGTCTTTGCACTTCGAACAGTACGCACTCTCATATCGGATGCAGTTCTGGTCGAATAAAGCTGGGAATACACATATGCCATCCTGTAAAAAGTGACCTGTTACGCAAGAAGTGCACTCTCCACTCAGTTTGTTATAGGTTGCGCATAAAATTGACACCTGCTTGCACTCGTTGGGTCTAATCATATATGTCCCCTCTACGCACTATGAGCACTGCCCATTTTGTCCCACTGTGAGACAATTAGTAATTTGGATGCTTTCGGTCTGACAGCACCTGTTTCCATTAAGGTTGTACCCCTGATAGCAGGTGACACAATCGCCGTTGTTGTTGTCCCATGTCTTGCATAGCGGATCAACCTGCACACAAATGGCCTGGTCTTTGCTGTAGTAGTACCCGCTAGAGCACTGAGTGCAAACTCCGTTGTATATTTTAACACAGTAAGGGTCATTAGCACCAGGGTTAGAACTTGCTGAATCTTTCTACAATACGCAGTTGGAGTCAGCTAAAACGTATCCAGACCAACAATCAGTGCAACCTCCAGTATTATAGTCAATCTTTTTACAGAGAGGATTTTGTTCGGTGCATTTACCCTTGATGGCCAAGTATCCCGAGTAACAGACGGTGCATCCGTTTTGGTCATCTGATTTCTTGCAGTGGGGATCTTGTGATTTAGCAATTACACAAGTTCCAGTCGACACTTCATATCCATTATAGCAAGTAAGGCAGTTTCCGTTCCTAGAATCGAATGTCCTACAGAGTGGACTGGCTTGCTTGCACTTTCCTTATGGACCTACGTAAAACCCTGACACACAGTCTTTACAAGCTGACCCGATCATATTTTTGCAGTTGGAATCGACTGAAACACCGACAAGACACTGTCCATCGTTGGAGAGTCCGTAGCCAGGGAAGCAAGCAGTGCAGGCTCCATTAAGTTTGTTGAAATCCTTGCAGAGTGGATTGGCAGCACTGCACTTACCATTCAGGTTTACATAGTATCGAGCTGAACAAGATTTACAAGTTCCATCACCATTGAATTATTTACAGTTAGGGTCCTTGAAGAACACCTAGCATGCACCAGAGCTAGGATTGAGACTATAACCGGGATAGCATCCTGTGCATGCCCCAGTACTGAGGTTAGAAGTTCTACACAGAGGATTAAGCTTTTTGCAGACTCGATCATTTTGACTGTAGAAAAATCCTTGATAACACTCGTTGCACTGTTGACCTTGGAAACTCTTGCAGTTGACATCTTGCGATGATGCTATGATACACTTGCCAGAATCAGTGCGATAGCCAGGATAGCAAGCTGTACACTCACCTAGAAGGTTGGATTCCTTACAAAGTGGATTCACTGGTACACATCTCCCCTCAACGCCCACATAATATCTAGTCGAGCATTTGGAGCATTTACCTGCAGTGTATTATCGGCAATTACCATCGGATCCTCTGACACCTGAATTATAATTGCTATTTGCACTTGATGTTTGTTGTACTTGGTTGATCGTTTGAACTGAAATTGAACCTGCTGATCCCTGCTGTTGACTAGTCTGTATCGATCCTTGGTTATATTGACTTCCGCCCTGGCTATTTTGGCTTTGAGTATTCTGATTTTGTTGCACTTGCTTAGTTTGTTGAATTTGATCTACAGATTGCTGTGCCTGATTCACGGTTTGCATATTATTTTGAATTACAGTCACACCTTGCTGTGCTTGAGGTAAAACTGGTGGTGGAGTTAAGCAAGTCCCATCAGCTTGAAGAATCATGTCAGATTTGCAAGAAGTGCATTTACCATTTGGACTGTAACCTTTGCAATATTGAGCTACAGGCAAACAAGAGCTATCTGAAGCATAAAACCTATCAAAGCAGGTTACGCATTTATTATTAGGAGAGTCGACTACTTGACAGTTTTGAATGGTGATTGTCTTGATGCAGTTAGTGCGATATATTTAGAAACCAGTAACACAGCTAGTACAGGCTCCTGTTTGATCAGCTCCTGCACAGTTGACTGGAAGAGCTTTACATATTTTCTAACTACCGATATAATATCCACTATTGCACTCCAGACATGCGGCAATTGCTAAGTTTTTACAGTTCGCATCTACGAGTTTGCATATTTTATCGCCATCCTTGTACGCAAAGTTACTTTTGCAAGAAGCACATGCATCTCCATTTCTAGAAACACAATTGGGATCTATACATTTTCCATCATTCAAATTAAATCCAGAGCTGACGCAAGATGTGCACTTGCCATTTTGAACGTTGAAGTCTTTACAAAGCGATGAAACTTTTGTGCATTTGTTGCCATCAGGGAAATAACCATAAACACAGATTAAACACTTTCCAACGTTTTTAGGATCTGGAACTTGACAATTTTCAATTACTATTTTTTTAGTACACGCAGCTCCGACTGTAAGCATTTAGTAGTCTTTTATACACTCAAGACAGGCTCCAGTTTGAATATTCGCAGTAGCACAACTAAATGGCAAGACTTTACACTTGCCACTTAAATCGACGTAATACTCAGGTTTGCATTGTTGGCATCTTCCTGAGATATCCTGCAAACAGTTAGGGTCAAATTGCTTACAAACTCCTTGATCGTTGACCTTAAAGCCAGGTTGACAATTTTTGCACTTTCCCTTATCAAAATCAACGCAGTTTTTGTCAACGCACTTGCCACTTTGCAGAGTCAGCTCATTTTTACATCCAAAGCAATCACCAGTTTGGACATTGTGTCCATCGCACAACGGTGAGACTTGCTAGCAGGCATTACTCTTTGGGAAGTATCCATAAACACAGACAACGCACCCTTGGCCTGAAGGATCTGGAACCTCACAGTTTGCAATTGCAGCAGCGGTGTTCATTTCACCGAACCCGTTGGATCCATCGAAACCCGATCCAAAAGAGTTAGAGAATGATTGTGAATCTGAAAAACCATTACTTGATGTTGCTGTTGATGCTGTCGTCGATGTTGTTGTTGATGTTGTTGTTACTGTCATGGCTGAGCTGGGAGCGTTGGATATTTATTTGTTAAGAAGACACTTTCCATCAGCATCATTGTAGCC
>APMI01039897.1_pt1 | contig 12725 bp, 9 predicted proteins | sample 667938 | NCBI WGS metagenome assembly APMI01 (sample SAMN01084076, study PRJNA167559) | wastewater metagenome | biome: Wastewater | place: Denmark: Ejby Moelle, Odense | collected 2011-11-28 | reverse complement strand
GGCCGGCCGGCGGAACATCGGCGAGTTCGGACTGCGGCCGGCTTCGATTGCATCGAGTTCCGCGCGAAAGCGGTCGAGAAGGGCCAGCCGTTCTGTCGGGGTTGCATCACCTTCGTCGGCGATATCGTCGGCGCTGCGGGCAAAAGCGTAAATCGCGGCAACCGGCTGGCGCAGCCTGGACGGAAGCAGTATCGAAGCGACAGGGAAGTTCTCGTAATGCTCGACCGTCATGGCGCCGGAACGAGTATGCAGACTACGATGGGGGCGGCTTGGGGAAATCTGCGGCGGCCGCTAGAATAGCAGCCCGCGTGCGAAGGTGGCGGAATTGGTAGACGCACTGGATTTAGGTTCCAGCGCCGCAAGGCGTGAGAGTTCGAGTCTCTTCCTTCGCACCAGAGTCGGCCGGGCTCGCGTGGCGTCAGTGACGGCGTTTTTCCAGCTTGATTTCCCGCGCGATTTCGACGTTTCCGTCATCGCGCACGGCTTCCAGCCTGACCGAAAACCCCCATAGCCGCGCAATGTGTTTGACGACTTCGTCTGTCGATTTGCCGAGCGGCCGGCGGTGGTATTCATGGTGACGCAGCGTCAGGGTACGGTCCCCGCGCATATCGACGTTCCAGACCTGGATGTTGGGCTCGCGCGAGCCGAGGTTGTACTGGTCCGACATGATCTTGCGGATGCGCCGGTACCCCTGTTCGTCGTGGATCGCCGCGATCTTCAATTTGTCGTTGCGGTCGTCGTCGAGCACCGAAAAAAGCTTGAAATCGCGCATCATCTTCGGTGACAAATACTGCGCGATGAAGCTTTCATCCTTGAAGTTGCGCATTGCGAAGTCGAAGGCCTTGCGCCAGTCGCTGCCGGCAAGTTCGGGGAACCAGTCGCGGTCTTCGTCAGTGGGTGTCTCGCAGATGCGGCGTATGTCTTTCCACATTTCGAAGCCGAGCGCGTACGGGTTGATGCCGTTGTAGTACGGGCTGTTATATGGCGGCTGGGCGACCACGCTGGTGTGGTACTGCAGGAACTCGAGCATGAAGGAGTCGGCGAGCAACCCCTGGTCGTAGAGCGTATTGAGCAGCGTGTAGTGCCAATAGGTCGCCCAGCCCTCGTTCATTACCTGGGTTTGGCGTTGCGGGTAGAAATACTGCGCCACCTTGCGCACGATGCGGACGATCTCCCGCTGCCAGGGTTCGAGCAGCGGGGCGTTCTTCTCGATGAAGTACAGCAGGTTCTCCTGCGGCTCGGGCGGGAAGCGGACCTCCGTCGCCCGTTCCTCGCGTGTCTCGCGCTGCGGCAGGGTGCGCCACATGGCGTTGACCTGCGACTGCAGGTAGGCCTCGCGTTCCTTCTGGCGCTGCGTTTCCTTGAACAGCGACAGCTTGGGCGGGCGCTTGTAGCGGTCGACGCCGACGTTCATCAGCGCATGGCAGGAGTCCAGCAACAGTTCGACTTCCTCTTCGCCGTAGCGCTCTTCGCATTCGGCGATGTAATTCCGGGCGAACAGAAAGTAGTCGATGATCGCGTCGGCGTTGGTCCAGGTGCGGAACAGGTAGTTGCCCTTGAAGAACGAGTTGTGGCCAAAGGCCGCATGGGCGATGACCAGTGCCTGCATGGTCATCGTGTTCTCCTCCATCAGGTACGAAATGCACGGATCGGAATTGATCACGATTTCATAGGCCAGGCCCATCTGCCCGCGTGCATAGCCTTTCTCGGTGGACAGGAAATGCTTGCCGAACGACCAGTGGTGGTAGTTGACGGGCATGCCGACCGAAGCGTAGGCATCCATCATCTGTTCGGATGTGATGATCTCGATCTGGTTCGCGTAAGTGTCGAGCCCGTATTCCTCCGCGACACGCGTTATCTCCGCGTGGTAGCGGTCGAGCAGCTCGAAAGTCCATTCGGATGCTGCGGGCAGCGGTATTTGCCTGTCGTTCATGCGAGTTTCTTCTTGAACAATTCGCGGAACACTGGATAGATGTCGGCGATTCCCTCAATGCGCTGCATGGCGAAATTCTTGCACGACTCCTTGACGCCGATGTATTCGCGCCACAGGTTTTGCGCTTCGCCGGTGGTGATCTCGATGTACGCGAAGTACTGCACGAACGGCATGATGTCCTCGGCCAGTATCTGCCGGCAGAGAGGCGAATCGTTTTCCCAATTGTCGCCGTCCGAAGCCTGAGCGCCATAGATGTTCCACATTCCGTTGGCGTAGCGCTCCTTGATGATGTCGCGCATCAATTCGAGCGCACTCGAGACCACGGTGCCGCCGGATTCGCGCGAGTGGAAGAACTCGTTCTCGTCGACTTCCTGCGCCACCGTATGGTGACGAATGAACACCAGTTCGATGTGTTCGTAGGTGCGCTTGAGGAACAGGTAGAGCAGCATGAAAAAGCGCTTGCCGATCTGCTTTTTCTCCTCGTCCATCGAACCGGATACGTCCATTACGCAAAACATGACCGCCGATGTCGATGGGACCGGAATCCTGACCCGGTTGTTGTAGCGCAGGTCGAAACTGTCGATCCACGGGATGTTGTCGATCTTAGAGCGCAGACGCTCAATGCGCTCCCAGTGCGCCTTGATCTGCGGATCGTCTTCGGGAAGCGTCTTGCGCAGTTCCTCGATCTCCTCCTGCAACTGACGTATTTCCTCGCGGTAGGGGCCGCCTAGCGCGAGTCGCCGGCCGAGCGCTCCACGCAACGAACGGACGACATTGATGTTGGCCGGCACGCCTTCCGAAGTGAACCCGGCGCGCACCGACTTGTTCTCGACCAGCCTGGCCAGTTGCGTCTTGACCAGGTTGGGGAGCGCGAGGTCGTCGAAGAAGATGTTCAGAAACTCCTCGCGCGAAAGCTGGAAGACGAAATCGTCTTCCGACTCGCCTTCGTTCGATGCGCCCTTGCCGCGGCCCTGGCCGCCGCCCATCGGGCGCGATACCTCGTCGCCGGTCGCGTACTGGTCGTTGCCGGAGTAGATGGTCTCCCACTCGCCTTCGCGAGCATGGCCGAACTGGGGCTCGGTCAAGTCCTTGGACGGGATCGAGATGCTCTCGCCGTTATCGATGTCAGTAATGCTGCGGCCGGAGATCGCATCCGACACCGCCTTGCGAATCTGCCCCTTGAAGCGGCGAAAGAATCGCTGGCGGTTGACCGCGCTCTTGTTCTTGGCGTCGAACCGACGATCAATGATGCGGAACACCAGCGCTTACTCGCGATCGGGCACGGTCATGGTGGGTATTTGGCGCCCTGGAACGCCGTCGCGATTGGGAGTGTGGACATTGGTGGCGCAGCTGCTTGTGAGGAGAAAAACTGCGGCTGCTGCCGCTGCACTCTTGATCGCGTTAACTGTGATCTGCTGCACCAGCCCGTTCAGCAGACCCTTAGTCTCCGTGGAGACTGTCACATCAAAGACTTCGAGGCGCAGCTTTTTGCCCTTCACGTCACGCCCCCGAACCGAGCAGGAAATGAGCCAGCCATTGCTACGAAGTTCAACGTAGCGCTGCTCTCCGCCGGCACCTTTCACCTGGCATTCGTCGAGAAGCTCCTCTTCTACGCCGCGGGGGATCCGGGAAAGTGCCCTGACAGAGGCACTACTGCCTACTATCAGGGTGTGTCTGGTTTCGCGTAAGGTTGTCATCGCGGCCTCCTGCTCGTCGGGCATTGCTTTCATCAGTTGTTGCTGTCGAAGTACGGTCGGTGATGCGGAACACGATTGGCCCCGCTCAGGACGACTTGCGCACGCGCAAATACCACTCGGAGAGCAGGCGAACCTGTTTCTCCGTGTAGCCTTTGGCCATCATCCGGTTGACGAAGTCGGCGTGCTTTTTTTGCTCGTCGCCGCTGGCCTTGGCATTGAACGAGATCACTGGCAGCAATTCCTCGGTGTTGGAGAACATCTTCTTCTCGATTACCGCGCGCAACTTTTCGTAGGAGGTCCAGGACGGGTTCTTGCCGTCGTTTTTTGCGCGCGCGCGCAGGACGAAGTTCACCACCTCGTTGCGGAAGTCCTTCGGGTTGCTTATGCCAGCGGGCTTTTCGATCTTTTCGAGTTCGTCGTTGAGGGCATTGCGGTCGAGAATTTCACCGGTGTTGGGATCGCGGTATTCCTGGTCCTGGATCCAGAAATCGGCGTACGTCACGTAGCGGTCGAAAATGTTCTGCCCGTACTCGGAATACGACTCGAGGTACGCAGTCTGAATCTCCTTGCCGATGAACTCGGCGTAGCGCGGCGCAAGATATTCCTTGATGAAGCCCATGTACTTCTGCTCGATTTCAGGCTGGAATTGCTCCTGCTCGATCTGCTGTTCGAGCACGTACATCAGATGTACCGGGTTGGCGGCAACCTCGCGGTGGTCGAAGTTGAACACCTTCGACAGCGTCTTGAAGGCGAACCGGGTGGACAGGCCGGTCATGCCCTCGTCAACGCCGGCGTAGTCGCGGTACTCCTGGTAGGACTTGGCCTTGGGGTCGGTGTCCTTGAGATTCTCGCCATCGTAAATGCGCATTTTGGAAAAGATGCTGGAGTTTTCCGGCTCCTTGATACGCGACAATACGGCGAACTGCGCCATCATGCGCAGAGTGTCTGGCGCGCACGGGGCGTCTCCGAGAGAACTGTTGGTGATGAGTTTCTGGTAAATCTTGATTTCCTCGGCGACGCGCGTGCAATAAGGTACTTTGACGATGTAGATGCGGTCGAGGAAGGCTTCGTTGTTGCGGTTGTTGCGGAACGCCAGCCATTCCGACTCGTTCGAGTGGGCAAGAATGATTCCATCGAAGGGTATCGCACCAAAGCCCTCGGTACCCTTGTAATTGCCCTCCTGGGTCGCGGTCAGCAACGGGTGCAGCACCTTGATCGGCGCCTTGAACATCTCGACGAATTCCAGCAGGCCGCGGTTGGCCAGGCAAAGGCCGCCGGAGAAACTGTAGGCATCCGGATCGTCCTGTGAGTACTGCTCAAGCTTGCGGATATCGATCTTGCCCACCAGCGACGAAATATCCTGATTGTTCTCGTCCCCCGGTTCGGTCTTGGAAACGGCAATTTGTTGCAGGACAGATGGCGTCCGTTTGACGACCTTGAACTTGGTGATGTCGCCGCCGAACTCGTGCAGGCGTTTTACCGCCCAAGGCGACATGATGTTGTTCAGGTAACGGCGTGCAATGCCGTAGTCCTGTTCGAGGATTGCTCCGTCTTCGACGGCGTTGAACAGGCCGAGCGGGGACTCGTGTACCGGCGAATCCTTTAGCGCGTAAAAAGGAACCTTCTCCATCAGGGACTTGAGCTTTTCGGCTAGCGAGGACTTGCCGCCGCCGACCGGCCCCAAAAGGTACAGAATCTGCTTTTTCTCCTCCAGGCCCTGGGCTGCGTGCCGGAAGTACGACACGATATTCTCAATCGCTTCTTCCATGCCATAGAACTCGCGGAACGCCGGATAGATCTTGATTATCTTGTTGGAGAACATCCTCGACAGGCGCGGCTCGAGGCGGGTATCGACCAGTTCCGGTTCGCCGATCGCCATCAGCATGCGTTCGGCGGCGGTGGCGTAGGCGGAGCGATCCGCCTTGCAGATGTCGAGGTACTCCTTGATCGACATCTGCTCTTCCTTGCCGGCATCGTAGCGGGACTGGTACGCACTGAATATCGTCATGAGTTCGCCTCCGTGAAGTCCGTTGTGCGTTTGACGCAAAGAATTCAAACCGGCTGAAGCATGCGTTTTCGGTGCGACCTCTGGGCAGCGCTGGCGCCCAACGCGTCATCGGTCATGCTCCCAACCCTCTCACCATCGATAATGGGACAAGCGGACAAGTTCCGCTAGTGGTTTGTGTCGCGCGTGACGAACGCCCCTGAAGTAGTGTGGCGGACTGGATATGCTCGCTGTAGGTGATCGCGGGCTTGCTGCCCGAAAGGGTTCGGAAACGGCACTTCGCGATGGCCATGATTTTCAGGCAAGTCCAAGAAACCATTGAAGAATCCCCGCCCTCGCGGCGCGGGTGCGGGAGCCCGGCCCGCTTGGGTTTGTGATAGAATCGGGGCGGATTAGTGTTGCTGGACCGTGCCCCTGCAGATTGATTCCGCAGGGCGCTGGTGTCGAGGCCGGACTCCTTTCACACACTGCCATATCCAGCGATCCGTATCGTCGAAACACCAAAGCACATCTACGCCGGCCACCGACAAGGCAATTTGCGACTGGACAGGTTTCATGCAGGCAACTGAGCAGACAAACGACCCGCTGGAGCGGCGTATTGAAATGGCGGTTCCCCTTGCCGTGATTGAAAGGGACGTTGAAGAGCGCCTGAAACGGCTCGCGCGGACGGTCAAGATGGCCGGGTTCCGCCCCGGCAAGGTTCCATTCAGGATGGTTGCCGCGCAGTATGGCTCGCAGGTTCGTACGGAAGCCGTCGGTGAGGCGATCAACAAGTCGTTTGGCGAAAAGGTCCGTGAGCAGAATCTGCGCGTTGCCGGCTATCCCCGGATCGAGCAGAAACAGGGCGGTGACGCGGAAAAGCTGGAATTTAGCGCGGTGTTCGAGGTTTATCCCGAGATCGCGCTGGGCGATATTTCTGATCGACCGATCGAGAAGCCGGTACTCGTCGTAGGAGATGTCGAGGTCGACAAGACCATCGAGGTATTGCGCAAGCAGCGCCAGGTTTTCGATAAGGTCGAGCGGGCGGCTCAGGAAGGCGATCAGGTTGTCGTTGACTTCACTGGCCGCAAGGATGGCGAAATCTTTCAAGGCGGGACGGCGACCGACTTCGGGTTTGTGATCGGAATGGGGCAAATGCTCAAGGAGTTCGAGGCAGCAGTGACCGGCTTGTCCATCGGTGAGTCGAAGTCCTTCGACCTGACTTTTCCCGAGGACTATCACGCTGAAGATCTCAAGGGCAAGCCCGCGCAGTTCGATGTGACGCTCAAGGAAGTACGTGAAGCGCGGCTCCCCGCGGTTGATGCCGACTTTGCCAAGGCCCTCGGCGTTGCCGATGGCGATCTGGTCAAGATGCGCGCGGAAGTCAGGGCCAACCTCGAACGCGAAGTGAAGAAGCGGATCGCGGCTCGGCTCAAGGATCAGGTCATGAATGTGCTGCTCGAGGTCAACCCGATCGTCGCTCCGAAGGCGCTGATCGAGTTGGAGTCGCGCCAGATGGCCGAGAATGCGCGCCGCGACATGACCGGGCGAGGCATGGACGTTTCGAAAATACCCGTCGAAACAGGCTGGTTCGCCGAGCAGGCCGAGCGTCGTGTCAAACTCGGCCTTTTGCTGGCTGAATTGGTAAAGAAGCATGACTTGCATGCGAAGCCCGAGCAGATCCGCGCCCAGGTCGAGGAGTTCTCCCAGAGCTATGAGGATCCTGCCGAGGTTGTGCGCTGGTATTACGGCGAGCCGCAGAGAATGGCGCAGGTCGAAGCGCTGGTGGTCGAAGACAATGTCGTGGCGTGGATGCTGGCTCACGCCCGGTCTTCCGACAAGACCGTTACATTCGATGAACTGATGGGCGGCACGACTTGAGTGGCCGGCCCGGTAGAGAGGCGGATATGATTTTCGGCAATTCGGACAACGGCTCGCGATGGGATCCGCAAGGACTGGGCATGGTGCCGATGGTCATCGAGCAGAGCGGTCGTGGAGAGCGTGCCTACGACATTTACTCTCGTCTGCTGAAGGAGCGGGTGGTCTTTCTGGTTGGGCCGGTCAACGACGTGACTGCCAACCTGATCGTCGCGCAACTGCTCTTCCTGGAGTCCGAGAACCCCGACAAGGATGTGTATTTCTATATCAACTCGCCGGGCGGCTCGGTGAGTGCCGGCATGGCGATCTACGACACCATGCAGTTCATCAAGCCGGATGTTTCGACGCTGTGTATCGGTCAGGCGGCGAGCATGGGTGCGTTTCTCCTTGCCGCCGGCGCCAAGGGCAAGCGATACTGCCTGCCCAATTCCCGCGTCATGATTCACCAGCCGATGGGCGGATTTCAAGGCCAAGCCTCGGATATCGAAATCCACGCGCGCGAAATCCTGACTTTGCGCGCCAAGCTCAACGAGATTCTCGCCAAGCACACCGGCCAGCCGATCGAGCGCATTGAGAAGGATACCGATCGCGACAACTTTTTGTCGGCCGAACAATCGGTTGACTATGGGTTAGTGGACACGGTGCTGTTGAATCGCGCTCAGGTCGCCTGAGCACTTAGCAGACGGAGACTGGGGACATGTCGGACAAAAAGTCAGGCGGCGAGAAGCTGCTGTACTGCTCGTTCTGCGGCAAGAGTCAACATGAGGTCCGCAAATTGATTGCCGGTCCGTCGGTATTCATCTGCGACGAGTGCATCGAACTGTGCAACGACATCATCCGCGACGAGATCAACAGCGATACGTCCGGCAAGGGCGGCAAGGGCGATCTGCCGACCCCGCAGGAGATCTGTTCGATACTCGACCAGTATGTGATCGGCCAGCCGAGTGCCAAACGGATACTTGCGGTCGCGGTCTACAACCACTACAAGCGACTCAAGCATCTCTCAAAGAGCGACGATGTCGAGCTTGCCAAGAGCAACATCCTGCTGATCGGACCAACCGGCTCCGGCAAGACGCTTCTCGCGCAAACGCTGGCGCGTCTGCTCAACGTGCCGTTCGTGATGGCCGACGCCACTACCTTGACCGAAGCGGGCTACGTTGGCGAGGACGTCGAGAACATCATCCAGAAGCTGCTGCAGAAGTGCGACTACGAGGTCGAGAAGGCGCAGCAGGGCATTGTGTACATCGACGAGATCGACAAGATCTCGCGCAAGTCCGACAACCCTTCCATCACCCGTGATGTGTCCGGGGAGGGGGTCCAGCAAGCCCTATTGAAGCTGATTGAGGGGACGGTCGCATCGGTCCCGCCGCAGGGCGGCCGCAAGCACCCGAACCAGGATTTCGTACAGGTCGATACGACCAATATCCTGTTCGTGTGTGGCGGTGCGTTCGATGGCCTCGACAAGGTGATCCGCAGCCGCAACGAGCAGGGTGGAATCGGTTTCGGCGCCGAAGTGAAGAGCCGCGACACGAAGGATGTCAGCGAGGCGCTGCGTCTGGTCGAACCGGAGGATCTGATCAAGTATGGTCTCATTCCCGAGTTTGTCGGCAGATTGCCGGTGGTGGCCACGCTGCATGAATTGAGCGAAGAAGCCCTGATCGAGATCTTGATCGAGCCGAAGAACGCGCTGATCAAGCAGTACCAGAAACTGTTCTCGATGGAGGGTGTCGAACTGGAAGTGCGCCCACCGGCCCTGCAGGCGATTGCCCGCAAGGCGCTCAAGCGCAAGACCGGCGCGCGCGGTTTGCGGTCCATTCTTGAGGGCGCGTTGCTCGACATCATGTACGAATTGCCGAACATGGAGAATGTCTCCAAGGTCGTCGTCGATGAGGGGATGATTGAAAGCAGCGGCAAGCCGATACTGATTTACGCCGATCAGCCGAAGGTAGCCAGTTCGAATTGAGGGTGCAGTTGAAAACATCGGAGTGAATCCCGGATATCAGCGGCTAGTGTTCCTTTTTCGTGCAGCTTGAACTTGTGTTCCCGGGCCCCATATGGCCCTTGACACTCCCATCCATAAGGAACTGCTATGTCAGGCACGCTTGACCCCCAAGAGAATCACGAGATGCCGTTGCTGCCGCTGCGCGACGTCGTCGTCTTTCCGCATATGGTGATTCCGTTGTTCGTCGGGCGGCCGAAGTCGATCAAGGCGCTCGAAACGGCGATGGAGGCGGGCAAGAGCATTCTGCTGGTCGCACAGAAGTCGGCGGCCAAGGACGAACCGACCGAGGACGATCTTTACCGCATCGGTTGCGTTGCCAACATTCTGCAGATGCTCAAATTGCCTGACGGCACGGTCAAGGTGCTGGTCGAGGGCACGCAACGCGCGCAGCTCGACGAAGTCGAGGATCTGCGCTCCCTGTTTGTCGCGCGCATTACGCCGATTCCCGCCGACGACGCCGCAAATCACGAAGTCGAGGCGATGCGCAGAGCGATCATCAGCCAGTTCGACCAGTACGTGAAGCTCAACAAGAAGATCCCCCCCGAAATTCTGACGTCACTTGCCGGCATCGAGGAAGCAGGTCGCCTGGCGGACACCATTGCGGCCCATCTGCCGTTGAAGCTCGAACAGAAGCAGGAAATTCTCGAATTGTTCGGCGTATTTGAACGCCTGGAACGACTGCTCACCCAGCTCGAGACCGAACTCGACATTTTGCAGGTCGAGAAGCGCATTCGCGGCCGGGTCAAGCGCCAGATGGAGAAGAGCCAGCGCGAGTACTATCTGAACGAGCAGGTCAAGGCTATCCAGAAGGAACTCGGCGAGGGCGACGAGGGCGCCGATCTCGAAGAAATCGAGAAGAAGATCAAGTCATCGGGCATGTCCAAGGAGGCGCTCGGCAAGGCGGCGTCCGAGCTCAAGAAACTCAAGCTCATGTCGCCCATGTCGGCCGAGTAGACGGTCGTGCGCAACTACATAGAAACCCTGACAAACCTGCCCTGGCGCAAGAAGGCGCGGGTGAGCAAGGATCTGGCGGCGGCGGAAAAGATCCTCGACAAGGATCACTATGGTCTCGAAAAGGTGAAGGAACGAATACTCGAGTATCTCGCCGTGCAACAGCGGGTCGACAAGCTCAAGGCGCCCATCCTTTGTCTGGTCGGCCCGCCGGGCGTCGGCAAGACCTCGCTCGGGCAGTCGATTGCCAAGTCGACCAGCCGCAAGTTCGTCCGAATGTCGCTGGGCGGCGTGCGAGACGAGGCGGAGATACGCGGCCACCGACGGACCTACATCGGTTCGATGCCGGGCAAGATTCTCCAGAACATGACCAAGGTCGGTGTGCGCAACCCGCTTTTCCTGCTCGACGAGGTCGACAAGATGGGGCAGGATTTTCGCGGTGATCCATCGTCTGCGCTGCTCGAAGTCCTGGACCCTGAACAGAATTCCACGTTCGTCGATCATTATGTCGAAGTGGAATACGACCTGTCCGACGTGATGTTCGTGGCGACTGCGAACACGCTCAACATTCCGGCTCCGCTTCTCGATCGGATGGAGGTGATCCGTTTGTCCGGCTATACGGAGGACGAGAAAGTCAACATTGCGCAGCGTTATCTGCTGCCGAAACAGGTCAAGAACAATGGCCTGAAAAAGGAAGAAATCTCGGTCACCGAGGACGCGCTACGCGATATCGTGCGCTACTACACCCGCGAAGCGGGCGTCCGCAGCCTCGAGCGCGAGATATCGAAGATCTGTCGCAAGGTCGTCAAATCATTGGTGCTGAAAAAGCGCAGTTCCAAGGTTGTCGTCAACGAGAAGAATCTCGACAAGTTCCTGGGCGTGCGCCGCCATTCTTTTGGCATGGCGGAGAAGGAAAATCAGGTTGGGCAGGTTACAGGGCTGGCATGGACGGAAGTAGGCGGCGAGTTGCTGACCATCGAAGCGGTCGTGTTGCCGGGCAAGGGCAAAACCATGACTACCGGCAAACTTGGCGAGGTCATGCAGGAATCGATCCAGGCGGCGCTATCGGTGGTGCGAAATCGCAGCAAGGCGCTGGGGATTGTCGATTCGTTTTACGAGAAGTCGGACATTCATATTCATTTGCCGGAGGGGGCAACGCCGAAGGACGGGCCGTCGGCGGGCATCGGAATATGCACGGCACTGGTTTCGGTTCTGACGGGTATTCCGGTACGCGCAGATGTCGCAATGACGGGTGAAATCACGCTGCGCGGGGAGGTGCTGCCAATCGGCGGACTCAAGGAGAAACTCCTTGCCGCAGTTCGGGGCGGAATTCGTACGGCATTGATTCCCGAGGAGAACGTCAAGGACTTGACCGAGATCCCCGAAAACATTCGCAATGAACTGGAAATCATTCCGGTGAAATGGATCGACAAGGTTCTCGAACTTGCGCTGGAGCGCAATCCGCAACCGCTGGCGGATGCGCCGGCCGACGCAGCGATCGCGCCGGTCGCGGAGAGCGTGGCGCCGGGTACCGTCGTGACGCATTGATTCTCTGACACACAGTTTCACGCCGCCGCCAACGCCGTTTGCGAGCCGGTCGCAAGCGGCGTTGGCATTTTTCGGCAATGAGCGCAATGGCCGGCGGATCCGCTTGACACAAGGATTTGCGGCTTGCTATAAAAGATCGCGATACAATTCCACCGCGCGTCATTATGATGAACAATTCTCACGTCGTCTCTTTTTAGCGACAATATATTCGTCACCAAATCCAAGACTAGGGGGCACAAGTGAATAAATCCGAACTGATCGATCTCATCGCGAAAAAGGCCGACATTTCCAAGGCGGCTGCAGGTCGGGCGCTGGATGCGACAATCGACTCCGTCAAGGGTTCGCTCAAGAAGGGCGGCATGGTCACTCTGGTGGGTTTCGGTACGTTTTACGTAGGCAAGCGAGCGGCGCGCACAGGCCGCAACCCGCGCACCGGGACCAACATCAAGATCAAGGCTGCAAAGGTGCCGAAGTTCCGTGCCGGCAAGGCGCTCAAGGATGCGGTAAACTAGTCGGTCAGTCGCGCATTCGGTCGCCCGGTGTGACGGCGCGGTCGGGTGCTTAGCTCAGTTGGTAGAGCGTCGCCCTTACAAGGCGAATGTCGGCGGTTCGAGCCCGTCAGCACCCACCAGCCCTTGGCTGGACAACTAGGCGCGGAGTGGTAGTTCAGTCGGTTAGAATACCGGCCTGTCACGCCGGGGGTCGCGGGTTCGAGTCCCGTCCACTCCGCCA